>Ga0208595_1000004_pt1 | contig 88828 bp, 86 predicted proteins | sample LakMenEpi28Jun11_FD_150742 | JGI IMG/M metagenome (GOLD analysis project Ga0208595, IMG submission 150742) | Freshwater microbial communities from Lake Mendota, WI - 28JUN2011 deep hole epilimnion (SPAdes) | ecosystem: Environmental > Aquatic > Freshwater > Lake > Epilimnion/Euphotic zone ...
CCGTTACACAACTTTCAAGATTCACCGAGGCACTCAAGGCAAGTGCGCACTTTGCAGAACCAGAAGCCTTCGAGACACTTTTCAGAACCTGGCACCTTCAGGGTCTTGCCGTTCGACCAGATCACAGGATGATTGGTCACACCGGGTTCTTGGTGACCGCGAGAAGGTTAGCTCCGGGCACTGTGCTACCGAGGTTCAAGGGAAAGCAGAAGCCCGAATTCAGCGATGAGGATCTTGCCGCCTGGAACCCGGACCACCTGGGTGAACGTGCAGTGAGCGACAAGAAACTTCGCAAGACGGTTCGAAATGCAAACGCAACGGCCAAAGCCCGCCTGGAACAAGACAACTAGTCTCGAAGCTAAACTAAATCAACTGAACAGAAGGTAATCACTTGCGCAAACTTTTCGCAGCGGCACTCATTGTTGTGACCGCATCAATTTCTGGTTGCGCAGCTGGGCCAACAGGTTTAGCCGCAGATTACGCGGCCTTGCCCGAAGTTTGCGCGAAGTACACCACGGGTGAAGCTTCGGCCTCAATCAACGCAACCGGTGACTTCGGCAGCAAACCAACCGTCACCTTCACCTCACCGCTAACCACTAACGAGATCGAAACCAAGGTTTTGATTGAGGGAAGCGGCCCGGCATTCAAGGGTGGCGCTCAGGTCAAGTTTGAATACGTTGCCTTTAACGCAGCCAACGGAAATGAGTTCGCTTCATCAAAGTTTGATGGAACCGATGCGGTCGCTCAGTTCTTCACAACCGGGCAGAGACTCGACTTTTGCCACGCGCTCTCGGGAGTTAAAGAAGGCTCACGAGTTGCGATTTTGATTCCAGCCCTGATGGCACACGATGCCAAGGGCGATCCAGCCAGCGGCATTACCCCGACCGACAATTTGATTTTCGTTATTGATTTGCAGCGGGTTTACCTTCCAAAGGCGGTAGGCGAGGCCCAGGCTCCGCAGACCGGAATGCCCACCGTCGTTCTAGCGCCATCGGGGCAGCCCGGCGTGCAGATCCCGAAGAGCCAAGCACCCTCAGAACTCAAGATTCTCGACCTAATCAAGGGTCGCGGCGAGACAGTCGAGATCGGCGACAAGGTCACCCTGCACTACAGCGGCTTTCTATGGAGTTCTGGCGCGAAGTTCGACTCATCCTGGGATACCGGAGCACCGGTTCAGTGGGACCTGACCGAGACCGGATTCATCAAAGGTTTCGTTGACGCCTTGGATGGAGCTGTGGTTGGCTCTCAGGTACTTGCGGTCATTCCACCGAGCGCCGGCTATGGAGATCAGGCTTCAGATTCGATTCCAGCCAATTCGACGTTGGTTTTCGTGATAGACATTTTGGGTGTAGACAAAGCATCAAAAAACTAGGGGGAGCAGATGAGCGAAGCAGATGAGTGGGAGCAAGACCCAGAAGATCCTGCCGAGCGGCTGCTAAATCTAACCCTGGCTCTCATCTCGACAAACATCGGTATGACCAAAGCAGAGCTCTACGTTGCGATTCGCGACTACCGCAATCACCTGGCAGCCGGTGGTTCAGTCGATGCTCTCAATAGAAAGTTCGAACGCGACAAGAAAGCGCTGTTGAAGAGCGGAATCAAGCTCGAGACCCGCATTTTGCCGTCCGACATGGATGACAACCAAGAGTCGCGCTACATAATCGAACCGGCCGGTTTTCGTTGGCCGGAAGATGTGAAACTAAGCGCCAAGCAACTGCAGCTGCTGCAGCTCGCGGCATCGGTTTGGCGCCAGGCATCACTATCGAGCGATGCGGCGAGAGGGCTTGACCGATTGCGCGCTTTCGGCACTGCTTCACCAAGTTCAGACATTATTGCGTTCGCGCCTCGCATCAAGACTCACTCACGCGCCTTCGCGCCCTTAACCAGAGCGGTAACCGAGAACAAGCAGGTTACTTTTTCTTACCGTCGGCCAGATCAAGATGAACCCGAGACCCGAACTCTGCAACCCTGGCGAATCTCTCATATCGAGAACCAATGGCTGGTGCAGGGCTTCGATGTCGTTCGTGGCGAAATGCGAAACTTTTTGCTCAAACGAATTGTCTCGGATGTAAAGCTTTCGGAAGTCGAGTTCGATGCACCCACCCAGCAGCAAATCGACGAGCTTCAATCGCAACTCGATGCTCACATCTCCGGCAACCTAGCGATTCTGCGGGTTCAGCGAGATTCCTCGGCATGGTTTCACTTTGACATGAACGCCAGCGACGATAGCGAAATACAAGAGCTGCGCATTCACTACATGGATCTGGCGTTGCTCGCCGACGAACTTCGCGACTATGCGGGCGACTTCGAGGTGCTCGAGCCTAAATCGCTCAACGAAGCGATACGTCTCGGATTCGAAAAGGTGGCCACAGCTCATGAGTAATAAAAACAACCCAGACGCATTCGACCGCTTCAACCTCATCTTGCCGCTGATCGGCTATTTGATGCGAAATGACGATGTGATGATTTCAGACGTCGCGGCCCACTTTAAAGTCTCCGAGTCGCTGATTAGAGATTCACTCACGGCGCTAAATTCAGTCGCAGTCATGGACAAATCAGAACATGAGCACGGCTACTACCTTTTTGATGTCGATAAGTTGGACGACGAAGGCATCATTTCGCGTTTGGAAGCACGAGGAATTGAAGAGGCACCAAAACTCTCTGCCCGACAGGCCTCAGCTTTGGCTTCTGGCCTTAGCATTCTTGCCACCCTTCCAGAGTTCTCGAGCGAGAGTGAAATCGCAGAGCTGCTCGACATTATTTCGCGCGGAAGCACCGACAGCAGGCCCGCTGCAATTCACTACAAGCCGGGCGCAATCGACTCAGACGTCGCAGTTATTCGCTCGGCCATGTTCAACCGTCATCGCATCGAGTGTGTCTACCGAAACATCCGTGGCGAAACCAGCACCAGACAAATCGACCCGGTGCGGCTCGACCTACGCGGAAACATATGGTTTCTGCGCGGTTACTGCCTGATTCACAACGAGTTGAGAACCTTCAGGCTCGATCACATGGGTTCGGCAATCGAGCTCGAAACTGAAATCTGCGAAGAAGCCAAGAACATTCAAGATATCGAAGAGGCCGAATATCTCAGCAGCGAGACCGACGTGACAGTAACCGTCGAAGTCACCCCTGAGGCATATTCGCTGCTCGGCGACTTCGCTGCTGAGAACATTCGAGAGAACTCAAAAACCAACATCATCACCGCCGACATCAAAATCGGTTACCTGCCATACCTGGGCAAGGTCATTTCAAGTTACGGTGGGGCAGCGCGGGTTCTAGAGCCAGCTAACGCTCGACAGGCCGTGCGCGATTATGCGCTGACCGCTCTCGGTCGCGACCCTGAGAACTTGCCAGAGGCCGAGTAATGGACGGCTTGGCGCTTGCCACAATTTGGATCTCGCTGGGAGTGGGCTCTGCTGTTTACCTTGGTTACCTGGGCTACAGACTTTTCAAGAAAGCTAAGTCTGCCTATGAGGTCAGCAAGCCCCTGATTGCCAAAGCAACCGCCCTGGCCGATGCGGTGAACACAAAGGCAACCTACGAACGCCCAAATGACAATCTGCTGGATGACGTGAATGTGCACCTGATTGAGCGGGCAAAACTGGTGAAATCCAGAGAACTGGCTGCCGAGCGCAGACAGCGTAGGCTTATAGCCAGACTAGAAACCATTGAAAATCAAGAGAGCGAGCTCAAAAATGGCAGGACTTAGAGGTTGGGAATGGCTAATCATCCTGGCTATCGTTTTGTTGCTTTGGGGTGCACCGAAGCTACCCGGGCTAGCAAAGAGCATGGGTGAGTCGATTCGACTATTTCGCAAAGAGATGAAGCCTGGCGACGCCAAGAACGCGCAAAAGCCTGCAGAAAATGAGCAAGGCGAAAAGCCTTCTGAAAAATAGTGGCTGCACGAAAAAACCCTGAGGGAAAAATGCCCTTCAGGGGCCACCTGATAGAACTTCGAAAGCGCCTGTCGTGGTCTGCGTTATTCATCTTGGCTGGCGCAGTCGGCAGTTGGTTTCTTTTTGATCCCATTTTTGCCCTTCTGCAACAGCCAATCATTGATCTCGCAAAAGAAGAGAATCTGAACGCTTCGGTCAATTTCGGCACCGTTATGGGCGCACTTGACCTGCGAATTCAGGTTTCAATTTTCCTCGGCGTTTTCGTTTCGAGCCCTGTCTGGCTTTACCAACTTTGGGCTTTCATAACGCCAGCGCTTAAGCGCCGCGAAAAGAAATTCACCCTGTTCTTTCTCTTCACCGCTGTTCCCATGTTCTTGGCCGGTTGTGCGATGGCTTGGGTGGCATTCCCGACATTTGTCAGAACCTTGCTCGGATTCACACCGAGCGGCAGCGCCAACGTCATCAGCGCGAGCGAATATGTGCTTTTTGCTTTGAGAATTCTTTTGGTTTTCGGAATCGCTTTTGTCATGCCGGTGGTGCTGGTGCTTCTTAATTTCATCGGGGTCTTGAGCGCGAAGAGCATCATCAAGTCTTGGCGAGTTGCCATTCTGGTGATCGCGTTGGTAGCTGCGCTGGCGACTCCAACTGCCGACCCGATGTCGATGCTGCTTGTCATGGTTCCGCTGATTCTGTTGTACATGGTTTCTGCGCTCATCGCGTGGCTGCACGATCGCTTCAAGTTGAAACGCGCTGCCACAACTGAACCGGTTGACTAGTGGAGCAGCTGAGCCCGGCCGAACGCTTTGCCAAGGCGAAGGCGAGCAAGCAGCCGCGCACACTTCAGAGTTTTCTAGACGGCATCGCCTTTGGGCTCGATGATTTTCAGGTAGAAGCCTGCAACGCGCTGGCAGCCGGCAGCGGCGTTCTCGTGGCCGCGCCAACCGGCGCTGGCAAGACCATCGTCGGCGAGTTTGCGATTCACCTGGCCATAGAAACTAACCAAAAGGTTTTCTACACCACACCGATTAAGGCTCTGAGCAATCAAAAGTATCTAGAGCTGCTGGCCAAGTATGGGGCTGACCGAGTTGGCCTGCTAACCGGTGATACAAACCAGAATGCCGATGCCCAGATTGTCGTGATGACGACCGAAGTGCTTCGAAACATGATCTATGCCAACAGCAACAACCTGATTTCTCTCGGCTTTGTTGTCATGGATGAGGTGCACTACCTAGCCGACCGGTTTAGGGGAGCGGTGTGGGAAGAAGTGATTCTGCACCTTCCGAAAGACGTAAAAATTGTTTCGCTTAGCGCAACGGTTTCAAACGCAGAAGAGTTTGGGGCGTGGCTCGACGAGGTTCGCGGCGACACCAAGGTCATAGTCAGCGAGCATCGCCCGGTGCCGCTAACCCAACATGTGCTCTTTGGCTCCGAGCTCATGAACCTCTTCGAAGAGTCGAAGGGTTCGGTTCGCGTGAACCCAGAGCTTGCCCAGAAGCACGCACAGAAACTTCGCCAACCGGTCAATCGTGCTGGGCGCGGAAGGTCAGGTTACGGAGGAGGTCAACGCAACCAGGCGCTGATTCAAAAGCTATCTAAGCCAGACATCGTCGAGGTTCTCGACGAGAACGATATGCTGCCGGCTATCTTCTTCATCTTCTCGAGAGCAGGTTGCGAGGCTGCGGTGAAGGCGTGCCAGCACTCATCGGTGCGACTAACCACCACAGAGGAGAAACAGGAGATTCGTCGCGTTGCCGAAGAGAAGTGCTACAACATCGCCGACGAAGATCTCGACACCCTCGGCTATTTCGAGTGGCTGTCGGCACTCGAGCGGGGAGTGGCGGCGCACCACGCCGGCATGCTGCCAGCATTCAAAGAAGTGGTCGAAGAACTGTTTCTAAGAAAACTCGTTAGGGTCGTCTTCGCTACCGAGACACTGTCACTCGGCATAAACATGCCGGCCAGAACCGTCGTGCTCGATCGCCTCGATAAGTTCAACGGCGAGGGTCGCGTGCAAATAACTCCCGGCGAATACACCCAGTACACAGGTCGCGCAGGCAGGCGAGGTATCGATACCGAGGGTCACTCGGTCATTCAGTGGGCGACCAACCTAGACCCCAACTCGGTAGCCGGACTAGCCAGCAAACGAACCTATCCGCTGGTGAGTGCGTTCAGGCCTACCCACAACATGGCGGTAAACCTGATTGAAGCCTTCGGCAGAAATCGTGCCCGAGAAGTTCTCGAACTCTCATTCGCTCAGTTTCAAGCAGACAGATCTGTGGTTGGTCTGGCCAAGGGTCTTCGCGAGAAACAGGTTTCTGTCGACGGCTACGCAAAATCGATGAGCTGTCACCTCGGAGACTTCATGAGTTACGCGTCGATGAGGCGCGAGATAAGCGATATCGAACGCGAGCTGGCATCGAACAGAACCAGAGCCGAACGCGGCAAAGATATTCGCGCGTCAAAAAGCCGAAACGAAAAAGAACGTCACCTGCAGAAACTCAAGGCAGACATCAAACACCACGCCTGTCACAGCTGCAACGAAAGAGAAGCACACGCGCGCTGGGCAGAACGCTACTTCAAACTTAAACGTGAGCTCGATTCCGCGCTATCCCAGATAGAAGGTCGCACTAATCAGGTGGCCCGCACCTTTGACAAACTCTGCGAGCTCTTGGCCGACCTTGAATACATCGAGTTCGAGGGTGACGATGCTTCGGTGCTCGAAAGCGGTAAGACCCTCGCGCGCATCTATGGTGAACGCGATTTGCTGATATCTGAATGTTTGCGTCACTCGGTCTGGCAGGGCATAGACGCGCCCTCGCTTGCCGCCCTCGCCGCCGCTCTGGTTTACGAAGCGCGCCGAGACGAAGAGTTTGAAAGCCGCATGCCGAAGGGCAACTTTGTCGATTACGCCGAGAAGACCGTCGACATGTGGTGGCAACTCGAAGCGCTATCGAAGAAATACAAACTGCCGGGCACCGAACCGCTCGACTTTGCCATTAGCTTTGCCTTCTATCGCTGGGCCTCCGGTGCCCGCCTAGACACCGTGCTCGACCTTGCCGATCTTCTGGCCGGAGACTTCATTCGCTGGTCGAAACAGGTCATTGATCTTCTCGACCAGATTGCTCAAACCGGTGACACGAAGCTGGCAGAAGTTGCCAAGCAGGCCGTTGATTCTGTCAAACGCGGAATCGTCGCATACAGCTACTACGGCTAGCAAATAGGCTTTTGACGTGACAAATTCTCGGTGGCGTTTACCTCTCGCAGTCCTTTTCGGTGTCTCGGGTGGCTTGCTGTCATCGGTGGCCTACCCGTCGAACTCGATTTGGATCGCGATCGTTCCAGCGGTCGCGCTAATTCTCTACGCAATATCAAGCGTCAAGCCAAGCCAATCGCTGCTGGTTGGCTTCTTCGCTGGGGTGGCGTTCTATGCCTCGCAGATCCCATGGATGACGGTTTATCTCGGTCCGGTTCCTTGGTTAGCCCTGTCGATCCTAGAGGGCGTGATTTTTGCTCTGGGCAGTTGGTTAATTACTCTTTCACTGACCGCCGCAAAGCACTGGCGCGCAACTTTTTTCACGAACCTCAATGTTGCAATGCTGGTTGCCTCACTCTGGACCGCTCGTGAGTGGGTAGCGATTAGCTTTCCCTACGGCGGGTTTCCGTGGTCTCGGGTTGCGCTTTCACAGTCGAATTCACCACTGGCACCGTGGGTCTTCTGGGGCGGAAATTCGCTGCTCACTTTTGTGCTGGTGTTGGTGGCCGCGCTTCTGGTCTTTGGCTATCGCGACCTCGCAATCAAACGCTGGAACAAAGCAGCAAGCGCGATTGCTCTGATTCTCGTGTTTGTTATCCCGGTGGTGACACCGCTCGACAATCGTGCCGAGGTTGGCACGCTCGATGTAGCAGCGGTTCAAGGAAACGCCAAGGCCGGCCTCTTGGTGTTCGAGCCGCTCGGCAAGATCTTGCAGAACCACCTAGACGCAAGCGCGCCGCTGCTAGCAGATGCATCGAAACCCGAACTCGTGGTGTGGCCCGAGAATGCCGCAGATAAAAACCCACAGATTCACCCCGATGCCAAGCTCGCGATATCAAGTTTTGTCGATCAGGTTGATGCACCACTCATGCTCGGCACAATCACCGAGCGTGACGAACAAATTTTCAACTCGTCGCTCCTGTGGTTGCCAACCACGGGCGAAGCAGACTTTTATGACAAGAAACGTCCGGTTGCCTTCGGAGAGTATGTTCCAGATCGCGATTTCTACCGAATGCTCGCGCCAGATCTAATCGATTTGATTCCGCGTGGTTACACCTTCGGAACCAAAGACGGAATCTTCTTGGTCAAAGATCAAAAGATTGGCACCATGATTTGTTTCGAGGTTGCAGTCGATGATATTTCTCGAGACCTGGTTACCCAGGGAGCGACAATCTTGATTGCCCAGACCAACAACGCCGATTTCGGCAGAACCAACCAGTCCGAACAGCAGATGTCGATCGCAAGGCTTCGAGCAATCGAAACCGGGCGGGCCATGGTTCACATCAGCACTGTCGGCACCTCGGCCATCATTCTTCCCGACGGCACCATAACCGAGCAGTTGCCAACCTATACCGCCGACATAATGCGCCAAGAGCTGCCGCTGCGCACTTCAACAACACCGGCGATGATGTTTGGAGCAACTTTCGAACTGGCGAACAACTTTGCCGCACTTGGAATCATTGTCTTTAGCCTCGCGTCGCGATTTAGAAAACGGCGAGGCACCGAATGAGCAAGACCCTGGTAATCATGCCGACATACAACGAAAGCATGAACATCATGCATTCGATCGAAGAGTTGTTCAAATTCAACCCCGACGTGCACCTGCTCGTGGTCGACGACAATAGTCCCGACGGCACAGCCGAAATAGTCGAAACGGCCAAGTCAGACTTCGGCGGAAAACTCTTCTTGCTTTCGCGACCCGGCAAAGCGGGGCTTGGGCCCGCCTATCTCGCAGGGTTCGCTTGGGCGTTCGAACGCGACTACATCCGTGTGGTTGAAATGGATGCCGACGGCAGTCACCGTGCGTCTGACCTACCTGCGCTTCTAGCTCAAGAAGACTTTGACCTCGTGATCGGATCTCGCTGGATTAGCGGGGGAGAGGTGGTCAACTGGCCAATTGTGCGAGAGCTCATTTCGCGTTTCGGAAACCTCTACACGCGAACTTTGTTGAACACAAAAGTTCGAGACATGACCGCAGGGTTTCGCGTTTACAAAACCGAATTGCTGCGAAGACTGCCACTCGAGAAAATTGCATCGCAGGGATACTCGTTTCAAGTCGAAATGGCTTACCGAAGCATTGAGCTCGGCGCAAAGGTGACTGAAGTGCCAATTGTTTTTGTCGAGCGCGAGTATGGCGCGTCGAAAATGAACACAGCCATAGTGCTCGAAGCGCTATGGCTGGTCACCAGGTGGGGAGTGGCCCGCCTGCTGGGTAAGAAACTCTAGAGTTCTACTTTTCCAAGTGCGCGACGCGCCTTGATGTAAGCGATTCTTTCTTTCAAAATTTCTTCTAATTCTTCTGTTGAGCGTCGCTCTAGCAACATTTCGTAGTGGCTTCTGCCAGGTCTGGTGCTTGAGATCTCAATTTCGACGTGCTTGCCGTCGGTCACCAGAGCGGCGAGGTGTGAGCATTGACGGCACTGCCAGGTTTCCGGAAGTTCGGCTTCGGCGGCAAAAACAATCTCGGTCACGTGACCGTCTCCGCAAATGAAAGTCTGGCGACTTCTGGCAGCCAAATTTACGTTGGCCTCGTTCTCAAGACTCTGAGAACCTAGTCGCATGCCGCGCATGGTTTGCTCTGACACTTTTCCTCCTGGATGCGGCCGATTGTTGACCGAACTGATTAAACCCAAGAGACGGGTGGTTTATTCCGCGAGCGCGGCGACTATCAGGTCGATTCGATCGCTAACGATTCCGTTAGCCCCGCGAGCGCGCAACTCGAGAGCTTGCTTCGGTTCGTTGATTGTCCAGTAGTGAAGTTCGACGCCGTTTCGCTTGACTGCGGCAATGAAGCTTTCGGAGTCGAATCGCAGTGGCCCTCGGGAGACGGGTATTTGCATGGCGTCTAACCCTCGAAGTGCTCGTCTCAGAAGCGTTTGCGAGCCCAATTTGTGAGCCAGCCAGGCGGCGAGCAAGCGCTCTGCCGAAGACGAAGTGGCTACCCCTTGCAGAAGCCGTACCGCAGCCGACCGGCGCCGTTCGCTGAAACTCGAGATCAGAACTCTATCCGCGGCCCGGTTCTGCTCGATGGCACGAACGGTTGGCACGATGGCATCGCTCGATTTGATGTCGATGTTTACCCTGGCCTGCGGAAATCGCTTCAAAAGGGCATCCAGAGACATCAGGTGGCCTCCGTGTCGCAGCTGTATGGCTGATAGCGCTTGCCAGTCGAGTTCGGCTACCTTCGCCGGGTTACCGGCCACTCGCACCATGTCTTGGTCGTGGCAGACGACTGAGAGGCCGTCGCGACTAGCCCGCACATCGACCTCGAGGTAGGTTGCGCCGGCTTCGAGTGCCCGCGCGAAAGCCGGTTCGGTGTTTTCATCGATGGGTTGCTGCTCTGAGCCAACGGTTAGACCGCGATGAGCCAAAAATCTGAAGGCCACGGGGGATAGGTAGGGCTTGGCCACGACGTTCTCCCATCTGTTTCTGCTCATCTAGGCTAGGGTAATGCTCCGCTCGATGACTCGCCTAATGCTTGGCCTGTTCATCTACGGTTTAGCGCTGGCAATGGTCATCAAGGCAGAAATTGGCGTTCCGCCCTGGGATGTCTTCGCCCAGGGCATCTCAAAGACTTTCAGCATGACCTACGGGCAGGCGAGCATCGTGGTTTCGCTCATCGTGCTGATGGCCTGGATTCCACTCAAGGTGAAGCCTGGCGTGGGTTCGATCCTGAACGCCATCTGCATTGGCCTTTTCGCAGACCTCTGGATGCCCTACGTGCCGACTTTTGACAGTTACTTGGCCAACTTGGCGATGTTCCTGCTCGGAATGGCCACTGTGGCCTTCGCTACGGGCATGTACATCACCGCCAACCTCGGCAGCGGGCCGAGAGACGGGCTGATGCTCGGCACCCAGAGGGTTCTGAAGTGGCCGCTCTGGGCAGTTCGAACCATGTATGAGGGCACAGTGCTAACGATTGGCTGGATCATGGGCGGTCAGGTGCGCGAGGGAACTCTGATTTTCGCCATCTGCATCGGCTACCTGATGCAAGCCTCGCTCAAGTTCTTCAAGTATCAGCGATAGCCATGCAACCGGGTCAACACCGCGAAACCGCCAGGGTGCTGCTGCTAGACGCCCAGAATCGCGTTTTTCTGCTGCAAACCCACTTTGACCCCGAAGTACAGCTGCCGCCGCGCTGGATTACCCCTGGCGGCGGAATCGACCACGGTGAGACGCCACGGCAGGCCGCCAAGCGCGAATTATTCGAGGAAACCGGCCTGAGCGTCTCAGAAGACGATTTGGGCGAGCAGATCTGGCGTCAGGAAGGCGTCTGGCACTGGGGCGACAATGTGAACTCGCACAGCTACGTTGATTACTTTTTTGCGCTCAAAGTCGAATCATTCGAACTGAACGATTCAGCCTGGACCGACGACGAACGCCGCGACATTCTGCAAACTCGTTGGTTCGCAATCGAAGAACTCGTTGCAAGCGACGAATCGGTGGGGCCGCACGGATTGGTCGATTTTCTCAGGAAGTGGCTCGCCTGAGTCTCAGCCCTTTCGCCGATAATGAACATTATGTCAAGTAGCGAATATTTGGCCCTCAGGAGCGCTTCCCCGCTGGCTCACTGGTTCTGAGAGGCTTCGGTCCAGGCAGCTACCTTGCTGGCTGCCGCACCCGAGTCGAGCGATTCGAAGGCTCGAAGCAATTGTCGTTCGAATTCTTCCTCTAGCGATTTCTGGCTGTCGATCTGCTTCTTCGACAATTCGTAGGCCACCAGGCCGCCAGCCACGTTTAAGGCAACTATCTCGCGCACCGCACGGATAGCCTCGCTGCCCGGTTCATGGAAAAGCCGTTTAGCCACTTCGGCGTTGGTCTGGGCATCGCCACCGATCAGGCTCGCCAGTTCGATGCGCTCGAGGCCCAATTTCAGCGGATTCAGCTCAAATTTGCGAACCTCTCCCCCTTGAACCAGCCAAATATCACTCAAACCGGTGGTGGTGAGCTCGTCGAGCCCGTCTGAACCCCTGAAAACCAGTGCATTTCGCCCGCGAGAGGCCATCTCAGCCGCCATCAGAGGCGCAATTGTGCGGTCGGCTACCCCGAGCGAGGTGGCAATTGGCTGAGCGGGGTTGGCCAGCGGGCCCAAAAAGTTGAAAGTGGTCGGAACGCCCAGAGCCTTGCGCGCGGGCGCTACGTGCCTCATCGCGGGGTGAAAGACGGGGGCAAAGAAAAAGGTAATGCCAACGGCCTTGTAAACCTCGGCAACTCGTTGAGGTGACAAATCCAGTCGAATTCCGAGCACCTCGAGCATCTCGGCCGAACCGGTCTTGCCAGAGGCCGATCGGCTGCCGTGCTTCATGACCCCTACCCCGGCTGCGGCAGCGACAATCGAAGCCATGGTCGAAATGTTCACGGTGCCAACCATGTCGCCGCCGGTGCCAACAATGTCGAGTGCGTCTGAACCGGTGTCGAGCAAAACGCAACGTCGCAGCATCACATCGACTAACCCCGAGAGCTCTTCGACGCTCTCACCCTTACTGCGAAGTGCCATCATGAATGCGCCTATCTCGGCCTCGGATGAATCGCCATCCATGATTTGAGACATTGCCCAATCTGCTTCATCGCGAGAAAGATCTTGCTTCGCGATAAGCGTTGCCAAAATATTTGGCCAACTCGTTGATTGGGTCATGCGTGCAAGTTTATTGCCGAAAAACCCCGTGAATTCGCCACAAATAGCCTGATTTCGAAGAGGCGTGGGTTAGCATTAATCCATGTCTACTGCGACTTTTTCTTCGCCAACAATCAATCGCCCAAGTGCAACCTCTGTGGGCACAATTGTCTGGCTCGGCAGCGAGGTCATGTTCTTCGCAGCCCTGTTCGCAATGTATTTCAGCCTCCGCGCTAACTCCCCTGCCATGTGGGAAGAAGGAACTTCGCACCTTAATGTTCCGTTTGCGCTGGTCAACACTTTGATTCTTGTGGCATCCTCATTCACAGCTCAGTTCGGCGTGTTTGCTGCCGAGCGCATGCAGCCTAGAGCCACCGGATGGGCACCTACCAAGTGGGGTGTCGTCGAGTGGTTCATGCTCTCCTACGTTCTCGGCGCTATCTTCGTGGCCGGCCAGGTTTGGGAGTACGCAGTACTGATGTCTGATGGCGTTTCGCTCAGTTCAGACTCATACGGAAGCGCTTTCTACATCACCACCGGATTCCACGCCCTGCACGTGACCGGTGGGCTAATTGCCTTCTTGATGATCATCGGTCGCACGTTCGCCGCCAAGAAGTTCGGTCACTACGAGGCCACCGGAGCAATTGTCGTCTCCTACTACTGGCACTTCGTTGACGTGGTCTGGATCGGTCTTTTCCTAATCATTTACGTTCTGAAATAAACAAGTTGGAGCAAACGAGCAACCGAATGAGAAAAACTCTGAAGAACTCACGCCGCAGCCCGCTAGCCGCAATCTTTGTGATCGCTGCCGGTCTAATACTCAGCGGAGGCAGCTACGCGCTTGCAACAAATGCGGTTGAAGTAACCACCGCGAAGACCGCGATCTCGGCTCAGGAGCAGATCAAAGAGGGCGAAAAACTCTTCTTGGCTAACTGCGCAACCTGCCACGGTGTGAACGGTGTCGGAACCAAGGCTGGCCCAACCGTCATTGGTGTCGGAGCAGCTTCGGCAGACTTCCAAGTTTCAAGCGGTCGCATGCCCGGCCAGGCCAGTGGTCCTCAGATGCCACCGAAGCCAGTGCAATTCACCGAAGAGCAAATCGCTGCAATCGCAGCCTACGTCGGTTCGCTTGGCGTTGGCCCGGAGATTCCAACCGCAGACATGCTCGAAGCAAACGGCGACACCGCGCGCGGTGGCGAACTTTTCAGAATCAACTGTGCGATGTGTCACAACGCCGCGGGTGCCGGTGGTGCACTAACCGAAGGCAAGTGGGCTCCGAGCCTCGATGGCGTCTCGGCTCTGCACGTCTACGAAGCCATGCTGACTGGGCCGCAGAACATGCCCGTTTTCAATGACGCCAACCTGACTCCGTCTGACAAAAAAGACATCATCACCTACTTGAACTACATCGAGACCAATCCATCGGCCGGTGGCTACGAACTTGCCGGACTCGGACCGGTAGCCGAAGGACTATTCCTCTGGATCTTCGGGTTTGGTCTGATAATCCTCATCACAATGTGGCTTGGCGCCAAGTCAAATTAGTTTTTATCAAAAGGGAGCAGTTAATTGAGCGAAAAGGCTAAATCAGCCAAAGAGCACAAGTACGAAGCGGGCTTGGCCGTGATTTCACCTGACAAGGTGAAAGACCCTGGGCTAGAGCCGCACCGCGTGCGAATGACCGACAAAAGCGAGTCGCACGAGAAGAGTGCTAATCGCCAGGTCGCTGCTCTATTTTTGCTCTCTGCCTTTGGCAGCGTTTTCTCAATCTGGGCTTACTTCGCCTTCCCGATTACAGAAGATCTCAGCACTGTTCGAGCTAACAACCTGTGGCTTGGATTGGGCATCACCCTCGGTCTTCTCGGCATCGGCATCGGCGCAGTGCACTGGGCCAAGACCCTGATGCCCGACGCAGAAGTAACTGAAGAGCGTCACCAGACCCGCGGCAGCGAAGAGACTCGTGCCCGTGCAATCGAAATCATCAAGTTGGCAGACCAGGAGTCTGGCTTCTCTCGCCGCAAGCTCATTCGTCGCTCGATGTACGGTGCGCTAGCGCTGTTTCCTCTTCCGGCAATATTCTTTTTCGGCGATCTGGGCCCGAACCCTGGTGACAGTCTTCGTCACACCATGTGGAAGAAGGGCACCCGCCTAGCTAAAGATCCAGACGGCACGCCGATTAAGGCCAGTGACGTAACGCTCGGTTCGATCTTCCACGTTATCCCTGCTGGTCTCGCAGAATTGCACCACGACAAACTCAATGAGAAGGCAAAAGCGGCGGTCATTCTTGTTCGCGTAAACCCTTCGGAGTTAATCGAAACAGAAGAGCGCAAGAGCTGGTCTTACGACGGCATTGTTGCTTACAGCAAGATTTGCACCCACGTTGGTTGCCCGGTTGCGCTATACGAGCAGCAGACTCACCACTTGCTCTGCCCATGCCACCAGTCAACATTCGACTTGGTCGATGGCTGCAAGGTTATCTTTGGTCCGGCAGCACGACCACTTCCCCAGTTGCCAATCGCGGTTGACGCCGAGGGCTATCTAATCGCGCAGAGCGACTTCAACGAACCTGTCGGCCCTAGCTTCTGGGAGCGCTAAAGATGAGCAATACTTCAACCAAAGAAAAGCCAACATTTCTCGCTGGCCGCGCTAACTATCTAGACGAGCGCTTGGGCGTCGCCGGAATCCTGAAGGAATTCGGCCGCAAGGTTTTTCCTGACCACTGGTCTTTCATGCTCGGCGAAGTTGCGATGTACAGCTTCGTGGTGCTCGTAATCTCCGGAACATTCCTAACCTTCTTCTTTCAGCCATCAATGGCTGAGGTTGTTTACGACGGTGTTTATGGCCCGCTAAAGGGCGCAGAGATGTCAATCGCCTACGCGTCATCACTCGACATCTCATTTGAGATTCGCGGTGGCATGCTAATGCGGCAGGTGCACCACTGGTCTGCGCTCTTGTTCGTGGCAGCAGCTGGTCTGCACATGCTTCGCGTGTTCTTCACCGGAGCATTCCGCAAGCCGCGTGAAATTAACTGGCTGGTTGGTTTCTTCCTATTCGTTCTAGCAATGGCTGGTGGCTTCACCGGATACTCGCTACCTGACGACCTACTATCTGGCAACGGTTTGCGAATCATCGATGGCATGCTGAAGGGTGTTCCGTTCGTCGGAAGCTACGTTTCTTCACTGCTATTCGGTGGAGAATTCCCAGGCCACGACATCGTCGCAAGACTTTACAGCTTGCACATCATGATCATCCCGGCTCTGATTATCTTGCTTCTGGCAGTTCACCTCTTCATGGTGGTCATCCACAAGCACACCCACTACTCAGGACCTGGCCGCAAAGACACCAACGTTGTTGGCTACCCACTAGCTCCTGTTTACGTGGCTAAGGCCGGTGGCTTCTTCTTCATCGTGTTCGGTGTCATCATGCTGATCTCGGCAACCTTCACCATCAACCCGATTTGGAACTACGGAGCTTACGACCCCTCCCCTGTATCTGCCGGAACTCAGCCCGACTGGTACATCGGTTGGCTCGATGGCGCCTTGCGTTTGGCGCCTTCGCACTGGGAAATCGTGGCACTCGGTGGAACCTGGTCATTCAACATCCTGGTTCCGCTCGTCATAAGCCTCGTCTTCTTGGCTGTCGTTGCGGCGTACCCATTCATTGAGAAGTGGGTTACCGGCGACGACCGCGAACACCACGTTCTAGACCGACCAAGAAACGCTCCGGTTCGCACTGCTATTGGAGTAGCTGGAGTGACCTTCTATGCGGTGCTCTGGGCTGGTGCAGCGACAGACCTGATCGCGACCCACTTCATGGTTTCGCTGAACCACGTGCTGCTCACGATGCAGATTCTGCTTCTCGTTGGCCCTGTGCTGGCCTTCTGGGTGACCAAGCGAATCGCTCTCGCCCTCCAGCGCAAAGACCGCGAGATCGTTCTTCACGGTCGCGAGTCTGGACGCATCGTTCGCTTGCCGCACGGAGAATTCCTCGAGGTGCACGAACCGCTCGACAAGTACGAGATGTACAAGTTGGTTGACTTCAAGGGTTACGTTCCGACGCTCGCCCGACCAAACGCCGACGGCAAGATCACCGTGTCGGCGCGAATTCGTGCGTCGCTGTCAAAGTTCTACTTCCAGGATCGGGTTGCACCGGTAACCCAGCTTGAACTGGATGAAGCCAACCACGACCACGCAGCCGAGTTGCAGCAAGCACCTGCGCAGAAGCCGATGAAGGCACTTGCTGGCACAAAGAAGTCAGCAGCGAAGAAACCTGCAGCTAAGAAGCCAGTTGCCAAAAAGGCTGCAGCCAAAACTGCAGTCGCGAAGAAGACGGTCAAGAAGGTTGCGGCTAAACCTGCTGCAAAGAAACCAGCGACCAAGAAGGCAACTCCAAAAAAGAAGTAGTCAGCTATCGAGAAAAGCCCCGCAGAGATGCGGGGTTTTCTTGTTTCCTGACGACGTGATTTAGAATGATTGCATGCGAGAACTCGACGGCATTGGGCACCATGGTTCGGCTTATGCCAACAACCTGTCGGCCGAGCAAACTGCCGCATACACCGCGGCCTTCTCTGCGATAACCGAGCAATTCAAACAAGCTCAACTCGCCGGCCTGAGTGTCTCTAGTGATGTCGTTCAGCAGCTGGTGCAGCAGCACTACGAGTTTTGCCTTCAGTTCTGGACTCCAAGCAAAGCAGCTTACAAAACCCTGGCTCAGGGCTACCTACTGCCATCCCCGTATCGTGATTCATACGAAGCCGTGAACCCTGGACTAGCTAAATTTCACCACGACGCAATTGTGATCTGGGCAGACGCAAACCTCGACTAACCGTTGACCACTCTCAGAAAAAGAATCGGCCCACCTTTTCAGGTGAACCGATTTCTTGAATCAATAAAGAACTAGTGTGCGTTAAGCCCGCGGCTGCGCTCAAATACGAAGCCAATCAACGAGATCATGGCGAGTGGGAAGCCGATAAACAACAACCACCAACCGACGGCGAGGGCTGCGAAGCAAATCGCGGCGAAAAGACCTAGGAACAGTGGCCACCAGCTCCATGGAGAGAAGTAGCCAACCTCAAAGTCAGCATCTTCAACCTCGGCATCGAGTCGATCCTCCGGCACACTCCCCTGGCGGTTTCCGGTCATCTGAAGGTAAAACGCCAAGAACGCACACATGATTGCGAGCATCGCGATTGCGGCGCTACCGATTGGCTCAAAACCACCCTGATGCGTGCCGGCATACCAAACCATGTAACCAGCCGCTGCAACCACGTAGAACGCGGTTAGGAACCACATCAAACTTGCGTTGAACTTCATTTGTGCTTAGTCCTTCCGCTTTGGCGCAGCTTTGGCTTCTGGTGCGGCATACTCGGGGTGGTTCAAATCAAATGCCGGCGACTCTGAGCGAACTCGTGGCATCGATGTGAAGTTGTGACGTGGGAACGGTGACTCGGTTGCCCACTCGAGCGAACGGCCGTAGCCCCAAGGATCGTTCAGATTGGTCTTCACTCCGCGCTTGTAGGTGATGTAGATGTTCCACAAGAACGGAAGGATGGAAATCGCGAGGAACGCCGAGCCCACGGTTGACAACAGGTTCATCCAGGCGAAGCCATCTTCTGGCAGGTAGGTGGCGTATCGACGCGGCATGCCGATCACGCCTAGCCAGTGCTGAATCAAGAAGGTTGCGTGGAAACCAACGAACAGCAGCCAGAACTGAATCTTGCCGAGACGCTCGTTGAGCATCTTGCCGGTCATCTTTGGATACCAGAAGTAGATTCCGGCGAACATCGCAAACACGACGGTTCCGAAGACCACGTAGTGGAAGTGCGCTACCACGAAGTAGCTGTCGCTGAGGTGGAAGTCTAGGGTCGGCGAAGCCAGGATGACTCCGGTTAGACCACCGAAGATGAAGGTGGTTAGGAAGCCAAGTGAGTAAAGCATTGGGGTTTCATACGAGATGGACCCCTTCCACATCGTGCCTATCCAGTTGAATATTTTCACACCCGTTGGCACCGCAATCAGCATCGTGGTGAAGGCGAAGAATGGAAGTAGCACTCCACCGGTGACATACATGTGGTGCGCCCACACGGTCATCGAAAGCGCGGCGATTGCGATGGTCGCGAAGACCAGGGTCTTGTAACCGAAGATCGGCTTGCGGCTGAATACCGGGAAGATCTCAGAAACGATTCCGAAGAACGGCAGCGCCAAGATGTAAACCTCTGGGTGACCGAAGAACCAGAACAGGTGCTGCCACAACATCGGGCCACCGTTTGCCGGGTCAAAGATGTGTGCGTCGAGACGTCTATCTGCACCGAGCGCGAACAATGCTGCAGCTAGCGGCGGGAAGCACATGATGACAAGAATCGAGGTGACCAAAGTGTTCCAGGTGAAGATTGGCATGCGGAACATGGTCATGCCTGGAGCACGCATGGTCAGAATCGTTGTGATGAAGTTGACACCACCCATGATTGTTCCGAAACCGCTGAGCGCAAGACCGAAGACCCACAGGTCACCGCCGAGACCCGGTGAGAAGGTTGCGCTAGACAGCGGTGCGTAGGCGAACCAACCGAAGCTGGCTGCTCCCTGAGGTGTGAAGAATCCGGCCACCGCAATGAACGAGCCGAATGAGTAGAACCAATAGGCCACAGCATTTAGTCGAGGGAAAGCCACATCTGGCGCGCCGATTTGCACCGGCATAAGAATGTTGGCGAACGCAGCAAACAGAGGTGTCGCGAACATCAGCAGCATGATGGTGCCGTGCATCGTAAACAACTGGTTGTACTGCTCTTTGGTCTGCACGATTTCTAGGCCAGGTGCCGCCAATTGGGCGCGAATCACCAACGCCATAACGCCGGCAATTAGAAAGTAAATGAAAGAGGTAATCAGATAGAGGTAACCGATTTTCTTGTGATCGGTTGTGGTCAGCCAGTCAACGACAATCTGACCCTTGGTCTTCTTTTTCACGGATGCCGAAGGAGCGGTTTTAGTTGCGGTCGCCATGTTCTCTATCCTTTGCCTTCTGAGCCGTTGCCCGGAAGATTTTGGTTGCGGTCGTAGCTGCTGTCTAACTGGCCGGTGTTGCCCTTCGCGGCCAAGGCGGCCATCTGGGCGTCAAACTCGGCTCGCGAGACAACCTTCACGTTGAAGAGCATCATCGAGTGGTACTCGCCACAAAGTTCGGCACACTTGCCCTTGTATGTGCCTTCGCGCTGAGGCGTGAAGTACATGTAGTTGGTTTTGCCAGGGAAAGTGTCTTTCTTGTACAAGAAGTCGATTACCCAGAATGAGTGCACTACGTCGCGAGAAGAAAGCTCGATCTCAACCGAGGTGTTCACCGGCAGGTAAAGCGTTGGTAGAGCAGCTTCGCTGCCAAGTTCGCCCTCGAACTGAGACTGGATGCCGGTCTCGTATACGTTGTTGTCTTTGTAGTTGAAGTCCCAGCTCCACTGCTTACCGATGACCTGAATGTGCATCTCCGAGTCGACAGGTCGTTCGATTTTCTCCATTGTGTCTGCGGTAAAGGCAAAGAAACCGATAACCATCACCAGTGGAACGACAGTGAACAAAGCTTCGATTGGGTTGTTGTAGCGCATCTGCTCTGGCATTGTGTTGTCGCCCTTGCGACGGCGGTAGACGATTACCGCGTAGAACATTAGGCCCCAGGCCACGAGCCCGACCGCCCAGAGCACGATCCAAGAGCCGTTCCAGAAGTTGACAATCATGTCGGTGTGGTTTGTGACCCCAGGTTCGCCGGGCAGGAACCCACGAGAAAACTCATAGGATGAACAGCCAGTTAGAACCAGGATCAGAGTTGCTGCCAGAGGCAACGACACCCATCTAAACGCATTTTTGCGACGCACAATTCGCCCTTCAGGTGCAAAACGATTACTTAGTAAGTCTACGCTCAGACAGTAGCCGAGACGGCTGAAAACACCGAAAATTAGCCGATTTAAAGCAGAAATCCGACCTCATTCGAGGTCGGACATCCGTGAAAAAAATTAGTTGAACGAACTGCCGCAGGCACAAGAGCCGGTCGCGTTTGGATTGTCGATCGTTAGACCCTGCTTCATGATGGTGTCTTCGAAGTCGATGGTAGCGCCTACCAAATAGTTGGCACTCTTCTGGTCGACAACAACTTCTAGACCGTCGAAATCCTTAACCAAATCGGTCTCACCGAGTTCTTCGTCTGGAAAGAGGTCGTACTGGAAACCGGCGCAACCGCCAAGTTTCACTTCGATGCGAAGTCGAACGTCTGCAGCAAGGCCCTGCGCCTGAAACAGCGCTTTCACGCGATCGCGAGCGATGTCGGTAAGGGTTACCTCGTGACTCAGGGTGTCTGACATGATGTCTCCTCTAAAAGCATTGTGTCTTAAGTTTAGAACCTAGTTGACCCTTAGGTCATTCCCCTTAATGAGAAAAAGGCTTTCGGCCACCATTGCGCCGCGCAGGGTGTCCACGTGCACCGATTCGTTGGGGCTGTGAGCGCGAGAGTCGGCATCCTCTACCCCGGTCACCAGAATCTGTGCGGACGGAAAGACCTCGAGCAAATCGGCTATGAACGGGATTGATCCGCCAATGCCGATGTCTACGCTGTCATTTCCGAAAGCCGCCGAGAGACTTGCCTCGGCCAACTTCTTGGCCCAGCCAGATGAATTCGCCTCAAAGGGCTTGCCGAGCTCGACCTCGCCGTAGGTGAGGCGCGCACCAAATGGAACGTGCTCTTCGAGGTGAGCGCGCAGCAGGCCAAGGGCATCCTGGGGATCTTGACCAGGTGCGATTCTCATGCTGATTTTTGCCTTCACGGATGGCAGCAGGGTGTTCGAAGACATTGGCACCGACATTGCGTCAATTCCAATCACGGTAATCGACGGCTTGGTCCAGATTCGATCGAGAATTGAACCCGTACCGATTGTAGAAACCCCGTCTAGCAGACCGGAGTCTTCGCGCAGTTGGTGCTCTGAGAAATCTAGGTTGGCAGCCTTGGTCGAGTGCAGCCCCTTAACCGCAACGTCACCGGGAGCGTCGTGCAAGCTGGCAAGCAGTCGAAGGGTGGCTGTCATGGCGTCTGGAACCGCACCCCCGAACATGCCGGAGTGAACCGCGTGGTCGAGGGTCTGCACCTCAATCACCTGCGAAACCAAACCGCGCAGGGTCGTGGTAAGCGCCGGGGTCGTGGTGGTCCAGTTTGCCGAGTCGGCAACGATAATCACGTCGGCGGCAAGAATGTCTCGGTTTGCCTCGAGAAAGTTTCTGAAGGTCGGCGAACCGGCTTCTTCTTCACCCTCAATGAAGACACTTATGCCAACTTCAAAATCGTCGCCGAGGGTTTCGAGCAAGGTCTTGATTGCGGTGAGGTGGGTCACAATGCCAGCTTTGTCGTCGGCTGCTCCCCTGCCAAAGATTCGTCCGTCAATGAGCGTTGGCTGAAACTCCGGAGTCTTCCAGACGCTCAAGTCGCCCGGAGGCTGCACATCGTGGTGCGCGTAAAGCAAGATTTGCGGGCGCCCGTTGCGTGCCTGGCGACGAGCCACGACCGCTGGAGCACCAACCTTGCCGTTTGCCTCGGCACGCCTGATTTCGACCAGCTCAAAGACGCCGGTTTGCTTGAATAGTTCGGCCACGGCTTCGGCGCTGCGCTCAAGTTGCTGCGGATCGAAGGCATCCCAGGCAATGCCCGGAATTCGAACCAAATCGCCCAGGTTAGCCAGAGCGACGGGAAACGCCGCGTCTACCTTCTCTTTAGTCAGGGTTACCGAGATGCTGTCGTGACGAAGTGAATCTTCAGGGATGTTCATACGGGTAATCTTAAACGCAGAACGACCTAAGGAAGCGCATGACCGAGAACCAAGAGCTCAAAGCCGGAAAAGGCAAGGCAACCCCTAGCCGCAAGGAGCGAGAGGCGGCAAACAAGCGCCCCTTGGTTGGCGACAGGTCTAAAGAAGGTCGGGCGGCCGAACGCAACAGATTAGCGGCCGAACGCCGTATCGCTCGCGAGGGCATGATGCGCGGAGAAGAGAAGTACCTTCCAATCCGCGATCGCGGGCCACAGAAGAAGTTCGCTCGAGACATCGTCGATTCACGCTTCACCGCTGGCGAACTGGTGATGCCATCGATGTTCATCTTCTTGATTACCACCGCAACCAACATTTACGAACTACAACTAGCTAGCCTCGTGCTGATGTGGGGTCTTTTTGTTGTCGTGATTATCGACGCGCTGGTAATTGGTCGTCGAGTCAAGAAACTTATGATTGCGAAGCACACAGAAGCGAATCTCGAAAAAGGTATTGCCTGGTATGCCGGCATGCGTTCGCTGCAGATGCGACCTATGCGTCTGCCAAAGCCACAGGTGAAGCGCGGCCACAAGCTCTAGCCTTCACATTCTTAAGCCGGATACGAAGGAGTATGCCATGGCCAAGGAAACCATCAAGCTGACCGACCTGATTCCTCAGGTGGTCACCGACGTCGAAGCCCTGAGGGCAACTTTCGGCAACTTCGAGACCCATGAGAGCCAGCAGGCCGACCTCGCAAAAGTTCAAGCGGTGCTTGCCGAGTTAGTCGAACGTCTAGACGCCGACAACCCATATTTTCACCCCAGCTACGCAGCGCAGATGCTGAAGCCACCGCACGCGGTTGCGGTTGCCGCCTACCTGGCAACGATGATCATCAACCCGAATAATCACTCCCAAGATGCGAGCCGAGCCACTACCCCGATGGAACGCGAAGTGCTTCGCGATCTGACCGCGATGTTTGAGTTTCCCGAGGATTCGCTCGGGCACCTGACCTGGAGCGGAACCACGGCAAACCTTGAAGCGCTCTGGGTTGGCCGCGAGTTGAATCCTGGCAAAGCTGTGGCGCATTCTGCAGACGCGCACTACACGCACACCCGCATGGCCGAGGTGCTCGACATCGAATCGATTGCGATCTCGGTTGACGCTCTCGGTCGCATGTCATTGACCGACCTTGAAGAAAAACTCAAGACCGGAAAGATTGGCACGATTGTTGCCACACTCGGCACGACCGGCCTTGGCGCCGTCGACCCGCTAGCCGACATCATTGTCTTGGCGAAACAGTATGAGGCTCGCGTTCACGTTGACACCGCCTACGGAGGCTTCTTCAAACTCATTCAAGACGACTTAGCGCCCGAGGCCGCCCGCCACTACGCCGCGATTAAAGACGCCGATTCGATAGTGGTTGACCCGCACAAGCATGGCCTGCAACCATACGGCTGCGGCGCCGTTCTCTTCAAGGATGTGACGGTTGGCCGCTTTTACAAGCACGATAGTCCCTACACATATTTCACCTCTGCCGAACTACACTTTGGCGAGATTCAACTTGAGACCTCACGTGCGGGCGCATCGGCGGCAGCGTTCTGGGCCACAACCAGAGTGTTTCCGATGACTCGCGATGGGCTTGGTTCGATACTGGCCGCCGGTTACAGGGCCGCACAGAATTGGCATGCACTGCTCGAGAATTCAGACGTGCTTCAGCCTTACCAGAAGCCTGAGCTCGACATAATCGCCTACCTACCAAGGGCTACTTCGATGTCAGAGATTGACAAACTCTCTCAGGCAATCTTTTTGCAGGCAGAACAGGCGCCGCGCACCGAGCAAATTCATCTTGCTACCTACATGGTTAAGCCCAACGCTCTTTTCGCACACGGCATAAATGTCGAGACCGACTTGGCGAAGGCGCGCATCCTGCGAAGCACGCTGATGAAACCAGAGCACGAAACCTGGGTGCCAATACTGCATAAAAAGATCGAAGACTCGGCACGCAAGCTGATGGGCAGATAAGGAAAACGCCATGAAATACAGGTACCTCGGAAACAGCGGACTTAAGGTCAGCGAACTGACTTACGGCAACTGGCTAACGCACGCCAGCCAAATCGAAGACAAGGCAGCACACGACACGGTGCACGCCGCTCTCGACGGAGGTATCACCTCATTTGATACGGCTGATGTTTATGCAAACCAGGCGGCCGAGACTGTGCTCGGCGATGCCCTCAAGGGTCTGCGACGCGAGGGGCTCGAGATTTTCACCAAGGTCTACTGGCCGGTTGCCGAAAAGAAACCCAATGACACCGGGCTATCCCGCAAACACATCATGGAATCAATCAATGGCTCACTAAAGAGACTGCAAACCGACTACGTCGATCTCTACCAAGCTCACCGCTATGACGTCGAGACCCCTCTCGAAGAAACTATGCAGGCCTTTGCAGACATAGTTCGCCAGGGCAAAGCGCTCTACATCGGCGTAAGCGAGTGGAATGCCGACCAGATTCGTGCGGGTCACAAACTCTCAAAGGAACTTGGCTTTCAGTTGATTTCTAGCCAACCGCAGTACAGCGCACTCTGGCGTGTTATCGAGGCCGAGGTGGTTCCGACCTGCAAGGAGCTCGGAGTTTCTCAGATTGTATGGTCGCCAATGGCTCAGGGAGTGCTCACTGGCAAATACAAGCCGGGGCAACCGGCGCCCGAGGGTTCTCGCGGTTCGGATGAACGACTCGGCGGAATGATGGGCAAGTACCTAAGTGACGAGGTGCTTAGCCGAGTGCAGCAGCTCGAGCCTCTCGCTCAGGCGCTAAATCTCACCATGGCGCAGTTCGCCCTCGCCTGGGTTTTGCAAAACGACAACGTGGCTTCCGCGATTGTGGGAGCAACCAAGCCCGAGCAGATCAGCTCAAACATTGAGGCCGTCGGGGTCGAGATTCCGGCCGACGTCATGAAGCAAGTTAGTGAGATTCTCGCGCCGGTTGCAGTTTTTGATCCGCGTGAAACAAAATCTCCAGAGGCGCGACTGGTTTAAATTCCTGAAATCAAGCCGTTTCTGAAACTTGAAACACGTTGCCTTCAGGATCAAAGCCGTCACAGTATCTTGACTCGGCGTAAACCTGTTCGGTGTCAGACGAATTTACCTGGCCTGAAAGACCTGCAACGGCAGCTCGAACTTCACTAACACTGGTTACGACAAAAATGGGTTTAATCACAGCATCTTCGCGAAGTCGCGGTGGCACGGAAATTCCCTCACGGTACTGCTCGGGCACCAGATGCAACAAAACTTCATTGTGCTTCGAGGCAACGCGAACAAAAGTCGCCGAGTCATCAAGAATCTCGGCATTCAATAGTTTCTGGTAGAAACCCTTTGCAATCGAGAGGTCTTCGACCCACAAAACAATCGATGTCAATTGATTTCCATCTTTATCTTTCGCGCCCAAAGGGGCCCTTCATAAACAAAACCAGAGTAGCCCTGAACCAGCGTTGCACCGTGCTCAACTCTCAAACGCACATCGTCGGCTGTCTCAACTCCCCCAACCGAAATCACGGTGAAATCTGGAGCAAGAGTTTTGCGCAGCAAAACTAAGACCTCAAGCGCCCTAGCTTTCAGCGGTGAACCGGATAGTCCCCCGGCACCCACACCCGCGACTTCAGAAGCCGAGGCCTTGAGCCCGTCACGCGAAACTGTGGTGTTGGTCGCGATAACACCGGCGAGGTTCAGTTTCTTGGCCAACTTGGCGACCGCAGTTATTTCGGCTTCGGTTAGGTCAGGGGCGATCTTCACCAGAACAGGCTTTTGCCCGGATTCCTCGATGACCGCTTCGAGAATTGGCTGCAAGGCCTTCACCGTTTGAAGCGAGCGCAATCCGGGAGTATTTGGCGACGAGACGTTGACCGCTATGTAATCTGCTAGCGGGGCAAGCAGCCTTGCGCTCTGCCGATAGTCATCAACGGCGTTCTCGACTTCGACAACGCGGCTTTTGCCGATGTTCACGCCGATGACCGGCAGTTTGTCACCGTATCGCAATCGCGTTTTCGCAAGCCTTCTGGCTACCTTGGCTGCGCCGTCGTTATTGAATCCCATGCGATTTATGAGTGCTCGATCTTCAATCAGGCGAAAGAGCCTTGGTTTCTCGTTGCCATTTTGCGCGATAGCGGTAACTGTGCCAATCTCAACGTGCGAGAACCCCAAGTCGCCAAGCGCTTTGATAGCGTGTGCGTTTTTATCGAAGCCGGCGGCCAAGCCGAAAACCGAATCGAACTTTAGACCCAGGGCAACGACGGGATGATTTGATTTCACTTTTAGCAGCGAAGACAGCCCGGTTGCGCCAAGCAAACGAATGACAAACATTCCGAGGTGATGAGCCGCCTCGGGGTCAACACGCCTGAAGAAGACGTCAAAAATGAACTTATAGAACACGGCTTTAGGCTACCCCAGGTTAATAACAAAACGGGGCCGACGTAATCGCCGACCCCGTTCTGAGTATTTGGTTAGCTGCAACCGCTAGTCGATCCACAGCCTTCGCAGACGTGGCATGAACCAGATGGGCGCATCTTGATTCCACAGTTGAAGCACAGTGGTGAGTCAGACTCGGTGCCCTGAAGCATCTCGAACAGCTCGGCCGAAGAGTGAACTTCGCGCTTCTCGCTGATTTCGATGCTTTGTGGCGCAGCCGCAGGAGCTGCTGGAGCAACTTCGAGCTCAACCGAATCTTCTAGGTCGATCGATGGTGCAACCGAAACGTATGAAGAGTTTGAGTCAAGCGAAGCTGAACGCTCTGCGGTGGTTTGAATTCCCATGTAGGTGCGGGTTTCAACTGGCAGGTAGTCGAGAGCCAAGCGACGGAAGATGTAGTCCATCAGTGACTTCGCCATGCGAACATCCGGGTCGTCGGTTAGACCGGCTGGCTCGAATGAAACGTTGGTGAACTTCTGCACGTAAGTCTCAAGTGGAACTCCGTACTGGAGACCAATCGAAACTGCAACCGAGAACGAGTCCATCACGCCGGCGAGGGTTGAGCCCTGCTTTCCGAGCTTCAAGAACACCTCACCGAGTCCGCCGTCTGGGTATGAGCCAGCGGTCATGTAACCCTCTGCGCCACCAACGGTGAACGAGGTGGTCGATGATGGGCGCGACTTTGGCAGACGCTTGCGGGTTGGGTGAGACATTCCGGTTGCTGCAACTGGCGCAGTCTCGGTCTTGGTCTCGGTCTTTGCCTTGCCATCGCTAAGCGGCTGACCAACCTTGCAGTTGTCGCGGTAAATCGCGAGAGCCTTTAGTCCGACCTTCCATCCCTGGAAGTAGACGTCTGCGATCTCTTCGCGAGTTGCGGTCTCTGGCATGTTCACGGTCTTTGAAATCGCGCCCGACAAGAATGGCTGAACTGCTGCCATCATGCGAACGTGACCCATTGGCTCGATTGCACGGATACCGATTGCGGTGTCGAAGATTGCGTAGTGCTCCTGCTTTAGGCCTGGAGCGTCTACAACGTGACCGTTGGCACTGATGTGGTCAACGATTGCCTCGATGGTCTCTTGCGAGTAACCCAAGCGGTGCAACGCGAACGGAATGGTCTGGTTCACGATCTGCATCGATCCACCGGTTGATAGCTTCTTGTACTTCACGAGTGAGAAGTCAGGCTCGATACCAGTGGTGTCGCAGTCCATCATGAAGCCGATGGTTCCGGTTGGTGCAAGCAACGAAGCCTGCGAGTTGCGCCAGCCGTTCTCTGCACCAATCAAAGTGTTGAGTGCCCACTGCTCGGTTGCAGCTTCGTGCACCTGAGCGTCGATGGTTGAAACCGGACGAACTGCTGAGTTAGCCGCCTCGTGCTTAAGCATGATGCGGGTGTGGCCTTCCTTGTTCTTCTCGTAGCCGTCGTAAGGGCCAACGACTGCAGCCAACTCGGCCGAGCGGCGGTATGAAGCGCCGGTCATTAGCGAGGTGATTGCGCCAGCAAGAGCAAAGCCCTCTTCGCTGTCGTATGGAACACCGATTGCCATTAGGAGCGCACCGAGGTTTGCGTAGCCGATTCCTAGCTGACGGAATGCACGAGTGGTCTCGCCAATCTTCTCAGTTGGGAAATCTGCGAAGCAGATTGAGATATCCATGGCAGTGAAGATTAGTTCGGTTGCCTTGGTGAACTTGTCGGTGTCAAAGGTGCCGTCTGGGTTCAAGAACTTTAGAAGGTTCAGTGATGCCAGGTTGCAACTTGAGTTGTCGAGGTGCATGTACTCGCTGCAAGGGTTTGAAGCGTTGATGCGGCCTGACTCAGGAGTGGTGTGCCAGTCGTTGATGATGTCGTCGTACTGAATGCCCGGGTCCGCACATTCCCAAGCCGCGTCTGCAATCTTGGCGAATAGCTCGCGAGCGTCGACTTCTTCGACAACTTCACCGGTGGTGCGAGCGCGAAGGCCGAACTTGCCACCGTTCTCGACTGCCTGCATGAACTCGGCACCCACGCGAACAGAGTTGTTGGCGTTCTGGTACTGAACCGAGTTGATGTCTTTTCCACCGAGCTCCATGTTGAAACCGGCGTCGCGAAGAACACGGATCTTCTTCTCTTCGTGCGCTTTGGTCTCGATGAACTCTTCGATGTCTGGGTGGTCTACATCGAGAACTACCATCTTTGCTGCGCGACGAGTCGCACCGCCAGACTTGATGGTTCCTGCAGACGCGTCAGCGCCGCGCATGAACGAAACTGGGCCAGATGCCGAGCCGCCAGAGTTCTTTAGAAGCTCCTTTGATGAGCGGATGCGCGAGAGGTTTAGACCAGCGCCTGAACCGCCCTTGAAGATCATTCCTTCTTCGCGGTACCAGTTCAAGATTGAATCCATCGAGTCGTCGACCGACAAGATGAAGCAAGCTGAAACCTGCTGCGGGCTCTTGGTGCCCACGTTGAACCAAACCGGCGAGTTGAACGCGAAGATCTGGTTTAGAAGCATGTAGGTCATCTCGTGCTCAAAGATGGTTGCGTCTTCTTCGGTGGCAAAGTAACCGTGGTCGCGACCAGCCTGAGTGTAAGTGAGAACTACTCGGTTGATTAGTTGGCGAAGGCTGTACTCGCGCTCCGAGGTTCCTACGGCACCGCGAAAGTACTTGGTAGTGACGATTGTGCTCGCGTTGATGCTCCAGAACTCTGGAAACTCTGCTCCGCGCTGTTCGAAGATCGTTTCACCGGTCTGCCAGTTGGTTTGAACCACGTCACGGAATTCCCAGGTGACCTGGTCATATGGGTGAACGCCTGGAGTGGTGTAAATGCGGTTGATGGTAATTCCCTTACCGGTTCCGCTTGCCGAGCCCTGTGCTCCGCTGAAAGCTGTGTCAGTCACTGCTTTGCCTTTCTGATAACTGTTGTTTGAGTTTTTTAAATCTGTGGTTCTAAGTCGATGCCAGCCAACTTGTCTGTTTCTCTTTCGATTTTCAGCAAGCTAATTGCGGCTTCGAAGTCTTCCAACGTTTCCCATCCTTGGTAAACGCTGGCAAATCTCATGAAGGCAACTTCATCCAGCTGTCGAAGCGGTTCCAAGATCGCGAGGCCAACCTCGTGGGCGTTGATCTGAGCGGTTCCGGTGGCACGGATGGTTTCTTCAACCGTCTGTGCCAGAACTGCCAAATCGGCATCGGTGGCTGGCCTGCCCTGGCAGGCCTTGCGAACACCGTTTACGATCTTCTCGCGGCTGAATTGCTCCAGCACGCCACTTCTCTTCAGCACCATGAGACTGGCCGTCTCTGCGGTGCTGAAACGCTGATTGCACTCTGGGCACTCACGACGGCGACGAATTGACGCGCCATCATCTGAGCTTCGAGAGTCGATTACGCGCGAATCCGGGTAGCGACAGAACGGACAGTGCATGTTCCTAAGCCTCCAAATTGCTTGATTTATCCCGATTTTTACCAGTTATCCACAGATTTTGGGGAGTTATCCCCACAACATATAGACGTTTTTTACAGACCAGCCCCTATATCTTGTGGTTTTTGGGGTCAAGATGCAAATTATGGCATTCTTCGGCGTGTCGCGCAAATTGAGGCTTTTCCCATCGGCCAAGCCTGCTGGCCTTGGGGAATCAGCGACAGGTTAGCCTTGTTGTCTAACCCGAGGTGAATCCATGAATTTTGCAATTGAAAACGAGCCATCCGATGCACTGAAAGCCGTGTTTCGCAGACACGCATCAGGCGTATCCGTGATCACGATGAACGGTGAAAATCTAAAGCCAGTTGGCTTTACCGCAACCTCGATGACATCACTCGGCTCAAACCCGGCTCTGGCTAGTTTCAATGTCGCAAGCGGTTCTGCTTCGTGGGAACCACTCAACTCAGCCACTCACGTTGCTATTCACACGCTCGGCATCGACAGCGAAGAGCTCGCTAAAAAGATGGCAGCTCCGCATGAGTTGCGATTCTTGGATGACGACTGGCAGCGCGGCCCACACGACCTGCCGATTTTTCGTGAAGCGAGCGGTGTGCTCATCGCGAAGATTCGCGAAATACATTCAATCGAAGCGAACGCTGTCGTGATCGTCGAAATTGAGCAGGGACTGATCGGCGCCGAATGCGATCCCCTGGTCTACCACCAGCGGGCTTACAAGACTGCTGTCGAGGTCAACTAAGTCGTCTCCACCGATGAATACCTTTGAGCCGAAAATTGATTTCAGTTCGGAGATTAACGCAACACTCAGTTTCACCGTCGGTTGCAACCGGAAGCGACTAGCAATCATGCGACCGGCGACCATATTGACAATCACTTCACTGTCGCCCGAATAGGCACGCAGGGTGCGATCCAGCTGTTCAAGGTTTTGCTTGGTTGCTTCTTCTTCACGGATGTGCAGCACAACGGATTCAGAACTGCCATCGACCGATTCGATTACTTCGATGCGTTGCGCATTAATGTTCTTGGCGTCATCGCGCTGACTCACACGACCGCGAATCATCACAATCTGATCGCTACTGATATTTCGCCCATATTCGGCGTAAGTCTTTCCCATCAGCATCACGGTGACTTCGCTGTCGAGGTCTTCGACGCTCACGATCGCATAGGCGTTTCCGGTGTTGCGCGCAACCTTGTGCTCGATTGCGGTCACCAAACCCGCGATGGTCAACACCTGTCCGTCCTGAATTCGCTCGTTCTCCTGCAGGTCGGCAAGCGAAATCTCACTGAAGCGCGCGATTTGCGGCTCTCGCCCGGCCAAAGGGTGATCGCTGATGTAGAGACCGAGCATGTCTCGCTCGTAGGCCAACTTTTCGCGCTTTTGCCATTCGGGGCGATCTGGCACTTTGATGTCGAGCCCCTCCTCGTCGTCGAACATCCCAGAAAAGAGATCTACCTGCCCCTGCGCTTCTTTGCGCTTGGTCTGCATCTGAGCGTCAACGGCCTGTTCGTGAATTTCGGCTAGCGCCCTTCGCGTGTGTCCCAGCGAGTCGAAACCTCCGGCCTTGATGAGCGAGTCGATTGTCTTCTTGCTGCAGACCACCTGAGGCGCTTTCTTCAAAAAGTCGTTGAAGCTCTTGTAAGGCGACTTGGTTTGTCGGGTTTCAATGATTGCGTCGACTACGTTGTGACCAACGTTTCTGATTGCGCCGAGACCAAAACGAATGTCGCCACCGACCGCGGCGAACTCCCCCAGCGACTCATTCACATCGGGAGGAAGAACTTTGATTCCCAGTTTTCGACACTCGGATAGATAGATACCCAACTTATCTTTTGAGCCACCAACGCTGGTCATCAACGCGGCCATGAACTCGGCCGTGTAGTTTGCTTTTAGGTAAGCGGTCCAGTAAGAAATGACACCGTAGGCTGCGCTGTGCGCACGGTTGAACGCGTAGTCGGCAAACGGAAGCAAAGTATCCCAGAGAGCTTTGACCGCCTCGGGCGAATAACCGTTGCGTTTCATGCCTTCTTGAAACTCGTCGTACATCTTGTCGAGCTCTTCTTTTTTCTTCTTACCCATCGCGCGACGAAGGTTGTCTGCTTCACCAAGCGTGAACCCGGCTGCCTTCTGCGCGGCCGACATAACCTGTTCCTGATAGACAATCAATCCGTAGGTAGGGTCAAGAATTTCTGATAGCGAATTTTCTAACTCGGGATGAATCGATTCGTTTTCCTGCAGGTTGTTCTTGCGAAGCGCATACTTCGTGTGCGATTCCATTCCCATTGGTCCGGGGCGATAGAGCGCGATCGCGGCCGAGATGTGCTCAAACTTCGAAGGTTTCATGAGTCTCAGCAAGCTTCGCATTGGCCCACCATCGAGCTGAAACACGCCTTGGGTGTCACCGCGAGATAGCAGATCGTAAGTTGCCTGGTCGCCGTTGAGATCTAGTTCTTCAAGAACTACGGTCTCTCCCCTGTTCGCTTTGATGTTGGCCAACGTGTCATCCAGCACGGTCAGGTTGCGAAGACCCAAGAAGTCCATCTTGAGCAGACCCAACGCTTCGCTCGACGGCTGATCGAACTGCGTGATGATTACGCCGTCTTCTTCGCGTTTCATCATTGGCATTACTTCAATCAGAGGAACCGACGACATGATTACGCCGGCAGCGTGCACAGACCAACCACGTTTTAGCCCCTCGAGGCCTCGAGCCAACTCAAACACCTGAGCGGAGTCTTCATCTTTCTCAATTAGCTCTCTGAATTCGGCAGCCTCTTTAAAACGCTCGTTTTTCTTGCCATCGATGGTTTTCTCAACCACCTCGGCGAGCATGACGTCGCGGCCGAGCACCATTTTTGGCAGCGCTTTGGTTAGTTTCTCGCCAACCGCGTATGGCATAGCCAAGACCCTGGCGGCATCCTTGAGGGCCTGCTTAGCCTTGATGGTATTGAAGGTGACAATCTGGGCAACGCGATCGGCGCCATACTTGGCGGTCACATATTTGATTACTTCACCGCGACCGCGATCGTCGAAATCGATATCGATATCGGGCAGGTTGACTCGAGAGGGGTTCAAGAAGCGCTCGAAGATTAGGCCGTGCTCAATTGGGTCGAGATCGGTGATCGCCATGGCCCAGGCGACGATTGCGCCGGCAGCCGAACCACGGCCGGGCCCAACGCGAACACCGTTGTTTCGAGCCCAGGCGATGAAGTCGGCGACCACGAGAAAGTAGCCTGAGAAACCCATATTGACGATAACGCCGATTTCATACTCGGCCTGGTCATAGTGGGCCTTCGGCACCTCTCCCGAGAAGCGCTTGGCCAAACCTCGGTGCACCTCTTTGGCGAACCAGCTGGCCTCGGTTTCACCCTCTGGCACCGGAAACTGAGGCATTAGTTGGCGTTTTTCGAATTTAACGTTCGATCTCTCGGCAATCAAAAGGGTGTTATCGCAGGCCTCTGGAAGGTCGGCAAACGTTCTGCGCATGTCGGCTGCCGATTTGACGAAATACTCTTCGGAATCGAACTTGAAGCGCTTGGTTTCATTCAGGGTCGAGCCGGTTTGCAAGCAGAGCAAGGCCTCGTGCGACTTGGCATCGGTGGCATGGATGTAGTGCAAATCGTTAGTGGCCAGCAACGGAATCGATAGCTCTTTCGAAAGCGTGACCAATTCCTTCATGGTTCGACGATTGATGCTTAGGTTGTGATCCATGATTTCGATGAAGTAATTGTCTTTTCCGAAAATCTCGCGCATCTCGCCGGCAATTCGTTTGGCCTCGTCATACTGACCGAGTCGCAGGCGCACCTGAATCTCGCCACCGGCGCAGCCCGAAGTGGCAATTGTGCCCTTGGCAAACTTGTTCAGCAGCTCGCGGTCGATTCTCGGCTTGTAGTAGATTCCCTCGAGCCACGAGTGAGAAGACATCTTGAAGAGATTGTGCATTCCCTCGGTTGTTTCGCTGAGCAATGTCATGTGGGTGTATGCGCCGTTACCCGAGATGTCGTCGTCGCCGCCATCGCCCCAGCGAACCGGTGACTTGTCAGTTCTGTGCGTGCCCGGAGTTAGATATGCCTCTAAGCCGATGATCGGCTTAATGCCGACGTCCTTGGCCGCGGTGTAGAACTCATAGGCACCGTGCATGTTGCCGTGGTCGGTCATTGCCACCGCTGGCATTTCCTGAGCAGCAACCTCTTTAACCAGTTGCTTGATCTTCGCGGCGCCATCGAGCATCGAGTAATCGGTGTGAACGTGCAGGTGCACGAATGATTCTGAATTAGTCATTTGCACCCACCCCTCTGCCTACTCGAGTATTTCGCAAGTTGTCAGACTAAACCCTAGTTGCTCTGCAACCGCTGAAGAACCGCGGCTAAGTCGCTGCTGTAGCTGCTTTCGAAGCTCACTTCTTCTCCGCTGGTTGGGTGCATGAAGCTAAGCCGCATTGCGTGCAGCCACTGTCGATCGATTTGCAAACGACTGGCCAGAGTTGGGTCTGCGCCATACATGGTGTCGCCAAGCAGCGGGTGTTTGAAAGCGCTGAAATGCACGCGAATCTGGTGAGTTCGACCGGTTTCTAAAACCACCTCGACGAGCGAGGCTGACGGGAATGCCTCGAGCAGCTTGTAGTGGGTGATCGAAGGCTTTCCATCGTTCATCACTGCGAACTTGAACTCGGCCTTCGGATGACGGCCAATCGGAGCATCAATGGTTCCCTCGAAGGGGTCTGGGTGGCCCTGAATCACAGCGTGATACACCTTGTGAACAGTTCGATCTCGAAACGCCTGTTTCAACCGGGAGTACGCGACTTCGGTTTTAGCGACCATCATCAAACCGCTGGTGCCAACGTCTAAGCGCTGCACAATACCCTGTCGCTCGGCGGCTCCAGAGGTTGAGATTCGAACCCCTTTCGCCATGAGTGCGCCGACGACAGTCGGGCCGACCCAGCCGACCGAAGGGTGTGCGGCAACCCCGGCAGGCTTGTCTACCACTACCAAATCTGTATCTTCATAGACGATGCGCAGGTCGGCTACGTCGGTTGGCTCAACAGCGAGTGGGTCGCGAGGCTCTGGCATCAACACTTCGAGCAACTGATCGGCCAGAACTCGCTGAGACTTGCTAACCGTCTCAGAGCCGCAAATCACTGCCCCCGAAGCGAGCAGGTCTGCTGCGGCCGAACGCGAAAGCCCGAGCATCTTGGCAAGTGCCGCGTCGGCCCGCTCACCCTCTAGCGAGGGCGGCACGGGTAGCAAGCGGCGATCAGTCATCTTTTGCTTTGCGAGGGCGACCGACATCATGTCCGAGAAGAACTAGCAGCGCCGAGAGAATTGCCATCGACACAATCGCAATGTCAGCAAGATTGAAAATCGGAAAGTTGAACGGAATTTGAATGTAGTCGACAACCTTGCCGAGTCCGGCGCCTGGGCTGCGAAACAATCTGTCTATTAGATTGCCCACTACCCCACCGAGCATGACCGCTGCGATGATCGACCATGCTGTCGACTTTGATTTGAAGGCAATAAACCAAATCAGCGCAAGCGTTGCCACACTAGAAATCAAGGTGAACAATCCGGTGAAGCCGAATCCGAGTGAGAATGCAGCCGAGTCGTTGAGAATGTAGGTCAACTTCACCACTTCGCCCAAGAATGGACGAACCTCATACATGTCGAACTCAGCAACAATAAAGTTCTTGATCAGCTGGTCAGCCACAGCGATGAGCGTTGCGACCGAAATCGCAGCGAAAGTGACAAACGATTTGCTTCGAAATGAAAAGGCCATCAGTTAGACAACCCTGTCATCAACTGGAAAATGGTTCGCTTGAGTTTTGACCGATTTGATAGGTCTGACCGGCTTGACGACCAAAGTCAGAACCGGAGTTTGGATTTTCGCTGGTTGCCTGGTGTTCCAGGTCTGCGAGTTGAGCCTCGATGTAGGCCTTGATTTTGATTCTGTACTCGCGCTCGAAACTCTTCAGTTCGAGAATTGTGTGCTCGAGCATCGCCCGTTCCTGCTCGAACTTACTCAGCTCAACGCGCTGCTGCGCCTCAGCCTCGCGAATCACGCGGGCCGCGGTTGCGTGCCCCTCAGCAATCAATGCATCGCGCTTGCTGATTCCTTCGCGAACGTGATCATCGTGCAACTTGCGCGCCAACTGCAAAAGGTTGTTGGTGCTGTTGCCATCAATCTGGGATGGGTCGGTGGCTACCGGGAAGCTGCTCGGAGCTGGCTCGCTCAGGGTGGTCAGCGAACCGAAGGTTGGCACAGCCGGCTCTGAAGATGTGAGCTGGTTGGCAAGGCCTGCGCCGCTGCGCTGCAGTTCGGCTATGCGGGCCTCTGAGGCCAGCAGACGCTGGCGCAAGTCTTCGTTTTCAAGGTTGAGGCGACGCAGTTCAACGACGATCTCATCGAGAAAGTCATCTACTTCGTCTTGGTCGTAACCTTCGCGAAACTTAGTCGGCTGAAAACGCTTGTTGACTACGTCTTCTGGAGTAAGCGGCATTTTTACCTCTCTTGTTCGGGCTCTTCAAGATTACCCCAGCCGAGGCGGCCAAGGGATTGCCTGTGAGTTTGAGCTAGAGAAGCCTGGACAAAAGGTTTTGCAAGAAAGTTGTGGCCAACAGGGTTAGCGTCCAGCCGAAATCAAGAGCGATTGACCCGACCCTGATTGGTTTGATGAAACGGCGAACGAACTTAAGCGGAGGATCGGTGACCGTCATCACGATTTCGACCGGAATCAGCAGCAGACCCTTGGGTCTCCAGACCGGATTAGTCGTGAGAATAAAGTCGATAACAAATCTGGCGATGAGAATCCAGAAATACAGCTGAAGCAGCCATATCAGCGCCAGAACAACCAGTGTCATTGGTTACGGGCGAATGAGCAGGCCGTCAACTACGTCCTCGGCAGGTTCAGGGTCGTTGATTCCAACGTGAACCGGAGTTAGTAGGTAGACGTGCTTGGTGATTCGCTTGATGTTGCCAAGCAGCGCTAGCTTGAGGCCAGACATGAAGTCGACCATGCGCAGCGATTCGGCATCGCTGAGCTTTGCCATGTTGACGATTACGGTCACGCCTTCGCGGTAGTAGCTAGCAATCTCTTCACCCGAACCAAGGTAAGAATCTGGCTCGATCGAGAAAATTTCGTTTGGTTGTTCGGTGTTTGAACGACGCTTGTGCAATTGGGTGATCTTTGCGACGTTTGGTGTGCGCTCGGCAGCACCCGGGGTTGGGCGGGTTGGTGCTTGCTCGTTTTCTTCGCCAAAGCCAAGCCAGCCGCTAACCGATGTAATAAGTCCAGCCATGATGGTCCTCCTTGTGTAAACCTTAACCTTCAGGATATGGCTAAAGGTTGCGTTTACCCGTGATTACCGAACCAATTCGTAGGTGTGTCGCACCGAAATCTATGGCTTCTCTGAAGTCCTCCGACATGCCCGCCGAGATAGCAGTGGCCCCTGGAATCAGGCCTCGGAGCGCTTGGCTGGCCTTGGCGATGGTTTCGAAGTCAATGCGAGGGTCTCGATCCAGGGCGGCGACGCCCATGACCCCCAAGACCTGAAGATTAGCCACGCCCTGGCAAAGCTCGGCGAAGGCCAGCAGGTTGGCCGGCTCAACCCCGCCGCGCCCGGGGTCATCCGTGAGATTCAACTGGATAAACCCGCCCGCCAGCGTGTTCTGCAGACTTAGCTCTTTTTCGAAAGCTGCGACCAGCGAGGCGCGGTCAATCGAGTGGATGATTCGGCTGTAGCTCAGCACCGACCGAACCTTGTTGCTCTGCAGTTGACCTACGAAGTGCCAGTTCACATCGCTCAGATCGGCGGTCTGTTCGGCCTTGGGCTTGGCCTCCTGATCGCGATTCTCGCCAAAGTCGCGCTGCCCCAGCGCATGCAGCTCACGAACCAATTCGGGCCCATGGTTTTTGCTGACCACGATTAGGCGAATGTCAGACTCGTCACGCGAGCACTGCCTAGCCCGTTCTCGAATGGCCTCAACTGTTGCGCCATAGCGCTGGGCCAAGTCAGACACGGCTGTTACTTAAGGAAGTCAGGTATGTCTAGGTCGTCGCCAAAGCTCGGAGTGCTCGGCTTCGGAAACTCAATCACATCGCCGCTGGTTTCAGCAACCGTCTCGATCACACCGGTGGCATCTGAAACTTCAGTGCGAGCAAAAGGATCAGTAGCTGGCGGAGTGCTTGGTTCGATGTCGAAACCAAATCCGCTAGCCGTTGCTGCTGCCGCCGTTGCGCCAACTGTTGCGCCAGATAAATCGAATGTCGCTGGCTTTTCTTCGGCGGTGAATCTGCGCTCAATTGGCTTCGTGCGCTGGGTCGCCGGATCGAAACCAGCGGCAACCACGGTGATTCTGATTTCGTCGCCAAGGGTGTCATCGATGGTCGCACCGAAGATGATGTTTGCTTCTGGGCTTACCGCTTCGTTGACCATGCGAACTGCTTCGTTAACTTCGTGCAGTCTCATGTCTTGAGCACCCTGAACCAACATCAGCACGCCGTGCGCGCCATCAATTGTGGTCTCGAGAAGCGGGCTCGAAATGGCCGCCTCGGCAGCACGGATAGCGCGGTCTTCGCCCTTGGCTGTTCCGATGCCCATTAGGGCCGAACCAGCTCCCTGCATCACCGAGCGAACGTCGGCAAAGTCGACGTTGATCAAACCTGGTGTGACAATCAGGTCTGTGATGCCCTGCACACCGGCACGCAAAACATCGTCGGCAATGTTGAACGCTTCAACCAAACTGAGTGATTGATTGGTGTGATCTAGCAAACGCTCGTTAGGCACGACAATCAAGGTGTCGACCTCTGCGCGCAGTGCTTCGATACCGGCGTTGGCGTTTTCTGCGCGACGCTTTCCCTCAACGGCAAATGGCCTGGTGACCACACCAACTGTCAAAGCACCGAGACGCTTAGCGATTTTCGCAACGACTGGCGCAGCTCCGGTTCCGGTTCCTCCACCAGCACCGGCTGTGACAAAAACCATGTCTGAGCCGCGCAAAGCAAGTTCAATTTCTTCTTCGTGATCTTCAGCGGCGCGCTTGCCGACCATAGGGTCTGCTCCGGCGCCGAGTCCGCCGGTGAGTTCTCTTCCGATGTCGAGCTTGACATCTGCTTCACACATGATCAGGTCTTGAGCGTCGGTGTTAATCGCGACGAACTCAACTCCGCGCTGGCCTTTTTCAATCATTCGATTGACGGCGTTACCTCCGGCACCGCCGACGCCAACAACTTTGATTACCGCTAGGTAATTCTGATTCAAACCCACGAGATTCCTCCGACTAAGAAAACGCAATGCACCCTAGAGCCGACCTTAAACCTCTACATGAGGCTTAAAGTGCGCGAAATGCTTTCGACTGCGCCTAGAAACTACGGCCTGAAAGGTTCTATCCAGTGCACATCCGTGGGCGTGTCTTAGCGGTAGCGCACCACCGGCGCGGTGGGTGACGAGACGTCGAAGGTCACTCGATCGGTGACTTTTTGGTTCGCTACCAGGGCCGCTAAAACCTTCGATTTGAGAGTGCTTTGGCTGGCGTCGCCCCAGATGATTCGCTGACCCGAATTGCCTCGCAACTGCATTGTGACATCGTCTTTAGACTTCGCGTCGATCTGCGAAACTCTCGGCAGCAAACTTGCCGGCAGGGCCAACAGCACATCTATTGCGAGAGCAAACGATTTGCTGTCTTTTGGTTCGCCCGTCGAGGCCACGCGCGGAAACTCATCACGGAAGCTGGCTTCGCCAACTCGCACGCCTGCGGGGTCATACAGGTAGCTCACTCCCTTGATGTCGACAATCGCGATCGGCTGGCGCTCAGAAATAGCCACGTGCAATGTGTTCGGCAACTCGCTCACCAGAGAAAAACTCTCGATTAGCGAAAACTTGCTGAGCGATTCGGCAACCGCCTGGCTCGACACCAACGGCAGCGGAACCCCGAGCTGCGATTTAACCGCCTGCTCGACTGCCTTCTTGGAGACTTTAGAGACGCCGGTCACACGGATGTTCTCGACGGCAAGCAGTGGGGTGAACACCGTGGCTAGCACCAGCAAAACAAGCGCAAGCAAGGATGCCAGAAGTGAAAGAGCAATCACGCGAAATTGTTTTGGCTTGGCCTTGAAGCGAACAACTGTCGACTTGGTGTTCTCACTTATCTTTTTGAACTTCGCCGGTTTCGAAACGGTTATGCCGCCAACTCTCGAAGGTCGCTGGCGGGTCTTGTTCGGCGTCGATTGCGGCCGAGATGGTCTCTTCAATTTAGGCCTCTAGTGCTTCAATCAACTGAGGAACCATGCGATAAACATCACCGCAGCCCATCGTGATGATGAAGTCGCCCGCGCCGGCGAGTTTGGCGGCAACGGCTGGTGCGTCATCCCAGTTTGGAACGTAGTGAACCTTGGAATGATCTGCAAAAGAATCAGAGACCAAGGCGCCGGTAACACCTGGCTCCGGATCTTCACGCGCGGCATAGATGTCGAGAACAACGACCTGATCGCTGAGCGCGAGCGCCTCGGCGAATTCGGCGTGCATTAGGCGGGTTCTGCTGTAGAGGTGGGGTTGAAAAACGGTAATCAATCTTCCGGGGCCAACCACTGCTCGAGCTGCCTTCAGTGCCGCAGCCACCTCGGTGGGGTGATGAGCAAAGTCATCGTAAACGCTGACACCTCGGCGTTGCGCGTGCAATTCAAAGCGACGCTCGGTTCCTCTGAAAGAACAGATGGCAGCCAGGGCTTGCTTGGCATCAAAGCCGAGCCCAACCAAAACGGCAAGTGCACCGACGGCATTGACCGCATTGTGCTCGCCGGCGATGGTTAGTTCACCATTGAGTTTTTGACCCTCGTGCTCGACCGTGAAAGTCACCTCAGGCCCCGATGCGTCTGTGTCTGTGATTCTGAAATCTGCCTTGGCATCGAACCCAAAAGTCAGCACCCTGTCGTGCTTCAGCAAACGGGTGACTCGAACTGCGCCCGGGTCATCGCTGTTGATGACTACCAGCTCGCTGGCGGCCGAGGCAAAGTTGGCAAACTCTCGCTCAAAGGCGTCTTCGGTGCCGTAGTGATCGAGGTGATCCGCATCGACGTTCGTGATTAGCGCAATCGCAGTCTCGTAGTGCAAGAAACTGCCGTCTGACTCGTCGGCCTCGATTACAAAGATGTCTGAACTACCCTTGGCCGCCGAGGTGTTGAGCTGAGCAATTACTCCGCCGTTCACAAAACTCGGATCAACGCCCAACTTCAGCAGCCCGGTGATGATCATGCCGGTGCTCGTGGTCTTGCCGTGCGCTCCGGCGACAGCGACCACGCGATTCTTCGAAGTTAGGTAGGCCAGAGCCTGAGATCTGTGCAGCACGGGAATTCCACGCTCTTTGGCGAGAAGATATTCGGGATTAGTCGGCCAGAGCGCAGAAGTAACCACGACAGTGTCTGGATCTCCGAGGTGGCTTGCATCGTGACCAATGTGCACGATTGCACCGAGTTCGCGAAGCGCCGCCACATTTGAGGTGTCTCTCAAATCGCTGCCGGTGACTTTGTGGCCCATGCCGAGAAACATTTTGGCGATTCCACTCATGCCCGAGCCGCCGATGCCAACGAAGTGGATTGTTCCAAAGTCTTCGGGCACCGCTTGGGTGAAATCTGGCTTAATCATGATTGTTGACTCAAGGTTAGACCCGCTCCGCGCATCAAGCGGGCAAGACACCCTTTACCATGGCGAGCAATCGGTTGGTGCCATCCAAGTTGCCGCACTTCTTTGCAGCTGCAGCCATAGCTGCCAGTCGCTTCGAGTTCGAAATGAGTGGCACAAGTTGGTTTGCGATGTAATCACGGCTGAAAACCGAATCTGCAACCGTCAGCGCACCGCCGGCCGCCAGCACCTCCGCAATGTTTTTCGCCTGCTCTCCGTTGCCGACCGCGTATGGAATGTAGAGCGCCGGCAAACCTAATGCCGAGAATTCAGAAACCGTGGACGCTCCGGCACGCGATACAGCAAAGTCGGCGGCGAGAATCGCTAAATCCATTCGGTCACAGTATGAGATTCGCACATACCCCTTGCGCTTTACCGGAGCTAAATCGGAATTACCCCCGACGATGTGCAGAACTTGAATTCCGGCAGCCTCGAGCACAGCAATCGAAGAGTCGAGAATCTGGTTGATCTTCAGCGCTCCAAGCGAACCACCGGTGACGAGCAAGGTTGGCGCATCGGCAGCCAGACCAAAGTGTTTGCGAGCCTCGGCCACATTCGCTTTGGCCGACACTCGAAGAATCTCTTCTCGCAGCGGCATACCGGTGTGAACAGAGTTAGGCAGGTCGGTGTTCTTGAAGGCAACCGCCACCCCTTCGGCAAATCGCGCTCCGAGCCGGTTGGCTAGCCCGGGCAGCGCATTTGCCTCATGAATAACCAGCGGCACTTTCTCGAGCGCAGCCGCTAGATACGCCGGAGCACTGGCATAACCGCCAAAGCCAACAACGACATCAATATTGCGGTCTCTGATCTCGCGGCGGCATGCTCGAACGGCCTTGGCGAACTTGGCAAAGAACCTGAGCGCATAGGCGTTTGGGCGACGCGGAAATGGCACCTTTTCTATGGTGAGCAACTCGAATCCGCGCTCGGGCACAAGCCTGGCCTCGAGGCCCTCGGCCGTGCCAAGTGCATAGATGTTCGCGTCGGGCTGGTCTTGCCTAATCGCCTCGGCAAGCGCAAGCAGCGGGTTTACGTGACCAGCTGTTCCGCCACCCGCGAGAAGATAGCGCATCAGCGTGCAACTCTCACCCTGCTAGTGCGTCGAACCGGTGACGCCGGCCCGGCGAGTGAATTTCGACGTTCGATTCCCAAAGCAATGCCCAGGGTGGCCAGGGTCACAAATAGTGAGCTACCTCCGGCAGATATGAGAGGTAGCGGCACCCCAAGCACCGGAAGGAAGTTCAGCACGACACCGATGTTTACGAACGCCTGAATAGTTATCCAAGAGACGATGCCATACATCACATAGCGCTCGAAGACTCTTTCGGTTCGGTTGAGAATTCGAATCATTGACATAGCCAACAGAACGAAAAGCAAAATCAGAATCGATGCACCAATCAAACCCCACTCTTCGCCCACAACCGAAAAGATGTAGTCGTTGTCGACCATCGGAATCCAGTTCCATTTCATCTTCGAATCGCCAAGCCCGGTGCCGCCGATGCCGCCAGCGGCAAGCGCCCAAATACCGTGCCTCGCCTGCCAGGTGGCCCCGGCAACATCAACCGCATCTGGATTCAGCCAGGCTGCGATGCGGGTGCGTCTCGATCCCATGTTTGCAAAAATCAATGCACCGGCTGCGGCAACGCCGAAGATCGCCAAGGCGTATCGGTTTGGCATTCCAATCAGCACCATCGTGACTAGCGAGAAGCCAAATATCACCAGCGCTGTTCCAAGGTCTGCGCCACCAAGAACTAAACCGGTAGAAATACCAGCGGCCAGGAGCGGCGCTGACCAGCCGTACTTGAAACTATCGAAGTACTCACGGCGCTGCGAAAGCATGCCGGCGAGCACTAGCACCAGACCAACTTTCAGAAACTCGCTCGGCTGAAAAGAAAGCTCACCAATTCGAATCCAGTTTTTGTTTCCGTAAACCTCGGTTCCAATGATGAGAACTAGCACCTGCAGACCCAGCATGACCAAGAAGTAAAAAGGTGAAAGCCTCTGAATAACCGCTATCGGAAGGCGAGAAAGTATGCCCAGGGCGACAAATCCAAGAACCGCCCAAATGGCCTGGCGAAAAAAGACAGAGAGAGCGCCGTCACCGTTGCCGAGTGAGGTCACGTAAGAGGCGCTAAGCACCATAACCAAGCCGAAAACCACAAGCAAGAAGGTGATGCCCAGAAGGTTGTTGAAGTCGCGCGATTGACCCCTGAAGGTCACGTTGATCCAACCGCTTACCGCGCCGGCAACTTTGTGCATCAGTTGAGCTGGCGTGACTGCGCTCGCAGCCTTGGTTGCGCGTGTACGAACTGATCTAGCCTTAGCCATGTAACTCACCTATTGCCTTTGCGAACTGATTACCACGATCTTCGTAGTCTTTGAATTGATCCATCGAAGCGGCGGCCGGCGCAAGCAAAACCACATCTCCCTCTTCGGCGAAAACACTGGCCTGCTGCACCGCAACCGACATGACGTTCTCGCGTTCAACCTGAGCTACCTCAAAGACTTTGGTGTTTGGTGCGAACTTTCGCAGTGCTTCGAGCACCGGTTCGCGATCCGCGCCAATTACAACCGCAGCCTTGATTCGCTTCTGGTGTTCTTCAACGAGCGGCGCAATTTCTACGCCCTTGAGTAAGCCACCGGCAATCCAGACAACCGACTCAAAAGAACTGAGCGAAGCGCTGGCGGCGTGAGCGTTGGTGGCTTTCGAGTCGTCGAACCAGAGCACACCATTGCGTTCCGCCACAAACTCGATGCGGTGTCTATCCTGCTTGAACGCACGGATGGCTGTCGCGATTGAACTGGCCTGGGTATCGCAAGCGCGCGCGATGGCGGCAGCGGCAGCCACGTTCGCGAGCAGGTGCGGGGTGACAACGCCGATCTGAGCGATGTCATCGAGATTGGCGAGTTCAGGAAGCTCGGCCGCACGGTAGCCGTAGAAGGCGCGGTCAATCAAAAACTCTTCAATGTATCCGACTTGCAAGTCAGCTGGCATTCCGCGGGTAAATGAAACTGCAAGCACGTTTTCGTCGCGCACGTTTGCGGCCTCAGCCAATCGGCGGGTGGTCGCGTCTTCGGCGTTGTAGATAATGGCACCAGTTGTGCCATTGAATACTTTGCCCTTGGCCTGAATATAGGCATCGAAAGTTTGGTGCCAATCGATGTGATCCTCGGCGATGTTTAGCAGTGCCGAAACTTTCGGCTCGATTTCACCGCAGTAGTGCAGCTGAAAACTAGACAGCTCGACAACCAAATAATCAAAACCCTGCGGATCCCGAATTGCATCGAGCACTGGCGTGCCAATGTTGCCACACGATATCGCACGCTTTCCATCGGCAACCAACATGGCCTCAACCATCTGTGTGGTTGTAGTTTTGCCATTTGTGCCGGTTATGACAATCCACTCCGCAGGGGTAACTTTGTCGCGAAGACGCCAGGCCAACTCGATGTCGCCGACAATCGGAATTTGGTTGGCAACTAACCAGCCAACAAGTTTGTCGCTTGGCGCAATTCCGGGGGTAACGCAGGCAAAGTCGGGCAGAAACTCTTTAGCCCTGTCGAAAATGTTGTCTACCCCGACCTCGAAGTCGATCTGCAGCACAGATAACAGGTCTCGGTAGGGGTCGCTAATCTCGTTAGCCACTACCAGTAGCTCGCACTCCAACTCGTTAAGGGTGTCTGCAACCGAGAAGCCAGAAGCTCCGAGTCCGTAGACGAGCGCGCGCTTGCCTTTCCAATCGGAGTGCCAACTTGTGAGTTCGTCTAAACCTTGCACGATTTAGCCGTAAATCCACTCAATGTAGAAGAGCCCGATGCCGGTTAGCACGCACAAGCCCGAGATAATCCAGAAGCGAACCACAATCGTGATTTCGGCCCACCCCTTCATTTCGAAGTGGTGATGCAGCGGGCTATTCAAGAAGACCCTGCGGCCGGTTCCCGTTTTCCACTTGGTGAGTTTGAAGAAAACGCGCTGGATGATCACCGACCCGGTAACAATCACGAAGATTCCACCGATTAGAACGAGCAAGAGTTCGGTTCTAGAAAGAATGGCCAGCGCGGCCAGCGCTCCACCTAGGGCCAGCGAACCGGTATCCCCCATAAAGATTTGTGCCGGCGATGTGTTCCACCAGAGAAATCCTGCGCAAGCGCCGACGATTGCCGATGCCACAACCGCAAGATCTAGCGGGTCACGAACGTTGTAGCAACTGGCCACATTTTCGACCACGGTCTGGCAATCCTGATTGAACTGCCAAAAGCCGATGATCGAGTATGCACCGATAGCCATGATGATTGCGCCGGTAGCCAGGCCGTCAAGTCCGTCGGCGATGTTCACTCCGTTAGAGGTTCCGGCAACTAACAGGTAAATCCAAATTACGAAGAGAATGATGCCGACGACCGATCCGAAAACCATTAGGTCGAAATTGGTGTCGCGAAAGATCGAAATCTTGGTGGATGCCGGCGTTAGCCCCACTTGATTTGCGAACTGAAGAGAAAGCACTGCGAAAGTAACCGCGACAATTCCCTGCCCCAGAATTTTCTGCCATCCCGTTAGACCGAGACTCCGCTGCTTATGCACTTTTATGTAGTCATCGATAAAGCCGACCAGCCCGAGGCCGACCATCATGAGCAAAACCAGAAGCGCTGAAATAGTTGGCGTTTCAAAGTTCGCAAGCTTGCTGAAGAAGTATCCCGCCAGCGTTGCCAAGATGATGGCAATTCCACCCATGGTTGGCGTTCCATGTTTTGTAATGTGAGTTGCCGGCCCGTCTGCACGGATGAATTGGCCCCAGTTCAGTTTTCTGAACAGCCAGATAAACAGCGGCGTAGCGAAAAGCGTGAGCGCCATGGAAATGCCACCGGCTAGCAGCACTGCTCTCATTGACTTACCTCCGCTAAAGCATCGCCCAAGACCCGCAGTCCGGCCGAGTTCGACGACTTGACAAGAACCACATCGTCAACCCCAAGCAAACCACGCAGGTAAGGCAAAGCGTCGGAAATCGAAGCGAAGAATTTTGACTCGCCGTCCCAAGACCCCTCTTGGCTGGCCCCCATGTGAATTATCTTTGCGCCTTCGCCAACGACAACTACCTGGTCAATGTTTAGACGCACAGCTATTCGACCGATTGCGTCGTGCTCATCAACGGAATATCTACCCAGCTCGGCCATTTCGCCGAGAACGGCCACGGTTCGATGACCCTGGCGGCCGATTGTGGCCAGGGTCTGCAGAGCCGCTTTCATCGAGTCTGGGCTCGCGTTGTAGGCGTCGTTGATTATGTGCGACCCATTGACCCCTGGCAGCAACTGCATGCGCCAGCGCTCGGCCAATGCCATGTCTTCTAGCGCAGAAACCGCAATACCAAGGTCTAGATTCAGCAAGTCGGCAACTCCGATGGCGGCCAGAGCATTCATGACCTGGTGCTCGCCGAGAATGTTTAGCTTCACCTTCGCCTCGAAGTGGCCGCAGTGCAAGTCGAAGGTTGTGCCCTCGAGGGTAACCGCAACGTTTGAAGCACTGCAGTCAAGACCGTCTGAGGTGCCAAACCAGTGCACTTCGGCTTTGGTGTTCTCACTCATTTGCGAGACAAACGAATCGTCGGCGTTCAGCAAAACCTTGGCACTCGTGGCCAATCCCGCCGCAAGCTCACTCTTGATCTTGAAGGTGGTGTCAATGTCGCCAAACTCGCCAACGTGGGCCAAGCCAACTTTCAGAACGACACCAATGTCAGGTGTGCACATTTTGGTCAGGTATTCGATACTGCCGAGGCCGTCTGCACCCAACTCGACAACGAGATAACGGGTGGCCGCAGAAATCTTCAAGATTGAAATCGGAGCGCCAACCTCATTGTTGAACGATTCAATCGGTGCAACTGTCTCGTCGAATTTTGAAAGAATCTCGCGCAACATGTTTTTGGTCGAAGTCTTGCCGTTTGAGCCGGTGATGCCAATCACGGTGAACTCGCCCTGCTTGCGCCTCAATTCGAGTACGTGCATCGCTAACAAGCCGAGTGCGTGCACGCTGTCTTCAACAACTATTTGAGACATGCTCGAGTCACTTACCTGCTGTTGCACAATCGCACCGACTGCACCTGCATCCTGTGCTGACTTTACGAATAGGTGACCGTCGGTAAACTCACCCGGTTTGGCCACAAACAGAGCGCCTTTCGAAACAAGGCGTGAGTCTGTTTCAACAGAACCGATAACCGTTTGGTCTGAGCCAACCAGCAAGCCACCGATTGCCGAGGCGATCTCGGAAAGACGAAGTTCAATCACTGCCAACCCGCCTCTCTCAAAGCATCGCGCGCCTCTTGCCTCGCCGAGTAAGGGGTTCTGACTCCCCTAATATCTCGGTAATCCTGATGTCCGGGCCCTGCCCAAAGAATCGAGTCACCCGGTTGAGCGAGGGCAACCGCCTCGCGAATTGCAAGCTCGGGTGGGCTGGCTTCAACAATTTGCAATTCGGGGCGCGAAAAGCGAGCCGCGTCGACAAGTGTCTTTCGAATCGAAGCGGCGTCTTCGAATCTCGGATGGTGGTCTGTAACGACCAGAATGTCGCACCCCTGAGCGGCCACCTCGGCCATGGCCGGGCGTTTTGAAGCATCGCGATCGCCGTCTGCGCCAAAGACCATGATGAGTTTTCCGCTCGTGACCTTTCTCACCGCCGCCAGCGTGTTGAGGAATGCGTCTGGGCTGTGCCCGAAATCGACGTAGACGTCAGGGCCAGTTTCGCCGGTTACTCGTTCGGTTCTGCCGGGCAGGTATGCGTGAATGCCCGAACTAACCGCGCGCTCCACTTCAGCGAAAGAAATTCCAGATTCGCAAATCATGGCGATGGCGAGTGCTGCGTTGTGTGCCATGTGCGCACCGATTATGGTCACAAACGTTTCTAGCCTGTCTCCGGTGGGCGATTCAACTGAGAAGGCGGTTTTGACCGGGGTCTCTTCAAGCACCCGAACTTTCCAATCCGAGGCGAGATTCGAATCGACAGAAATTGACACAACCGGAACGCTGGCGGCCTTTAGCATGCGTTCACCCCAAGGAGAATCGAGACAGACCACTCCCCGCTTTGCGTGCTTTGGCTGAAGCAGTCTGGCCTTAGCGGCGAAGTAGTTCTCCATGTTGCCGTAGTCATCCAGGTGATCGTGGCTCAAGTTTGTAAACCCGGCGACGTCGAAAACTAAACCGTCAACACGCTGTTGGGTAAGTGCTTGGGCAGAAACTTCGATTGCGATGGAATTCACGTTCGCTTCGCGCATCCTCGCGATTAGGGAATGCATCTCGGTTGACTCCGGTGTGGTCAATCGCGAGACAATGACCTCGCCGGCGATGTGGCGTTCCGCGGTCGAAGTGAGACCGGTCACTTGACCGAGTTGGCGAAGAATGGTTTCGAGAATGTACGTCGTCGAAGTCTTGCCGTTCGTTCCAGTGGTGGCAAACAGGGTCGGCATCAAATCCTTGCTGTTGCCATATACCCAAGCCGCGAGCTCACCCAATCGACTTCTTGGTTCTTCTAGCAACGCAACCGGAACAGTTATGCCCTCCAGCAACTCAGCTCCGGCAGAGTCTGTAACAATCGCGGCTGCACCGAGTTCTTGCGCGCGGGTGGCGTAGCTTGCACCGTGAGCCTTTAGACCTGGCATTGCCACAAAAAGATCGCCCGGTCGCAAATCGGCGGTGTTCATGCTGATACCCAAAAGTTGGGCATCGCCCGCGTGCATAAAGCTCAAGCTGAAATCTGCAACCAGCGCGACCAATGACTTTGGCTCAACATGATCTGGTCGCAGAATGGGAGGAATCGACTCTTTCGTCATCGCCACTCCGTTGGGATTTTCACCGAGGTAGTTGTCGATGGTGCGATTCTGAAAGTTCTCAACACCTGCTGCATTATGTCTTTGAAAATTGGCACGGCACCGAGTGAGTTTCGAATGGTTCTAGATTTGTAAGCCGTGACAGCCACAACGTACTGCGGGTCTTCGGCAGGTGCCATTCCAATGAATGAAATCGCATAGAGATTGCCGTAACGCCCGGTGGCTTTGTCGATGATCTCTGCTGTGCCCGACTTGCCGCCCACTCGATAGCCCGGAACTCCCGCACGTTTTCCAATGCCACCCTGTTCGACAACTTTCTCGAGCATGTCAACCGTCGATTTCGCAGTGCTCTCAGAAATCACCCTGGTACCTGGCTTAGTCGAAGCCGCAACCAGTTTTCCGCTGGCGTCTTCGCAGCCCTGAACTAGCACCGGTGGCAGGCTGACCCCTTTGTTGGCAATCGCCTGATACATCATGGCGGTCTGAAGCGGGGTCATTGAAAACCCTTGCCCAAACATAGACACATACTTCTTAATGCCATCCCACTGATCAAAAGGCAACACAAAGCCTTTTGCTTCACCGGGAAAATTCAGCCCTGACTTTGTGCCCATGCCGAATTTCACCAGGTAGTCGAAACGGGTCTTGGCTTCAACAGCCTGCCCGAGCTTCATAATGCCCGTGTTCGAAGAGTCTCTGAGCACACCGGTCAGGGTGAGCTTATCGTCGGGGTGAAAGTGCGAATCTGTGACTTTGTAACCGTTGGTTCCGGGAACCTTCCAGCTGTAAGGAGCAATTGTCTGAGTTGCCGGCGTGGCCTTCTGCTGATCGACAAGTGTCGCAGCGGTAACCGTCTTGATTACCGAACCGGGTTCGAATGTTGTTTCAAAGACTCTTGCCTGCCTTGTCGACGCATCGGTTTTACCAGGTGCGTTCGGATCCATGGTTGGCGCTTCGGCCGCAACCAGGATCTTTCCGGTCTTTACTTCGATGACAACCGCAGTCGCCCAGTCGGCGCGCAGTTTCGCGACGTTTTGGGCGAGCACCTGCTGAGCAAAATACTGCAAGTCGGCGTTTATGGTCAGGTGCACGCTTCGACCGTTAACCGCATCAGTGGTGGTGACAACGCTGTCGGGAATCTTTACCCAGTCTTCGCTCTTCTCGAACGACTCAGTGCCGTCTTGACCAGCTAGACACTTGTCATACTGGCTTTCAATTCCACCGAACGGCTCACCATCCGGGTTCAGAAATCCGAGCAAGCTGCCGGCAACGGCGCCACTTGGATAGGTTCTCGATGAGCGCTTGTCATAGTAGAGCCAGGGAATGTTGAGTTTTCTTAGCTGATCGTAAGTTTTCGAATCTACTCCGCGCTTGATGTTGGCGAAATTCGTGGTGCCGGCAATCTTGGCGGCTACGTCTTCTGGGGTCATTGCCAAGATGCCAGCGATTTGGGCAACGAGCTGACTCACCGGAAGTTCGACGGTCACTCCGTCAACGGTTTTTTGCATCGGGGCAACATCTTTTGGTGACGCGTTGATGTCGTACTTGAGAACACTCTTTGCTAATACTTTTCCGGTGCTGTCTAGTATTTCGCCGCGAAGGGCCGGCAGAACCTGCGAGACCGATCGACTGGCAAGCGACTCTTTATTTATCTCATCGGCCATCAGAACCTGCACCTGAAAAAGACGGCCGACAAAAAAGACGGCGATGACGACAATAATCGCCGTGAAGATTCGTAATCTCTTGTCAGGATTTCCTGGCTGCATTTAGCTACCGCCTATGTTGCAAGAGAGTTAGTGAGTTGGTGAAACTGGGATTGTCTCTGGAGAAAACGTTACTGGCATACCAAGGCCTGATGACTGAGCGACATTCCCAATAATCCCGGTCGATGTTGCTGTAAGCACTGAACGCTCGACTAACGCCGCAGATGCGATGTTGTTGCGCGAAACTCTGCCCGCAGAGTCAAGCGCTGCCTTTGGCTTGCCGAAGACCTCTTGCTTCTGAATGTTTAGAAAGACTGGATTTGCGTTTGCGATCATGCCGAGCTCTGCTGCTGCGTTTGCTAGGTTCTGCTGCGAACTAAGTGAATCGACCTGCTGGGCAACAATTTGGCTTTGCGTGGTTAGTTCAATCTTTTCGACCTTCAAGGCCTTGAGTTCGTAAGCGCTCTGAGAAATCGTGATGCCGAGCAAGAGTTGCGCAGCCTGAATCGCCATAAACCCGAAAAACAAAACTTTCAAAAGACCAAACGCTCGCGAAGGTGCTTTGGCCGGTGCGGCGGCCTGCAGAATTCTGGGCCTGGCAATCGGCGCTCGGTTTGGTGCGGTTAGACGTATTGCGCTCATGCTGCTCTCCGAATTTTCTCTGCGGCGCGAAGTCGAACTGACGCCGCTCTTGGGTTTTGTGAAATCTCTGCTTCGCTTGCCTGTTCAGCGCCTTTGACTAAAAGTCGAAGAACGGGCGCTTGCTCGGGAAGTTCGATGGGCATGTCAATCGGCGCAGATGAGGTGCTCGCCGCAACCAAGGCCTGCTTGACGATTCGGTCTTCTAGTGACTGGTAGGCCAAAATCAGAATTCGTCCGCCAACCGACAGCGCTTCAATAGCCGCCGGCATAGTGGTCTTCAGAACCTCGAGTTCGCTGTTGACTTCAATTCTCAGTGCCTGAAAAACGCGCTTGGCCGGATGACCTTTGCTCTTTCCTGGAATGAACGGAACAATCGCCACGATTAGTTGCGCTAGCTCGGCGCTGCCCGAAAACAGCTGAACCTTGCGCTTCTCAACAATCGACGAAGCGATTTGCTTGGCATAGCGCTCTTCGCCATACTCCTTGAAGATTCGAACCAACTCGTTTTCCGAATAGTTGTTGAGAACCTGAGCGGCTGTCAGAGATTCAGAAGCATCCATGCGCATGTCCAGTGGTGCGTCGTAGCTGTAGGCGAAACCACGATCGGCTTCATCCAGTTGCATCGAAGAGACGCCGAGGTCTAGCAGAACTGCATCGGCGTTTTCAAAACCGTGCTCGCTCAACACCTCTTGGATCTTGTCGTAGGTTGCGTGAGAGAACTTTGCGCGATCTCCGAATTTCTCGAGACGTTTTGCTGCCAAGGCCAAAGCACTGGCATCGCGATCGATACCGATAACAGTTAGTCTCGGAAATGTTGCTAGAAACGCTTCAGTGTGGCCGCCCAAGCCGAGGGTGCAGTCAACTAAAACTGCATCGTGGTCGCGAATTGCCTCGCCAAGAAGTTCGATTGTGCGTTCGAGCATTACCGGAACGTGAAGTTCGTTTATCTGTTTGGTTGAGTTCATACGCTTCGGGTTTTCCTGAAGCTAGAACCCCATCCATTCCTGCGAGCTTGGTTTTCGCTTTGTCTGGCATCGGGGAAGAGTGCCAGGGTTGAACGGGTGGAGATCTAGCGTCAGGGCTAGATGATTCCCGGAATCACCTCCTGCGCAAGAGATGAGTAGTTGAATTCTTGGCTCGACTCAAAAGCTGCCCACTTTGCGGCATCCCAGATTTCGGCGTGGTTGCCAGCACCGATAACGGTTAGCTCGCGAGTTAGAGAAGCGTATTGACGAAGCGCAACCGGGATGGTGACTCTCCCCTGCTTGTCCGGCGTCTCCGAGTGTGCGCCAGACATGAACATGCGCACGTAGTTTCGTGCTTCGAGATTAGTTAGTGGCGCTGTAGCAAGAGCTTCGGCACGAAGTTCAAAGGCTGCCGCCGTGAAAACCAATAGGCAGCCGTCTTGCCCACGAGTCATGACCAGGCCGTTTACAAAGTATTCGCGCAATCTGGCGGGCAAAATGATGCGGCCCTTTTCGTCGAGTTTGGGGTTGAATGCGCCGCTGAGTGTTGACACGCTTTCCCCTCCCTTGGCCTAGTGGTTCCTGATTTCTCCACTTTACACCACTTTCATCCACAAAACGCCAAAAGCACCTGTTTTTTATAACGTTTTGATATAAAAAGGCCTGATTTCTCTAGGGTCTGGCTGGTGGAGCAAATTCCCACGAATTGACCCGGAAATGCAAAAAGCACCCCACCGGAGTGGGGTGCATCAGCAAATCAGGGTTGTTTTTGGCGCTTTACTGGTCTGTGCGCTTGTTCCAGCGTTCTTCGAACCTTGAGGCTGGGCCTGGTTTCGGGGCTGGGCGGGCTTTCTTTTCGGCTCCGGCAGACGGAGCTGTGCTGCCGGTGGCGCTGGCAATCAGGATTCCGGTGAGCATGATCAGGAATCCCGCCACTCCAAAAAGTGCGATCTGGGTGATGGCACCGAAGACAAGAACAGAGATGCCGACGACCGCAATGAGCGATCCGGCGATGACCTTCGCAGGAGAGTTTGCGCCTGGCGCTTGGATTTGCTCCATGCGGGCCTTAGATTTACGCGCAAATGCGGCATCCTCGGCGTAAAGCCCGCGCTCTAGTTCTTCAAGAACTTTCTTTTCGCTCTCAGATAGACCCATTTGTTGCCTCCCTTATTGAGCATAGGCAAGCGAGCCAGATTTGTAAACGGCGCAGATTAGGCTTGGCACATGCCTGAGTCTCCAAATTTACTGAACGCCATCCAGCATCAGCTAGACGATTTCTGCCAAACCCGCAGGGCCGGCTTCGGCGCTATTTCAGAAGACCTCTACCCCTTGGTCGACTTCGCTCAAGATCTGTTAAAGGGCGGCAAGCGCTTCAGGGCGCAGTTTTGCTACTGGGCCTGGGCGGGCAACCTGACCCAAAACCTCTCCGAACAAGAGCGCGAAAGTTCGCTGAAAGCCATTGTCGGAATCTGCGCTGCTCTCGAAATGTTCCATGCGGCAGCTCTCGTGCACGATGACTTGCTCGATCAGTCAGACACTCGCCGAGGCAAACCAGCGGTGCACAAAAACTTCGAAAATCTTCACCAGGATGAGGGCTGGGCGGGAAGCAAAGAGCGTTTCGGGCAGGCCGGTTCGGTTTTGGTTGGCGACCTGATGCTCAGTTGGAGCAGCGAGATTTTTGGAAACGCACTGCTGCACGCGCCAAACGCGGAAATTGAGCGCGCCTGTCGCGAAGAGTTCAGCCGCATGCGCGTTGAAATTATGGCCGGGCAGTACCTCGATGTTCTCGAAGAGAACGCAGCACCTAGCCGAGACGTAAGCGAAGCCGTGGCTCGAGCAAATCGCGTAATGCTCTACAAGACAGCAAAGTATTCAATCGAGGCGCCACTCCTAATTGGCGCAGCTTTTGCAGGGGCTAAGCAGTCATCCAGAGATGCACTTGGCGCGTTCGCTATTCCGCTCGGCTTGGCCTTTCAGCTGCGCGACGATGTGCTCGGAGTTTTTGGTGATCCGCAAGTAACTGGCAAACCCGCCGGTGATGACTTGCGCGAGGGTAAGCGCACTGTACTGGTTGGTCTTACTCGCGAAACACTCGACGGTGCAGTTGGAAAAGTTTTTGACGACATGCTCTCATCCAGAGATCTAAACGATGACCAAATCAAGTTCCTACAGCAATCGATAGTTGGTTGCGGTGCCTTGAAAAAGACCGAAGCCATGATTGAAGATCTCGGAACCGAATCGCTTCGACTTCTCGAGGAAATTGAGATTGACACCGAAGCAAAATCGGCACTTCGAGAGCTGGCTCGCTTCGTGATGAATCGAAGTCACTAGCTAAAGCGCTAGCGCCTGAGCCAGTCTTCTGATCTCAGACTTTTTTCCAGCAACCAGTGCGGCCATTGGCGTTTGGCCAAGCACATCGTTCGAGGTGTAAAGCCACTCGATTGCAGCCTCAAGAGAGAAACCGGCGTCGCGCAAGACCACGATGGTGCCCTGCAGGCTTGGCAGCGGCTCTTTATCGACGATGATTTCGCGAGGAACGTACTGCACGCCATCGCGCTTTACCGAAATCAAGTGGTGATCCTCGATGAGCCTTCGAACTCGACCTAGAGGAACATCTAGAAGTTCTGCCACATCTGGAACGGTCAACCATTCAGAAACATTTTCAAAAACGTCAGTCACAGGTTAAGAGTGCCACACCGCAGCGCTTGACGGGTAAAAAACCCGCCAGATGGCACGATATTGCTGAAGGACTATGAGCAACTCAGGCGACGAGACGAAACGCGGCCAAGACCCGAAGAAAGTGGCCTTGGCCCTCGCAACGCTACCCATCACGATAATCGGTTCTATAGGCGGCACAGACGACTTCGCGCAGGCAAGCGAAATGCGGCAGCAATCTAACGATGGCGATTCGCAAGACCCCGACAGTGCGACCGAGCCCGCCGAAGATCAAGACCGGCCGGCAAAGTCGCTCGCCAGGCAGAGCGTCTACGAGGTGGCACCTGGAGACACGGTTGCACTAATTGCCAAGAAGTTTGCGATCGGCAAGAGCGAGTTGATGCGCATCAACAAGCTAAATGAAAGCTCGCTGATCATGCCCGGGCAGTTGCTCAGACTGGTCGACAATGCCGTGCAGCCATCGGTAATCGAGAAAACCTTGGGGCCGGTTCAGCACACGGTCAAACAAGGCGAGACGCTTTCGCAAATCGCAAATCGCTACTCCATCAAACTGCCCACGCTTCTGGCGCTAAACCAGCTGAAAGAGCGTTCAATTATTTTCCCTGGGCAGCGGCTGACCGTTCGCTCGGTTAACCCGGCCTCAGCGGTTGAACCATCTGGTTCGTCGAAAGAACACGTCGTGGCCACTGGCGAAACGCTAACCCAAATCGCAAAGCGTCACTCGGTATCGCTGGCAACTCTTCTGAAGGCTAACCGCCTAACCAAGACCTCGATGATATTCGTTGGTCAGAGGCTCGATGTTCCTTCTGCTTCAGCAGCCACCGCAGACCAAACAAAAGCGAACGTGAGCGGAAACACCATCGGCAAGCCAACCAAGATTTGCTTATTTCACGGTTTTCACAAAATCAAAGCCGGCGAAACCATTAGCAAACTCGCCGGGGTCTTTGGCGTGTCAACCCAGGCACTGCTCAGCGCCAACAACTTGACGCTCAACTCAACGATTTTTGTGGGCCAAAAACTGGTGGTGCCGGCAGTGCACAACGCACTGAATTGCCCCAAACTCACTCCCCTAACCGACGAAATGCGACAAAACGCAGCGGCGATCATTTCGATTGGCCGCCAACTTCGGGTCGGCGACTATGCAATCGTGATTGCCCTCGCTACAGCGATGCAAGAGTCGAGCCTGCGCAACATTTCTTTCGGAGACCGAGATTCGGTTGGCCTCTTTCAACAGCGACCATCTGCCGGCTGGGGATCAAAGTCGCAGATCATGAAGCCCGAGTTTTCCATCCGTGCGTTCTTCGGTGGCCCAACCGGGCCTAACCGCGCCGGCACCAGAGGCTTGCTAGACATACCGAACTGGGGCGCGATGTCGCTCACGGATGCGGCTCAAGCGGTGCAGATTTCTGCGCACCCAACCGCTTATGCCAAGTGGGAACCGAGCGCATGGAACTGGCTCGCCGAACTCGACGGCCTCGAGGATAGCTAATGGCCGACCTAGTCGGTCGCCTGATTCGGGGTCGCTACCAGATTGAAAAGCTGGTGGCTCGAGGCGGCATGGCCACCGTGTATCTAGCCGAAGACAACCGCCTCGATCGCAAAGTTGCCATCAAGGTCATTCACCCGCACCTGGCAAACGACAAAAGCTTTCGAGAGAAGTTTGTTAGAGAGGCCAAAATTGCGGCAAGGCTTTCGCACCCCAACCTGGTGAACGTTTTCGATCAGGCAGAAGATGGCGAAGTGGTCTTCTTGGCCATGGAATATGTTTCGGGCATAACTCTGAGAGATGCACTCGATAAGTTTGGTGCGCTCTCTGCCAGTCGCGCGCTAGACGTCTTTGAGCCGATGGTTGCAGCGCTGGCCGCGGCACACGCAGCCGGCGTTCTTCACCGAGATTTGAAACCCGAGAACGTTCTCTTGTCTGATGATGGCAAAGTCAAGCTCAGCGACTTTGGTTTGGCGCGGCCAATCTCTGCGCAAACTCAAACCGGAGCAGTTGTTGGAACCGTTGCTTACCTGAGCCCAGAGTTAGTTTCGCGGGGTGTCGCCGATGCTCGAAGCGACATCTATGCGGCAGGCATAATGCTTTTCGAACTGCTAACCGGAAAACAACCGTTTCAAGGTGAACAGGCAGTACACGTAGCACTTCAGCATGCCAATAGCGAAGTGCCGGCACCGTCGTCACTGAATGACACGATTCCAGAATTGTTAGACGAGTTAGTGTTGTGGGCAACGGCAAAGCTGCCGCAAAACCGCCCTCGTGATGCAATCGAGTTTCATCGCGTTCTGTTGCAGGCGAAGGCCGACCTAAAGAATCCAAAGAAGAGCGACGAACTCACGCAGCGACTGCGCGAAACCACAGTGCTAAGGGGCGAGACAAGCAAAGCGCTCGAAGCTTTGAACCTCGACCAGACCCAGGTGCTGGGCGATGCCGGCGCAGCGGCTTCAAACGAAACGGTTGCGCTCAATCTGCAACCCGCGGTCGTCGAAGACAATCGGGTGCAGATCTATCACTCACACAGAACCGTTAAGTTGTTGGTGGCTAGCGCGCTAACCGTGCTTTTAGGTTTGGGTGCGGGTTGGTGGTTCAGCGCTGGCCCAGGCGGATTCGAAGTCATGCCAAATCTCGCAAATCGCACCCAGGTTGAAGCCGAGGGCCTGATCAGTTCTTTGGGAGCCACCGCAGTGATTGTGACCGAGAGTTCAAAGACAATCTCCAGCGGGCTAGTGATTTCTTCAGAACCGGCATCGGGCAGCATCTACTGGGGTGGGCCGGTGACCATCAGGGTGTCAAGCGGACCGAAACTCGTGACGATTGCCAGCCTCGAGGGTAAGACCCTGGTTGAAGCAACTGCACAAATTCTTCAGTCGGGATTCGTGCTCGGCAAGGTGACATCATGGTTCAACTCGTCACCAATCGGAACCGTCTATGCCCACAGCGGCGGCGGCTCGACGAAGGTCGCAGAAGGCAGCGCAATCGACCTCGAGATTTCGCTGGGATCAATTCCCGTGGTTGCCGGTCTAGATCAAGAAACCGCAGTCAACCTTGTGCAGGTTGCTGGATTAAAAGTCAAAACCGTCATCACCGAATTCAGCGACACAGTCACCAAGGGGCAAGCCATCGCCCTCGTGCCCCTCGCCGAACCAATCGGCAAGGGTGGCGAGGTGAACCTCATCGTTTCGAAGGGCTCTGATGTTGTCACAATGCCTCGAGTCGTCGGCGAGACCATCCGTGCATCCAAGACGCTTCTAGAATCACTCGGATTGGTCGTCGTGGTCGACACGAATCAATTGAGCAGCAACTGGGGCGTCGCTAAAGTCAAAAAGGTTTCAGTCGCGCCAGGCACTCAACTTAGAGTTGGCGACAGCGTGAAGATTAGTTCTAACTAGCCGAGCGCTTGGTTTTAGCGAGCGACTCGGCAACTAGAAACGCCAACTCGAGCGACTGCATGTGATTCAGGCGCGGGTCACAAAGAGTCTCATACCTCTGCTCGAGCGATGCTTCGTCGATGTGCTCGCTGCCACCCAAGCACTCGGCAACATCGTCACCGGTTAGCTCGATGTGAATTCCGCCCGGGAAAGTTCCCGCTTCGTGGTGAACCTCGAAGAACCCGCGAACCTCATCCATGACGTCATCGAAACGTCTCGACTTGTAGCCATTTGCTGTCGTGATGCCGTTGCCGTGCATCGGGTCACTGATCCAGAGCGGGTTGGCATCGCTGTCGCGCACGGCCTCGACCAAACGCGGCAGTTCGTTGCGAATCTTGGATGCGCCCATGCGAGTGATGAAGGTCAGGCGGCCAGGTTCGCGATTCGGGTCGAGTTTCTCAATCAACTCAATGACATCTGAAACCTGAGTGGTTGGGCCAAGCTTCACGCCGATTGGGTTTCGAATTCGAGACAGAAAGTCAATGTGGCCGTGATCGATTTGGCGGGTTCGCTCGCCCACCCATATAAAGTGTCCGCTGGTGAGATACGGTGTGCCGGTTCTCGAGTCGATTCTGGTCATCGGGCGCTCGTAGTCAAACAGCAAACCCTCGTGTGAGGTGTAAAACTCTGTCGTGCGCAGTTGCTCAAAGTCAGCGCCGCAGGCAGACATGAAAGCAATCGCGCGGTCGATTTCTCCGGCCAACTCCACGTAACGCTTGTTGGCTGGGTTGTCGGCGAAACCCTTGTTCCACTCGTGAACCGAACGCAGGTCGGCAAAGCCACCCTGGGTGAAAGCACGGATGAGATTCAGCGTCGAAGCGGATGTGTTGTAGGCCTTCAGAATGCGCTTCGGGTCTGCCGTTCGCGATTGCTCGTTGAAGTCGTAACCGTTGATGATGTCGCCGCGGTAAGCGGGAAGGGTTACTCCCTCTCGAGTCTCGAAATCGCTGGAACGAGGCTTAGCGAACTGGCCAGCCATGCGACCCATTTTGATAATCGGCATTGATGCGCCGTAGGTCAAAACTAAAGCCATCTGAAGAATTGTCTTTACTCGGTTTCGAATTCGATCCGCCGTGGCATCCGCGAAAGTTTCAGCGCAGTCACCTCCCTGCAAAAGAAAGGCTTTTCCGCTTGCCGCCTGGGCTAGTCGGCTGCGAAGAATATCGACTTCACCGGCGAAGACCAGCGGTGGCAAGGTGGCCAGCTCGGCTCTAACCGCGGCCACTGCATCTTCATCTGGCCAACTTGGTTGCTGCAGCGAAGGAAGGTTGCGATAGTTGTCGAGGTCGGCCAGAACTTTTGGATCTACAGCTACTATTTTTTCGTTCATGCGTTTCGCCCTCTACTGCCGCGCAAGCTTTGCGCGCTTCTCTTTTACCGATGAAGCGTATGAGTCAACATATTCTTGACCGCTGAGCTTTGCCAGCTCATACATGATTTCGTCGGTGACGGCTCGAAGAACAATTCGATCGCCCTCCATGCCGTCGAAACGACTGAAGTCCAACGGGGTGCCGACCACAATGCCAACCCTGCGAATTCGAGGAAATCTTTTTCCGATTGGTTGAACTTTCTCGGTGTCAATCATGGCAACCGGAATAACCGGCACCTTTGACTCGAGAGCCATCCTGGCAATGCCGGTTCGGCCTCGGTAGAGCTTGCCATCTGGCGATCTGGTGCCCTCTGGATAAATTCCAAGCACAAGTCCCTGGCTCAAGACTCCCAACCCGGTGTTCAAAGACGCCTCCGAAGCCTTGCCGCCGCTTCGGTCAATTGATAGTTGCCCGGTTGCCTTGAAGAACCAGCGAACGAGAGCGCCCTTAATTCCTTTGCCCGTGAAGTACTCGCTCTTGGCAAGAAAAACAACGGGACGTCGGCTCTGCAGGGGAAGGAATATTGAGTCAGAAAAAGATAGGTGGTTGCTCGCGAGAATTACCGCACCATTGGTAGGAATGTTTTCCATTCCTCGAACCCAGGGTCTAAAAACTAGCCTGAGCAGTGGACCGAGAACCAGATTTTTCAGGATGAAGTAAGCCATCTCTGTGGTCCTCTCGTTTTGCGGCGCGAAGACCCCATTTTACCGCTACGCCAGCGCTAAGCGAACTAAATCTGCGGCACCCATGACACCGGCGTCATTGTCGAACTCGGCTGCCTTGATTTTCAACTCAGGCCTGAAGCCGCGCGCCGGAAGGTTGGCCAGGTATGCCTTGCGAATCGGGTCGAGTAGCAGCTCGCCAGCGGCGCTGACGCCACCACCAATAACTAGCACTTCGGGGTCTAGCACGGCGGTGAGGCTGGCTACGGCTTCACCCAGCCAGGTTCCAAGTTCGGAAAGCAGACGCAGCGCACCGGCATCGCCCTGCAGAATAGCCTCGTAAACCTGATGACCGGTGAGTTCGCCAGCCTCGTCACGAAGTCGGCGAAGAGTTTGCCCCTCGGCAGTTGCGGCATCGGCAAGTTTGCGAGCGGCCGTTAAAAGAGCCGTTCCAGATCCATACTGCTCGAGGCAACCGTGAGCGCCGCAACCGCAGAGCAGTCCTTCGGGCACAACACGGATGTGGCCGAGTTCCCCACCGATTCCGAAACCGCCGCGAAGCAGATTCGAGTCTGCGATAATCGCTCCCCCGACTCCGGTGCCGATGGTAAGCATCGCCATGTTCGTGGTTCCGCGACCTGCGCCAAACTTGAATTCGGCCCAGCCGGCCGCATTTGCGTCGTTCTCAATAATCACGGGAATTGGAAGCTTTGCGTCGAGCTTGGCTTTTAGCGGCTCGTTTCGCCAACCGATGTTGGGTGAATAGACAATTGTCGATCGGTCGGCATCGATGAATCCGGCGGCCGCGACTCCGACGCCAATCGCGTCGACGCCCTCGATTAGCTCTTCGACCAGGGCAACAACTGCGTCAACTATGTCATCGCCATAGGTTGGTGGCGTTGGCACACGCGCCTCACGGATAAACTGCCCAGACTCATCGACCAGCGCACCGGCGATCTTGGTGCCGCCAATGTCAATCCCGACAGCGTGCATGAGCTGGGTCCTTTCCGATTAGTGCCATTTTATCGGCGAAAAGCGAACAAGTTGACCCCGAGATTGCCGTTAGAGTTGTGCCTAACCATCTCGACGAGGAGAACCAGTGCGAACTCTAGACATTCCTGCCCTCATTACTTCGCCAGAAAGCATGAACATCACAGACATGCTGGTGAGCCGAGCTGCTCGCACGCCTGACCTAACGCTCTACGCCCTCGGCAATGCCACCGGGTTCGAGTCGGTATCGGCCGCACGCTTTCTGGGTGAAGTTCAGCAGGTTGCCAAAGGCCTGATTGCCAGCGGAGTGCAGCCAAGCCAAGCCGTTGCAATCATGAGTCGCACTCGTTACGAGTGGACAGTTCTTGACTTTGCAATCTGGTTTGCCGGTGCCGTATCGGTGCCAATTTACGAGACTTCTTCTGCCTCTCAAATGGAGTGGATTCTTTCGAACAGCGACTCAGTTGCACTCTTCACCGAGAACGAGGAGCACACAGACAGATTTGGACAAATCAAGGCAGCGGTGCCATTGGTTCGTCTGGTCATGAGCTTTGAAAAAGACTGCATTGAAGAGCTTAAGAAGCGCGGCAAAGAGATTAGCGACGAAGTGCTTGAGCAGCGTCGCCAAACCAGCAAGCTGCGCGATCTCGCAACAATTATTTACACCTCGGGCACAACCGGTAAACCTAAGGGTTGCGAGCTGACCCACCGCGGCTTCATCGAACTCAGCAAGAACGCCTGCCTAGATCTTCCAGATGTTCTCGTTGAAGGCCGAAGCACCGTGCTGTTTCTGCCACTGGCTCACGTGTTCGCGCGTTTTGTTGAAGTGCTGTGCGTCGAAGCCGGCGTCAAAGTTACCCACGAACCCGACCCGCGCAATGTCGCCAAAGCTTTGGCCGCATTCAAGCCCGAGTTTCTTTTGGCTGTTCCGCGTGTATTCGAAAAGGTCTACAACGGCGCAGAACAAAAAGCCGAGGCAGGCGGCAAAGGTGACATTTTCCGCAAGGCGGCAAACGTCGCAGTTGCTTGGTCGGAGTCGCTCGACACCGGTGGCCCTAGCCTAAAGCTCAAGCTGCAGTACTTTGTCTTCGACAAACTGGTTTTCAAGAAGATCCGTGCCGCGATGGGTGGAAACCTGCAGTACGCGATCTCTGGCGGAGCACCTCTGGGTGGTCGTCTCGGTCACTTCTTTAGAGCGCTCGGAGTTATCGTGCTCGAGGGTTACGGTCTCACCGAAACCACGGCTCCTGCGACAATTTCGCGCCCGGCCCATATCAAGATTGGCAAGGTGGGCACTCCGCTTCCAGGCACCGGCGTAAAGATTGCCGATGACGGCGAAATCTGGTTGCGCGGCAACAACATCATGCGCGGATATTGGCGCAATGAGGCGGCAACCGCAGAGGTAATGGATGGCGAATGGTTCGCCACCGGCGACATCGGAATGCTTGATGAAGACGGGCTCTTGAGCATCACAGGTCGAAAGAAAGAACTTATTGTCACCGCCGGTGGCAAGAACGTTTCGCCGGCAGTGCTTGAAGACCCACTGCGGTCGAACCCGCTAATCGGACAGGTTATTGTGATTGGCGACAACAAGCCATTTATCGGAGCGATTATCTCTCTCGACTCAGAGATGCTTCCGATTTGGCTGGCAAATCACGGTGGCGACAACACCATGCCGATGGCAGAAGCTGCAAAGTCTCCGCTTGTGATTGCGGCTATTCAGGCAGCTGTTGACGAGGCCAACAAGCTCGTCTCTCGCGCTGAATCGATTCGCAAGTTTGTGCTTATCACCACCGAGCTAACCGAAGCCTCGGGTCACCTGACCCCGAGCCTCAAGCTCAAGCGCAGCGTAGTCATGCAAGATTTTGCCTGGGCAGTCGAAGAGATATACGGCGACAAGGCCTAAATCAACTACGCGACAGAAACCATTCTGACGCGCGCAGTTGTCGCATAGCTTCTTTGCGCTCATCGGGCTCTAACCGATCGACGTACAAGACGCCGTCTAGATGATCGCATTCGTGTTGAAAAGCCTGGGCCAGCAATCCGGTCGCTGAAATCTCGATCGGCTCTCCGTTGCGATCAAAGCCGGCAACCCGAGCCTGTTCATATCTCGGAGTATTGTGCCAAAGCCCCGGTAGCGAGAGACAACCCTCTTCTACCAACCGCAGTTCGCCCGAAACCTCAATCAGAGTTGGGTTCAGTACGTAGCCGAGTTGCTTGTCGACGTGAAAGCTAAACGCGCGCAGGCTGACTCCGATTTGCGGCGCTGCCACGCCTGCCCTGCCTGGCAGTGAGGTGGTCTCTAACAGATCTTCCACCAGCGCAGAAACCTTTTCGTCAAACGAACGAATTGGTTCACACTGTGTTTTTAGAACTGGATCTCCGAAGAGTCGAATATCTCGAACCGCCATTTTTAGATGCGCGGATTGTTGAGACCGTCGACCACCAATGCGGCTAGCTCTCGCGCAGCCTGCTGAGTGCCCTTCTTTAGCTCGGTGAACTTGATTACCGAACCGGCCGCTAGAGCGTCGTCATAAGGAATCTTCACGACGGCTCGAACACGAGTTTTGAAGTGCTGCTCGATTTCATCGAGCTTCACCAGCTGCGTTGCCTGCGTCGCGGTATTCAGAGCGACAACGGCATTGCGAACCAAATCGCCATAGCCGTTAGCCTCAAGCCAGGTCAGCGTCTCAGACGCAAGTCGGGCCTCGTCAACCGAACCACCAGAGACAATCACGAGACCGTTTGCGCGCTGAAGGGTTGGTCGCATCACAGAGTGAACGATTCCGGTTCCGCAGTCAGTTAGCACGATTGAGTAGTAGCGAGCGGCCATGTCGGCGACAACGTTGTAATCGCCCTCGTTGAAGGCTTCTGAGAGCATGGGGTCGCTATCCGAGGCCAAAACATCGAGGCGAGTGATGTCACGCGACACCATGGTGCTGAAGTCTGTAAAGCCATCGATTGCAGCCGCGCGATTCACCACGTCACGAACCGTGAATCTAGTCGACTTGCTGATGCGTTCCGCGAGAGTTCCGCGGTCTGGGTTTGCATCGATGGCAATCACTCGGTCTTCACGCACGAGCGCAAGGGCCATGCCAAGAAGTGTCGAGACGGTGGTTTTGCCTACCCCACCCTTGCGAGTGAGAACCGGCACAAACTTAGCGCCGCCGTCAAACTGAGCGCCAATTCTCAGGTCAAGTGCCTTGCGCTCGCGCACCTTAAGTGAGTCGCCGAGATTGATTGTCTTCAGCGACAAAAAGTAGATGAACCTTCTGAAACCGCTCTCGGGAGCAGGGCGGTTTCGAGAGCTTGTGTCGATAAGTCGATCGGCAGTCAGCATGGCTGCCGGTTCAGGTTGATCGAAGGTTTCACCACGAAGCGAGTCACGCCTCGAATAGTTCGAGCGACGAGAAATTGGGCCTGTGTCGCTGGTTGGCTCGGTTGTCGGCGAAACGATTTTGCTCGTGCGCTCGTCTTCGGTCACTATTTGAACCGATTGAGTGCTCGGGGTGATGTCGATGATTCCAGAATCAACTGCGAGTTCGGCAAGCGCGTGGGTTTGAATTGCGTTTTCTTCTGGCGAAGGCTCTGCGCTCGGGCGAGGAGCCAGAAAGTCATCATCCTCAGGTTTCTTGTCCCAGATAGCCAACCGAATGCTCCTATTTCAAAATGTTCGCTAACGCGATAACTGCACTAGTTTACCCGTGATTCAAGAACGCTCTGGCTCAACGACGAGGATCAGGTCGCCAGCCTCAACGGACTGGGTTCGAGCAATGGCGAGCCTTCGAACCACGCCGGCGACGCTGGCGGTAATCGATGCCTCCATCTTCATGGCCTCGATGGTCGCAACGGCTTGGCCGACCTCAACGCGAGCGCCCTCTACCGTCTGCAGAGTAACCACCCCGGCAAAAGGTGCTGCCACGTGATTGAGGTTTGCCGTGTCTGCTTTCTCGGCCTGGATGATGTCGACCGCAATCTTGCGGTCTCGAATGTTTATCGGCCGCAACTGCCCATTGAGTGTGGTCATCACCGTTCTGAAGCCCTTGGGGTCTGGCGAACCAATGGCTTCGAGGCCAACGTAGAGCTGCACTCCCCGAGAAATTTCGACCACGTGCTCTGCGCCCTGTTCAAGCCCGTAAAGGTAATCGACGGTGTCGACTTGATCGAGGCGGCCGTAGGTCTCGCGAAACTTTGTGAATTCTGCGGTTGGGCCGGCAAAAAGCAGGCGATTTAGCGTTGACCGTCTCAGCTTGCTGTCGTCAGCGTCGAGCGCCGACAGGTCTTCGCCGCTTACCGGAGTAATGCCGAACTTGATGTTTTTGCCCTGCAGCACCTTGGTTCTAAACGGTTCTGGCCAGCCACCCGGCAGGTCGCCTAGCTCGCCCGCCATGAAGCCTACGACACTGTCGGGAATGTCATAGTTTTGCGGATTCTCAGCAAAGTCGTCTGGATCGGCACCGACCGCAACCAAGTGCAGCGCGAGGTCTCCCACCACTTTCGAAGATGGGGTGACCTTGGTCGGGCGGCCAAGAATGCGGTTAGCGGCCGCATACATGTCTTCTACTTTTTCGAACTGATTTGCGAGACCCAGAGCAATCGCCTGCTGGCGAAGGTTAGACAGCTGGCCACCCGGTATCTCGTGCTGATATACGCGACCGGTCGGTCCGGGTAGTCCCGATTCGAAAGGAGCATAGACACTTCGAACGGCTTGCCAGTATGGCTCGAGCGCGGTCACCGCCGACAGCGAGATTCCGGCATCGCGCTCTGTGTTTTCGAGGGCGGCGATTAGCGCCGAAGCCGAGGGCTGTGAGGTGGTGCCAGCCATTGGCGCCGAGGCAACATCCACCGCGTCGACTCCGGCATTGATAGCGGCCATCAATGTTGCAAGTTGACCACCGGCTGTGTCGTGAGTGTGCAAGTGCACCGGAACATCGAATCGCTCTCGCAGCGCAGTAACAAGTTTTTCTGCCGCAGCCGGACGCAGCAATCCGGCCATGTCTTTGATTGCGATGATGTGTGCTCCGGCGGCAACCATTTTCTCGGCAAGCGTTAGATAGTAGTCGAGAGTGTAAAGAGTCTCTTTTGGATCTAACAGATCTGCCGTGTAGCAAAGCCCGACTTCGGCGATTGCGGTTTCTGTTCGCAGCACAGCCTCGATTGCCGGTCGCATTTGTTCCACGTCGTTGAGCGCATCGAAGATTCTGAAGATGTCAATTCCGGTTGCGGCCGCTTCTTTCACAAAGGCTTCGGTTACCTCTTGCGGGTATGGTGTGTAGCCAACCGTGTTTCGACCGCGCAACAGCATCTGCAAACAAATGTTTGGCACCGCGGCTCGCAAGGCTTCGAGTCGCTCCCACGGGTCTTCGCCTAGAAAACGAAGTGCCACGTCATAGGTTGCACCGCCCCAAGCTTCAACCGATAGCAACTGCGGTGTCAGCCGAGCAACGTGAGGTGCCACCTGAACCAAGTCGCGGGCTCGCACTCGGGTGGCTAGCAGTGACTGATGGGCATCTCTGAAAGTTGTGTCGGTAATCGCAACGGCCGTCTGTGCCCGCAACTCGGCGGCAAACCCCTTTGGTCCAAGTTGCTGCAGTCTTTGACGCGAACCTGGGGTCGGTGGCTGAGTGAGATCAATCTTCGGCAACTTCTTGCTTGGCGACTGGTGCTGACCACGTGGTCCGTTTGGCTGATTCACGGTCACGTCTGCCAACCAGGTCATAATCTTCGTGCCTCGGTCTTGCGACGGTGCAGCCGTGAATAGTTCAGGTCGTTCATCTATAAAAGCGGTGCTGAGGTCGCCCGCCTGAAATGACGGGTCTGCTAGCACTGCCTGCAAGAAGGCGATGTTTGTTGAAACCCCACGGATGCGGAACTCGGCAAGAGCTCGTTCTGAGCGGTTGACCGCCGACTTGAAATCGCGACCCCTGGCAATCAGCTTTACCAAGAGCGAATCGAAGTGCGGGCTGACCTCGGCTCCGGTTGATACGGTTCCACCATCGAGTCGAATGCCAGCGCCACCGGGTGAACGATAGGTGGTGATTTTGCCGGTGTCTGGCCTGAAGTTAGCAGCCGGATCTTCGGTGGTGATGCGGCACTGAATCGCAAATCCGTGACGCGAAATCTTGTCTTGGGTTAGCCCTAGGTCTTCGAGCGATTCGCCAGAGGCAATTCTCATCTGGCTCTGAACCAAATCGATATCCGTGATTTCTTCAGAAACCGTGTGCTCGACCTGAATTCGAGGATTCATCTCGATGAAGACGTGTTTGCCGGCGTTATCGCCGACAGTGTCGATGAGAAACTCAACCGTTCCTGCGTTTTGGTATCCGATGGTCTGCGCGAAAGCAACTGCATCACGGTAAAGCGTGGTGCGCAGTTGCTCGTCGATTAGCGGCGCCGGTGCAATCTCGACAACCTTTTGGTTTCGGCGCTGCACAGAGCAGTCACGCTCAAAGAGATGAACCACGTTTCCGAAGGTGTCTGCCAAGATCTGCACTTCGATGTGTCGAGGTCGAATTACCGCCTGCTCAAGAAAAACGCGCGCGTCGCCGAACGCGCTTTCTGCTTCACGCGACGCCTCAACAAGTGCCGCCCTTAGATCTTCTTTCTTGGCAACCCTTCGCATTCCGCGACCGCCACCACCGGCGACAGCCTTAACAAAGATTGGAAAACCGATTGCATCTGCCTGCCCGACGAGCTCGTCGACGTTGTCAGAAGATTGAGTTGATTTGAGAACCGGCACGCCCGCGCGAATCGCTGCTTCTTTTGCGATCACCTTGTTGCCGGCCATCTCGAGCACATCCGAGCTCGGGCCGATAAAGGTGATGCCGTTCGCCTTGGCGGCCTCGGCTAACTCTGGATTCTCTGAGAGAAACCCGTAGCCCGGGTAAATCGCGTCTGCTCCGCTTTCTTTGGCGACACGGATAATCTCGCTGACATCTAGATATGCGCGAACCGGGTGCCCGACCGTGCCAATTTGGTATGACTCGTCGGCTTTGAGCCTGTGGGTCGAGTTTCGGTCTTCGTATGGAAATACGGCAACAGTTTTGGCACCGAGTTCGTAGGCGGCCCGAAAGGCGCGAACGGCTATTTCGCCACGATTGGCAACCAAAATCTTCTTGAACATCGGTTCCTTCGGTCGTTATTGCGAACAAGGGGTTTCGGGCCCTTGAGATAAAAAGGTAGCCTATTCAGGTGCATGTTCTTAGCGTTAGCTCTCTAAAGGGAGGCGTCGGCAAAACCACGGTTGCCCTTGGTTTGGCTTCGGCTGCCTTCGCTCGCGGGCTCAAGACCTTGGTGGTAGACCTCGACCCCCAGTGCGACGCTACGACCGGATTAGGTGCGGTTGGGGAATTCAAAACTACCGTCGCCAGCGTCTTGAAGAACCCAAAACACAACGTCGTGTCTGACTCAATCGTATCTTCAACCTGGGGCAAGGTGGGAGGAGGATCTGTCGACATTATGGTCGGCAGCCCGAGGAGCATTCACCACGACACCCCGCACCCGACCCTGCGCCAGACCTGGAAACTCGAAGAGGGCCTGCACTACGTTGAGGGAAAATACGACCTCGTGATAATCGACACCCCTCCCTCGATCAATGCGCTTACACGCATGGCCTGGGTCGCCAGCGATCGGGTCTTAATTGTGACCGAGCCCGGCATCTTCTCGGTGGTCGCGGCAGATCGAGCCATCCGTGCACTCGAAGAAGTGCGAACCGCAATCACCAAACGCGTTCGACCGCTGGGCGTCTTGGTAAACCGTCACCGTCCAGCTTCAAAAGAACAAGACTTTAGGGTTCAAGAACTCAACGAGATGTTCCCCGGCTTACTGATTCCCGACTATCTCGAGGAACGCGCTCACCTGCAGCAAACCCAGGGCGCTGCCAGACCAATTCACACCTGGCCGGGCGAAGGCGCTATCGAAATTGCAGAGTTTTTCACCGGACTGTTGGATCGAGCAATGGTGGCATTCGACGAACCGAACGAAGAGCTGGTTGTCGAGAAGCCGAAAGAGAAGCGACGCTTCTTCAAGCGTCACAAGCGCGGTGCGGCTCGCCCAGAGTTGGTGACGATTGAAACAGCAATCGAAGAGTTAGGCGAAGTCGTCGAACCTGAAGTCGCCGCAATCGAGCCATCACCAGACGACAACTCGACTAGCAGTTGGGTCGAACCAGCGTGGCAAGACGACGAGCTAGAGGCTAAGCAAGAAGAAGTTTCTACCAACACCGGCAGTTGGAATTTCAAAGTCGAGATTGAAAAGACAGACGAAGAGAAAAGCTAGACAGCTTTCTTGCTGGCTCGTCGGGCCGAGAGCTCATCAACTTCGTCGATGTGGTTTGCCTTGATGTGAACCAAACTTGCCTCGACCTCGCGCAAGACCTTACCGACAGCAATTCCGAACACGCCCTGCCCTCTTCCGAGCAAGTCGATTACTTCGTCTTCGGTTGTGCAGAGGTAAACCCTCGCTCCGTCTGACATAAGAGTTGTTCGTGCGAGATCGTTGATGCCAGAAGCACGAAGTTGCTCGACGGCAATGCGAATCTGCTGAAGCGAAACACCGGTGTCAAGCAAACGCTTGACGAGCTTCAAAACCAAGATGTCGCGGAAGGCATAGAGTCTCTGTGATCCCGAACCAGCTGCTCCGCGAACGCTTGGCTGCACGAGCGCAGTTCTGTCCCAATAGTCAAGCTGGCGATAGCTGATCCCAGCGGCGGCTGCCGCAGAAATTCCACGGTAACCAATTTTTGGGTCTGCCGATGGGCTGCCATCGGTGAAAAGCATGTCTTGTGAGTAGTCGTTTTCAGGCGCGCCGGAGTCATTGATGGGAATCAATTGCGCCTCCTTCAGGTTCAACCACAGGTTTAAGTTCTAGAGCAATCTTTGCCTGAATAATCGTTTTCCAGGTGTTAATTTAATCGCTCGGCGTGTCGCACCGCAACGCCAGTGAATCAGTGAAATTTAGTCGTCGATTTTTGCGATTGCTGAGCGAATCAGCTCTTCGCGAATGTTTCCGAACAAGCTCTGCAGCTCTTCGGCAAAGTGAGCGGCCTTCGATCGACTCGACGCGTCTTTCTTAGCCAATACCGGGGCGACAACGCCCTCGATGATTCCGATTTCACGATCTGCAGCGGTCTTCATGCCGCGAAGGTGACGTGGAGTTATTCCAAATCCGCGATTAAGTTTCATGATTGAGCGAGCGATTTCGATTGTGCTGGCATTGAATGGCTCGGCTGAAATCAATCCAACCGATTGCGCTTCGGCTAGCAGTGAGTCGGTGATTGAAGTCTCGGCAATAAGTTCGATTTTCGTAACGTATTTCGCAGATGCCACCCGTGAGTGACGATTCGGCTTTGAGTCGAAGCCTGGCAGCACAACTGGCTTGCCCGAGTCTATGTCTGACAAGAATTGCCCGATAACCTTCAGCGGCAGATACCTGTCTCGCTGCAACTCGAGGATCAGCCTAAGTCTCTCGACGTCGGCCTCGTTGAATTTTCTGTAACCCGAGTCTGTGCGCTGCGGTGTGACCAAGCCGTTGTCTTCAAGAAAACGAAGCTTCGATTGGGTTAACTCCGGAAACTCTGGAGTCAAGAGCGAGAGAACCTGGCCGATCGTGACCAGTTTGCCGGCACGGGCTTGCGAGATAGGAGTAGGTTCGACCATTTGGCTACTCTCCTAAATCTGCTCGTGATGCAAAGAATGTGAACTTGAATTTTCCGATTTGAACTTCAGCGCCGTCATCAAGAAGCGCAGACTCGATTCTAACCCCATCAAAGTAGGTGCCGTTCAACGATGCCAAATCGTGAACCATGAACTGACTTCCGGTTCTTCTGAACTCGGCGTGACGCCTCGAAACGGTGACGTCATCCAAGAAAATGTCGGCATTCGGGTGACGGCCCGCGGTGGTGAGTTCTTGATCGAGCAAGAATCTCGCGCCTTCGTTTGGGCCGCGCTGCACAATCAAAAGCGCACTGCCAGATGGCAAAGCCTCAACCGCTCCGCGCTCTTCGACATCTAGACCTTGTGAGTCGTGCGCAATCAGGTCGTCGTTGAAACGCTCGGTTGAGTCGTTCGACGAGCCGCTCTGCTCAAAGTCTTGAAATTCCATCATGTTCCTCAGTCGCCAAGCCTAGCCGAATCGGCAGGCCCCGATTTCACCACGGATCGCACCTGAGCGAGGTAAACAAAACCGGCCCACCAGTAGAGCCCGATGCCCCACCAGGCGAACGCCCAAGCAACCGGCAAGACAAAATCCGAGCCAGCTGGAAACGCTGCGGCAATTAGCAAAAGCGGGAAGGCGTATAGAAGAGCAAAGGTTCCGGCCTTGCCGAGATAGTGAACCGGCAGCGGACCGTATCCCCTGCTGGCTAGAACCGGATAGGTAAAGAGCAGTATTACGTCTCGGGCGATAACCACAACTGGCAGCCAAATCGGAATGTAACCGACAACGCCCAGGCCAATTAGAGTTGCGAAAATGTAAAGTCGGTCGGCCGCCGGGTCAAGCAGTTGCCCGAGTCGAGTCTCTTGCTTGAGCTTTCGAGCGAAATAGCCATCGAGGTAGTCGGTGATGCTCGCAACAACCAGAACAATCACGGCTTCGAAGTTGAAACCGTTGAGAATCAACACCAAGAAAACTGGAACCAATAACAGTCGCAGCAGGCTAAGCAGGTTCGGAACCGTGCCGAGCTGCTTCCACATAGATGAGTTCCTTTCTTCGGTCGGGCTAGCGGGATTTGAACCCACGACCCCTTGTCCCCCAGACAAGTGCGCTACCAAGCTGCGCTATAGCCCGTTTTCCTATTGGGAGTTTATCGCTTTCGTTTCTCTCGGATTCTCATCGCAACTTCGATTGGGCTACCTTCGAAGCCGTAGGTCTCGCGCAGGCGACGCTGAATGAACCTGCGGTAACCCTGATCTAAGAAGCCGGTGGTAAACAAAACAAATTTTGGTGGTCGACTCGAAACCTGGCTTCCGTAAAGAATTCTCGGTTGCTTACCGCCACGAACCGGGTGAGGGTTCTCCATGGTGAGCTCCTGCAAAAATGCGTTGAACTTTCCGGTCGCGACACGGGTGTCCCAGCCATCCAAGGCCACCTCCAGAGCTGGAACCAACTTCTCAAGGTGCCTTCCGGTCTTTGCCGAAATGTTTACGCGAGGCGCCCAATCGACGTGCGCTAGATCCTGTTCGATTTCTCTTTCGAGATACTTGCGTCGCTCGTCATCGAGTTCGTCCCACTTATTGAATGCCAAAACCAGCGCGCGCCCCGACTCGAGCGCCATGTCGACGATGCGAATGTCTGCCTCGCTGATTGGCTGGGTCACGTCAAACAACACAACGGCAACTTCGGCACGCTCAAGTGCCGCCGCAGTGCGCAAGCTCGCATAGAAGTCAGCGCCCTGCGCCAGGTGAACTCGGCGTCTAATGCCCGCTGTGTCAACAAACCGCCAAATGCGACCACCCAACTCAACCTGCTCGTCGATTGGGTCGCGAGTGGTTCCTGCGAGATCGTTTACCACGGCGCGCTCAGAACCAACCGCCTTGTTCAAGAGCGAAGACTTTCCAACGTTTGGTCGGCCAATAATTGCAACTCGGCGAGGGCCACCAAACTCTTGTTTCGCAACTGCCGAGACTTCTGGAAGAACTTTCATAGCCTCGTCGAGCATGTCGGCAACGCCACGGCCGTGCACCGCCGAAACCGGATATGGCTCGCCGAGACCGAGCGACCAGAGTGACGCCGCTTCTGGTTCCTGCTTGAGGTCGTCAATTTTGTTCGCCACCAAAATCACTGGCTTGCCGCTCTTTCGAAGCATCGGAACCACGCGTTCATCGCTCGAGGTCGCGCCGACCATTGCGTCGACAACAAAAATGACGGCATCTGCGAGTTCAATCGCGATTTCTGCCTGCAGCGCTACCGACTTGTCGATGCCCTTGGCATCCGGCTCCCAGCCACCGGTGTCAACCAGGGTGAACTTGCGGTCATTCCATTCGGCCTTGTATGAAACTCGATCGCGAGTCACGCCGGGCTTGTCTTCAACCACGGCCTCGCGTCGACCAAGAATTCGATTGACCAGCGCAGATTTGCCAACATTTGGTCGCCCAACGATTGCCAAAACCGGTAGGGCGGGCAGGTAGAGAGGTTCATCTTCAAAACCGAGCTCTGTGGCCAAGACGTCTAGGTCTTCGGGTTCCAGGTCGTAGTCTTCGAGGCCCATTCGCATGGCCTTGGCCTTGGTTTCGGCGTCTTGGTCTGAGAGCTCTCTTAGTTTTTCAAGGAAATCAGGCGCGATTGGCTCGAATTCGAAGTCATCGTTCACGAGGCGCTCGCTTTCAGGTCAGCAGTAATTTGGGCAATCATGACCGAAACGGTTTGATCAAAATCTAGGTCGGAGGAATCAACCAGGGTCACTCCCGGAGCGGCATTCATGAAATCGACTATCTTCGAGTCGTTTTCGTCACGCTTTGAAACCTGGTTGACCACGGCGCTTGCCGAGTCAGCCGAAAGTTCTTTAGACCTACGTTGCAATCGTACCGTCTCGGATGCGGTTAGCAGAAGCCTGCTTTGCGCCTCGGGAAACACCACCGTGGTGATGTCGCGGCCTTCAACGACGACCCCCTCGAGTGAGCACTCTTCAACCAGTGCTCTGGTCAGTCGCTTCATGTATTCGCGAACGCTAGTCAAGGCGGCAACCGAGCTGACGGTTTCGGAAATCAAAGATGTGCGAATGGCTTCGGTTACATCGTGACCGGCAACTCGAACCCAAAAATCATCGGGGTCGGTAGAAATCGAATAGTCAAAGTCAGCTTCGAAGTCTGCGCCCTCGAGCTTTTCCAAACTCAAGCCGTTGAGAGTCGCCCAGGCCAACGCGCGATAGGCGGCACCGGTATCGAGGTAACCGAAATTCAGTTGCCGAGCGACCTGCTTGCTGACGCTCGATTTTCCAGAACCCGCAGGGCCATCTATGGCTACGATTTTCTTGGCCATCAGCCGACCAATTTCCAACCGCGCTCAGTCAACGCCGAAATCAGAGTTGCCTCGACCTGCGGGAGCACCGAGACCTCAACCAGACCCACCGGGCTGCTCGGCGAGTGCTCGAGTTTGATTTCTTCGAGGTTCACCCCGATCTCGCCGATTTCGGTGAGCAAACGCGCTAATTCACCAGGGCTGTCGTCGATCATGACAGTGGTAACCGAGTACTTGGTTGATTTGGTGCCGTGTTTTCCAGGCAGCCTGGCCACACCTGCGTTTCCGCGCTCGAGCAGAGAGTTGAGTGTCGACAGCGAACCATTGACTTCAGGGTTCTCGAGAGCCTGCATCACGGCACCGAGGTCATTCTGAACATTTCGAAGCACAGCGAGCACCTCGGGGGCATTCGCCGACAGAATCTGCAGCCAGAGCTTCGGGTTACTCGCGGCTATGCGCGTTGTATCGCGAACACCCTGACCGGCAAGAGCGATGTCTTCGTCTGAGGCATCAATCAGGGATGCTGCCGTGATACTCGAGATCAACTGCGGAACGTGCGAGACGAACGCAACGGCTCTGTCGTGTTCGGCAGCAGAAGACTCAACCGGCGCAGACGATAGATCTAGTGCGAGATTCTCAACCGCCTGCCGAGCCTTTGCGCTGCTAGTTTCTGATGGCACAACAACCCAAACCCGCCCAAGGAATAGATCTGCTCTGCCAGATGCGGCTCCCCCGCGCTCCCGACCTGCCATGGGGTGTGACCCTACATAGCGAGACAGGTCTGATCCGTTTTTTCTTAGCTGCTCGAGAATCGCAGACTTGACGCTGGCGACATCCGTGACAAAGGCCTCGGGATGGGCTTCGAGCTCACGCGCAACCACCGCGGCGGTCACATCTGGTGGAACGCAAACGATAATCAGGTTCGGGCTGTCTTCAGAAGAAACGGCGCGACCGGCACCGTAGTCAATTGCGAGCATCTGATTGGCCGGTGAGACATCTTCTATTGCAACATCAACCTGCAACTTCTGCAGGGCAAGACCAATGCTGGTGCCAATTAGCCCAGCACCTACAATCTTTACCTGCCCGTGGGTGCGAGCATTCACTGCGCTAAGTCCAGACGCAGTGCTGTTGCGCCGCGAAGATAAACGTGCTGGATCTCTTTGCGACTGGTTTCGATGTCGGCGTAAACCATGACTCTAATCACGCGATCGAGGGCCTGCTTCACATCCATTTCGACGAAGCACATCAGAGGCACATCTCCCAACCCAAGCTCGCGAGCGGCCAGTGCCGGAAACTCGCTGGTGATGTCGGGGGTAGCGGTGAAGAGAATCGATACCAGTGACGAACTCTCGATGTTGTTGACGTGCAGAACTTTCGACAACAGTTCGGCGGTTGACTTGAGAAGGTGCTCACGCTCGTCGGCGTCTAGTTGTATCGCTCCGCGAATTGCTCTGAGTGCCATGGTTTACTTGCCCCTTGCCTTTGCCGCTGTTACGTGTGGTGCGCGCTTGGCAGCCTGAGAGGCGCGCATCGGCTTGCCCTCTGCCGCTTTCAACAGCGCGCCTATTTCGACCTTGCTCAGCTCTCTTACCTTGCCCGCTTTGAGCGGCCCAAGCTGAATTGATCCGAACTGTTTGCGAACCAGCCCCAAAACCGGGTGACCCAGATAATCAAACATTCTTCTGACTATGCGGTTGCGTCCCGAGTGCAATTCGATCTCGAGCAAACTCTCGCCAATCGCCACCTGAACTAGTTTGGCCTTGTCTGCCTTGATGAAACCGTCTTCGAGCTCGAAGCCGCTGAGCAGCTTGTGAACAATTCCCGGCTCAACCACTCCCTGAACTCGAACCACATAGGTCTTGGTAACGCCAAATTTTGGGTGAGCAAGTTTGTGAGCTAACTCGCCGTCGTTGGTCATGATGATTAGTCCGCTGGTTTCGGCATCGAGACGCCCTACATTGAAAACGCGCTCGTAACCCTCAACGAACTGGCTCAGGTCGGCACGGCCATTTTCGTCAGCCATGCTACTGACTACGCCAACCGGCTTATTCAGGGCAAGGTAAACCTTCGAAACATCGAGCTGAATTGGCATTCCGCTGACCGCAACGCGATCGACCTCCGGATCGACTCGGGTTCCGAGCTCGGTTACTCGCTTTCCGTTTACGGTTACTTGACCGCGAACAATCAGGTCTTCGCAAACGCGTCGCGAAGCAACCCCCGCTGATGCCATGACTTTCTGCAGGCGAACACCTTGCTCGCCCTCTGGTTTAGTTGTTTCCATCAAAATCACTGTCCGCGTCTGGAAGGTAAGGGCTGATCAACGGCAAGTCATCTAGCGAGTTGATGCCGAGCAGTTCGAGCAGCAACGGAGTGGTGCCATAGTTGATGGCGCCGGTCTCGCTATCCGTGAATAATTCACTGATGAGGCCTCGGCTCAGAAGCGTCTTGACAACCGAATCGACATTCACCGCACGGATAGAGGCCACCTGGCCGCGAGAGATTGGCTGCTTGTAGGCAATCACGGCGAGAGTCTCAAGCGCTGCCTGCGAGAGCTTCGATGGGCTCTCGTTAGCCACAAACATGCGAACGGCCCAGTCGAAGTCTTGGCGAACGAAAATTCTCCAGCCGCCGCCAACTTCACGCAATTCGAAACCGCGGGCCTGCTCTGAGGTCTCGCCGTTGTAGTCGGCCTGCAGCGCCTGCACAACATTGCGAACCTGATTTACCGGGGTCTCTAGCGCTGCAGCGATGGCCAAGAGTGAAACCGGTGAGTCGGTAACCATCAGAATGGCTTCGACCGCTCCGCGAAGCTCCTGCTCGGAGAGTTCAACTTTTTCAACCACAGCCGTCTCTTGGCTGGTTTCGAAAGTCTCATCAATCTCCGCCCGCTCAGGCGTTAGGTTCTCATTCATAATCTGCTCCAAAAGCGGCTAGTTGTTCATCATCAAAAGAATTTCCACGCCAGGTGATTGTCAAGTCGCCAAGTGGGCTGTCTTGTTCAAAGCTCACGGCCGAAACTCGGTAGAGCTCTAAGACGGCCAAGAAGCGCGCCACGACAATTGCTCGATCTCTCACGGCTCCGATTACCTCGCGAAAGGTGATGCTTGGCTTGACTCTTAGCATGGCCAAGACCTCTGCCGCTTGCTCACGGATGCTGACGCGCGGTGCATGCAGGTGGGTCATGCCGACTCCCACGATGGCCTTCGGGGTCAGCACCTCCTGTGCGAGATTTGCGAAGTCCTCGAGTGACATTTTCCAAACCAGTTCGGGCTTCTGCTCTTTGAATCTCTCTTCGATGCGAACGTCTCGAGCCGAGCGCAAAGACTCGCCTGCGAAGGCCGCACTGAACCAGGCAGAAACATCTTTGAAGGCGCGGTACTGAAGCAAGCGAGCAAAGAGCAGGTCTCGCGCTTCGAGCATGGCAACGTCTTCTGGGTTGACCACCTCACCCTTTGGCAATAGCCCGGCGATTTTTAGGTCTAGCAGGGTGGCGGCCACAACTAGAAACTCGCTCGCCTGTTCTAGCTCTTCGTGCTCGTCGAGAGTCTTGAGATAAGAAATGAACTCGTCGGTAACTTTGCTGAGCGAGATCTCGGTGATGTCTAACTCGTGCTTGCTGATCAGCGACAGCAGCAAATCAAACGGGCCGTCAAAGTTGCCGAGGCTGAGCGAGAATCCGCCCGAGTGCTCGGTCAACGTCTCCGGGCTAACGGGCGCAGCCACGTGCAATCAATTCTCTGGCTACCGAACGATAACTCTCGGCCGCTTCAGATGTTGGTGCGTAAGCCGTGATTGGCAATTGCGCGACGGTGGCATCCTTGAATTTAACGGCTCGGGTTACCTGGGTCTTGAACACAAAACTGCCGAAGGCCTCGTTCAAACGATCGAGCACCTCTTTTGAGTGCAGGGTTCGTTCGTGCAGGGTCACCAGAATTCCGTCGAGCTTGAGCGCTGGGTTTAGTCGGTCTTGAACCTTGTTGATTTGATCTTTGAGCAACGCTACGCCGCGAAGGGCAAAAAAGTCTGTCGCCATCGGAATCAGCACCCCGTGAGCCGCGGTGAGCGCGTTGACGTTTAGCAAACCGAGCGAAGGTTGGCAGTCGATGATGATTACGTCATACTCATCGACGACCTTGCGCAGAATGTTGGCAAGGATGCTCTCGCGGGCAACTTCGTTGACCAATTCAATCTCGGCAACCGACAGGTCGATGTTTGCGGCAATAAGGTCGAGATTTTCAACTGGCGAACGACGAATAACATCGTGCGGGTCTTTGATTGTGCCCTTCATCAGGTCGTAAATGGTGGCAACTTCGCCAGGCACCGCAACTACTCCGAGGTGTGTGCTGAGAGCGCCCTGCGGATCGAAATCGACTACGAGAACCTTGCGACCATACTCGGCAAGCGCAGCGGCCATGTTCACCGCGGTTGTGGTTTTGCCCACGCCACCCTTTTGATTGCACATCGCAATAATGCGGGCAGGTCCGTGAGTTGTAAGTTTTTTCGGGATGGGAAAGCGCGTGTCTGGTTCGACAACTTTTTTAGCCACTTAGATCCTCCCGGGTGAAGTTCATCCAGAAGTCTACCAAGCCGCCCAAACCTCCGTTTTCGGGGCTACTTGCGAGCCCTCGGGTGAGCCGTGGCGTAGATCTCCCTCAATCGATCGACCGTAATGAGGGTGTAAATCTGGGTCGTAGCCACGGATGAGTGGCCAAGTAACTCCTGAACGACCCTGACATCGGCACCACCCTCGAGCAGGTGGGTGGCGAATGAGTGCCTAAGGGTGTGCGGCGAGATTTCGGAGTGCAGGCCGGCTACCGAGGCGGCATCGGAGATTATCTGCCAAGCGCTCTGACGGCTAAGTCGCCCGCCGCGCTGATTTAAGAACAGCGCCGGAGTGCCTTTGCCGAGAACGGCAAGTGCCGGCCGAATTCGCACGAGATAGGTTTGCAGCGCTCGTTGCGCGTATGTGCCCACCGGCACGATTCGCTCCTTTGAGCCTTTGCCGAAGAGTCGAACCAGAGTGGGGTCGACCAGATCATCGAGGTCAAGGTTCACCACCTCGCTAACGCGGGCTCCGGTTGCATAAAGCAACTCGAGCAGAGCGCGGTCGCGCATTCTCACCGAGGTAATCGAGTCTTCGCTCTCCGGCGCTGGCCCAGCGGCATCGAGCAGTCGCTCAACATCTTCGAGCGCGATGGCCTTTGGCAAACGCCTGCTCGCCTTCGGCGGCGCAATTGCTGCGGCGACATCCTCGGCAATTTGATTTTCGCTCAGCAAAAACTTGTGTAGCCCACGAACTGCAGCCAGCATGCGCGCGACAGACGACGAAGCCAGCCCGCGAACCTGAACTAAAGACTGTGCGTAATCGGCGACCTGCTGCGCAGAAACCTGAGCGAAGCTTTCAAACGAGAACTGCTGCAAAAACTCTCGGTATGCTCGCAAATCGCGACGGTAGGCGGCCACCGTGTTTTTGGCCAGGCCGCGTTCGATTGCGAGTTGCCTCAGATATGAATCAACCTGCTTCTCGAGCGACAAGACTAGGCCTGACCTCGAAGTGCGGCGGCCATAATGCCAACCGCGGCACTCGGACTCTTGACGTCGCTCGAAAGAACCGACTCAAGTGCGACTGCAAAGTCGACCCATTCAACCAACATGTCTGCCTCCTCGGCTTCGGTTGGTGGGCGAACCGCACTGAGAGTCAGGTCACGAGCCAAAAAGATTGCAATGTTTTCGCTGCTACCACCGGGGGTGGTGAAAAATTCGATTAGCGGCTCGAGTGTGCCGGCAAGGTAACCGGTTTCTTCAAGCAGCTCTCTTCTCGCGGCGCTCTCTGCGTTCTCTCCCTCGACATCCAGCAATCCAGCGGGAATCTCCCAAAGAAACTGCCCCACCGGGTGCCGATACTGACGAATCATGAGAACCTGGCCGAGGTCATTGATGGCAACCACCGCGACAGCACCTGGATGAGAAACAAACTCTCGAGTCAGCGGCTTATCGCCAAACTCGAAGGTCTCTCGCAAGACATTCCAGATCATGCCGCTCAAGGCAACCTCGCTCGAACTCACGTTCACAGCGAATGGTTGATCTTTAGGCATCATTTGCTTCAAACAGCTTGCTAGCCAACTGGCGCTCTAGCGCAGCAACCACCAGCCCCTTGAAGAGCGGGTGCGCGCGATTTGGGCGTGAACGGAATTCCGGGTGCGCCTGAGTCGCGACGTAATACGGGTGAACCTCGCGAGGCAACTCAACATACTCAACCAGGTGACCGTCAGGCGAAGTTCCCGAGAACACCAAGCCCGCCGCAGAAATCTGGTCTCGGTATGAGTTGTTGACTTCGTAGCGGTGACGGTGACGCTCTGAAACCAATTCAGAATCGTAAACCTCGGCAACGATCGAACCCGGCTGCAGTTTTGCTTCGTAGAGACCCAAGCGCATGGTTCCACCCATTTCACCCGCAGCCAAAATGTCAATCTGCTCGGCCATGGTTGCAATTACGGGATGCTTCGCGTCTGGATCAAATTCGGTTGAAGATGCTCCAGCCAGTCCAACCATGTTTCTCGAATATTCGATAACCATGCACTGCAATCCGAGGCACAGACCCAAAGTCGGAATCTTGTTTTCGCGCGCAAACTTGAGTGCACCCAACTTGCCTTCGATTCCGCGAACTCCAAAACCGCCGGGAATGCAAACGGCATCGACGTCGCTCAACTGCTCTTGCGCACCGGCTTCTGTCTCGCATAGATCAGAGGCAACCCACTTGATATTCACCTTCGCTTGATTTGCAAAAGCACCGGCACGGATGGCTTCGGTTACCGAGAGGTAGGCGTCGGGAAGGTCGATATATTTACCAACCAGAGCAATCTTTATTTCGTGCTTCGGTTCGTGAACTGCCTCTAGAACCGGTGTCCAGTGCGACCAGTCGACTTCTTTCGCTTCAAAGCCGAGCTTCTCCATGATGTAGCTGTCGAGACCCTCTTCGTGTAGCACGGTTGGAATGTCATAGATGCTCGAAGCGTCTGCAGCGTTAACCACGGCCTTGACATCGATGTCGCACATCAGTGCAATCTTGTTCTTGATCGAAGCCGGAAGCGCTCGATCTGAGCGACAGACGATTGCATCCGGCTGAATACCAATAGAGCGCAGGGTCGCAACCGAGTGTTGCGTTGGCTTGGTCTTGAGCTCGCCAGAAGGACCAAGGTACGGAACCAGAGATACGTGCACGTAGAACACGTTGTCGCGCCCGACCTCGTGTCGAACTTGACGCGCCGCTTCAATGAAGGGTTGCGATTCGATGTCGCCGACGGTTCCACCAATCTCAGTGATGATCACATCCGGAGCTGGGGTGTCGTGCGCCTGCAGACGCATGCGTCGCTTGATTTCATCCGTGATGTGCGGGATGACCTGAACCGTGTCACCGAGATATTCACCGCGACGTTCGCGCTGAATCACGGTCGAGTAGATCTGTCCGGTGGTTACGTTGGCTGCCTGACTGAGATTGATGTCGAGAAAACGCTCGTAGTGACCGATGTCGAGATCTGTTTCTGCACCGTCATCGGTTACAAAAACCTCGCCGTGCTGAAACGGGTTCATTGTGCCAGGGTCAACGTTTAGATATGGGTCAAGCTTTTGCATGACAACGTGCAAACCACGCGCACTTAGAAGGTTTCCGAGGCTAGAGGCTGTGAGCCCTTTTCCTAGAGAGGAGGCAACTCCCCCGGTGACGAAAATGTGTCTTGTTTTTGAGGGTTCCATTGCTTCAGCCATGGAACTTCAGTTTACTAGAAATCTGCCCCGGCTCGAGCCAACGACATGAGTTCGGTGGCGTGTTGTCTTGCCGAAACAGAATCTGAAAGCCCCGACAGCATTCGAGCCAATTCGGCTTCGCGGTCTTCGGCGCTGAGGCTGGCAACGTCTGACTCGGTAATGTCGCCGTTCTGGGTTTTCAGAACGCGCTGGTGGTTGTCGGCGAAGGCCGCGACCTGCGCGAGGTGGGTGATGACAATTACCTGAGCCTGCTTGCTGAGTCTGGCCAAGCGCCTGCCCACCTCGATGGCTGCCGCACCGCCAACGCCGGCATCAACCTCGTCGAATATAAAGGTGGCAACGTTGCTGCCCTTAGCCAGCACAACTTCGATGGCCAGCATGATTCGCGACAGTTCACCACCGCTAGCGCCCTTGCCGATAGGCCGAGGCTCGGCACCCGGATAACTCCTGAGCATTATCGAAACCTGATCGCGCCCGTATGGTCCCAAATCTTCGGCAGCTGACACGTCAACCACCAATTCGGCGCCGGCCATGGCCAGCCCGGCCAGCTCAAGATTTACCTCGCGAGCCAGAGCTGTCGCCGACTCGACTCGACGTGCCGTCAACTGCTGTGCCAGAGCTTCGGCCGAATCGCGATGGGCCTGAACCTGCTCTCGAAGAGCCGCTATGCGATCTTCGGAATCGTCGAGTTCAAGAACTCGCTTGGCAGCAAACTCAGAATGAGCAAATACATCGTCGAGGCTATTGCCGAAACGCCTAATCAGGCCGTTCACCTCGGCTAGCCTGCGCTGCACTTCGTCGAAAGAAAGTTCGGAGTCTGCCTCGAGCGAAACCACGTAGCTCGAGAGCCGAGAGGCAACGTCGGCAATTTGGAACGACGCCTCAGACAGTTTCTCGGCGATATCTTCAATCGAGCTATCGACGGCACGCTGGTTTTCGAGCGACCGACGCGCGCCGGCCAGCAGGGTTTGAACATCTACATCATCAGTTTCAGAAGCCAGAGCTTCGCGAGCTGCCGCAGCAGCCGATCGAAGTGCCTCGAGATTTGACATTCGGGCAGCTAAGTCGCGCAGCTCTAAGTCTTCACCCTGACGCGGCGAGACCTTCTCAATCGCCTTGAGGTCTTCGAGCAGGGTCTCGACTTCGCGGGCATTTGCCTGCTTATTGGTCAAGACATCGTCGAGGTTCTTCTGCGCCCCTAGCCAGGCAGAGTAGTGAACTCCGTATTCAGAGACCAGAGCGCCGATGACGGCAAAGCTATCGAGCGCTTCGCGCTGAGCAGCTGGCGACTTGAGGCGCAACTGATCTGCCTGCCCGTGAACTACGACTAACTTTTCGCCGAGATCTGCGAGAAAACCAACCGGAATCGAAACGCCGCCGATTGCCGCTCGCGACTTGCCCTCGCTTGATACCGAACGGTTGGCCAGCAACTCCCCCTCGTCGAGGGTCGAACCCGCTTCTTCAACTCTGTCAGCCACCTCGGCGGCCACCGGAAACCAACGACCTTCAACAAAAAGACCGGCAGAGCCGGCTCTCACTGCAGACGCATCGGCGCGACCGCCGAGCAATAGACCGAGCGCAGTGAGCACCATGGTTTTACCAGCACCGGTTTCACCGGAGAGAACATTTAGACCCTGGCTAAACGCCAGCCTTGCCTCACGAATTACTCCGAGGTCTCGAATGTAAATCTCTTTGATCATGCCGAAGCAGGACCTCGCCACCCGTCAACGGGCAAGCCAAACTTTCGAACAAGCCTGTCGGTAAACGGCCCCTGGTGAAGCCTCGCCAAACGCACCGGTTTCTCTGATCGTCTAACTTCGACGCGCGAGCCCGGTGCCAGTTCAAAGGTGCGACGGCCGTCGCACCAAAGCACGCCGTGACCGGCACTGCGCTGCAGCACCTCAACCGCCATGCTCGAGTTTGGATTGATTACGAGCGGTCTGGCGAAGAGCGCATGTGCACTCAGCGGAACCATGAGCAGCGCTTGCACGGATGGCCAGACGACTGGCCCGCCAGCCGAAAACGCGTATGCGGTCGAACCGGTTGGTGTCGACATGACGATGCCGTCGCAGCCAAAGCTCGAAAGCGGTCTGCTGTCAACTTCGACAACAACTTCGAGCATTCGTTCGCGGGCACCCTTCTCGACGGTTGCTTCGTTCAGCGCCCAGGTTCGAAAGACAACCTCGTTGGCAACAACCACGGATACGTCTAGCGTGAGACGTTCTTTGACCAGGTAATCTTTTGCGGCGGCACGCGCGACTGCGTCGCGAAGGCCATCGCGTTCGCTTTCGGCCAAGAAACCAACGTGGCCCAAGTTGATGCCCATAAGTGGCGTCTGCGCTTCTCGCACAATTTCGGCAGCCTTCAGAATTGTTCCGTCGCCGCCCAGCACCATCGCCAATTCGACATCGGCGAGAGCGCACTCTGACCCCAGTTCGCGAACCGCGCCGATCGCTTTCTTTTGCGTCTCGGTTGAGGCTTGCCCCCGGCAGTCAATCAGTTCATCGGCAGTCATCACGGGAACAATGCCAAAATCGAGCAATTGCTCGCAGGTTTCGAGCGCAGCAGCAACGGCATCGTGGCGACCGGTATGGGCCACGACGAGAATGTGCCTAGTCTGGCTCACTTTGCCTCCCGAGCGATTTCTTCAATCTGGTCTGACCATTTTGACCCATTTTTGGGCTCATTTGCACTAATCCACAGAACGTACTCGATGTTCCCGTGAGTGCCTGGCAGCCCAGACTTGACCAAACCGCGAACTCCGAGCCCGAGCTCGTCGGCGCAAGCCACGACCTGCTTGATTGCCTGGGCGCGCAGCCGGTGGTCATTGACGATTCCGTTGGCAGAAAGCGAATCTTTGCCAACTTCAAACTGGGGCTTAATCAGCAACACAAAATCGGCAGCCCTGGCCACCTCGCGCATGGCTGGCATCACGAGGGTGAGTGAGATAAACGAGACATCTGCCACCACCAACTGAAAGAAATCTTCGTCGATATCAAGTTTGGTGGCCGAGCGCAGTCTTTCTAGTGTCATGTCTCTGGCGTTGAAGCCCTCGAGCGCAAAAACTCGTTGGTGATCAAAGAGTTCGGCAACCATCTGGTCGTGCCCAACATCGACGGCAACCACTAGTTCAGCTCCCATGCGCAGCAGAACATCTGTAAAACCGCCGGTCGAAGCACCAACGTCTAGGCAATTGCGCCCGTTAACTTGAATCTCGGCAAACTCATCCAGAGCTCTGGCTAGTTTGTGGCCGGCTCGGCTTACGAATTCCACCGCATCTAAAACCACGATTGGCACATCATCCTCGATGTTTTGCGAAGACTTGCGAACTTCTTTGCCCTGAACCAAAACCCGGTTGGCTTCGATTAGCGATGAGGCGTGATTTCTCGATCGAGCGAGTCCTCGTTCGACCAACGCTATGTCGGCACGCACTTAGTTGCCGTCGGCAGAATTGAGAGTGTTTTCGAGCAGGTCGCGCAGCGCGGCGAACGCGCTCGGCTGCTGCTCGAGCGGAAGCGCTTTGATGCGTTCTATCTCGACGTTGATTTGTTCCAAAAGCTCTGATGACATTTTTACCTCTTCTATAAGCCTATCTTTTGCCGCTGTCACAAAACGGTTGGGTCTGAACGCAGCCAATTGGCTACTGGTATAGCGCCGCTTCGACATCGAGCGCGTAAATTGGCTGATCGCTAGACCAAATCACGGCGCACGCCGCCTTCAGCGCGTCCAGCGACTTAGGGTCACCGTGCGTGACCACCACACGATTTGCCAGAAGTTCAACTTCTGCAGATCCACAGGCGAAACCGCGCTTGGTCTTCTTCGGTGCAGCGTAGCGAGTCAAGAGTTGAGACAGGTCGCCCAAAATGAACTTCGGTCTGCCCTCCGGCTTGGCTCCCAGCAGCTCTTTGCGAGTGCTCACGCCGGTCATCACAAGCGCCGAGTCGATGCCCGCTCGGTTGGCACCGGTTATGTCGGTGTCGATGCGGTCACCGACAAATAGCGCCGCATCCGTGTCAAATTCTCTGAGCGCGGTCAGAAAGATTGCCGGCTCGGGCTTTCCCGCGACCAAAGGCAATTGACCAACCGCCGTGTGCACTGCCGAGACGAGAGTGCCGTTGCCAGGTGCAAGTCCGCGTTCCTGCGGCAGGGTCCAGTCTGAGTTCGTCGCAACCCACTTGGCCCCGTTTTGAATCGCAAACGCTGCTTCAGCCAAGTGCTTCCAGGCAACATCGGGAGCAAATCCCTGAATGACTCCGGCAGGCTTGTCGTCGGCAGAGTCCACGACCACAAAACCCGCCGCTGCCACACGCGAACGCAGTCCCTCGCCACCAACCACGAGAATCTTTGCGCCGGGCTCAACCAGAGTTGCCAACAATTCGGTGCCGGTTTGAGCCGATCCGATTATCTGTTCTGCCGTTGTGGTTAGCCCAAAGCCGTTCAACTGATTCGAGATGGTCGCACTGGTTCGAGAAGAGTTATTGGTCACATAACCAACTGCAATGCCCTCGGCTTGAAGTTGATTCAGGCTCTCGACCGCGTGAGCAATTGCTCGGGTGCCCTCATAGACAACACCGTCGAGATCAGCAAGCAACGTGTCGTATTCGCCCCAGAGCCTAACGGCCACGGTTTCCGCCGAATTTGCCTCGGCCGCCGCCCTTGTTTTCACGAGAGGTCTGATTGGTGTTGCCAAACTTCTTGCCGCCCTGGTGGCCCGCACCGCCGAAAGTATTGCGTGACTTGCGAACCTCATCTAGCGAGGGTCGTGCGCCTTTCTCAGCAGCAGGTTTTTCGCGATCGCCCTTAGGTCGATCTGACAGTTTCGGAATCTCGATTTCTTCGATAACTTCGAACTGCTCTTCGTCTGGTTTGTTGTTCATTTCGAATTGCCTTTCTGCTCTCAATGCTAAGTCGTCCCACTTCTTCGCCTCGGCATCTCGCGAGAGTTCGCGCAGACACTCGGCATAGGCCAAAAACAGCGGGATGCTGTATTCAAAAACGTTGCCCGGATTCAACTCTGGAATCTCCAACTCGGCCAGAGCCAAATCGGGCTGGTTCAAATCTAAGCGCGCGCCAGACATGGCGACGGCCAGGTTTACTCGAGCCTCGGCCGAGAGCTTGCTGCGGTCGACCGCGCGACCGGCTTCGAGAGCGCGATCGGGGCGCTCTAGCCCTCGCTCGCTGTCTACGATTAGCGCGATTTGCTCGTTCGAGCCAGTTATGCGCCGGTGGGTCTGCAATTCACGGATGGCTAGCGCGTAGTCGCCGATCGCGTAAGCGGTAGATCCGGCGAACTCATGCACCAGCCCAATGCGACCGGCGCGTGAAACCGCGGCCATGGCATGCGCGTGGGCTAGCTCTGGGTCTTGGTCAATCAGAAGCGCAACCATCGCGAGGTGTCTGGCGACTCGTTCGGCATTCTCTTCGGTGAGTGTCTTGAGCTGAACGCGCACCTGAAGTGGCAACTCATCGGCAGTTATGGCATCGGGAATCACCGGTGACTTTGGTTTCTCTGGATCTGGCGTTATTGCTACGCGAGTTTGCCAGTCTGGTCGCTGATTATCCGAGCGTGACGAGCGATTAGACGCCTCGCGCTTCGCGCGGAACGGCTTTTGATCATCGTTCATCTGTTCTCCCGAATCAATTCTCGCAATCACTTGCGAAAACTGCGTTAAATAAAAATGGCCACCTCAATTGAGGTGGCCATTTTCTAAATTAAGTCCGGCGGTGTCCTACTCTCCCACAAGGTCACCCTTGCAGTACCATCGGCGCAGGAGGTCTTAGCTTCCGGGTTCGGAATGTAACCGGGC
>Ga0208595_1000006_pt1 | contig 82185 bp, 80 predicted proteins | sample LakMenEpi28Jun11_FD_150742 | JGI IMG/M metagenome (GOLD analysis project Ga0208595, IMG submission 150742) | Freshwater microbial communities from Lake Mendota, WI - 28JUN2011 deep hole epilimnion (SPAdes) | ecosystem: Environmental > Aquatic > Freshwater > Lake > Epilimnion/Euphotic zone ...
ATGCTGACGGTGTTTGGGAAGCTACTTTATCTCTTGTTCCAGGTTCATATGAGTATAAATTTTCAAGAGACAATTGGGCTGGTTCTGAACAACTAGCATCTGGAACAAGTTGTACAATCACTTCAAATGGATATACAAACAGAACTTTAGTAGTTGCAAATCAGAATTTAGTACAACCAACAGTATGTTGGGCATCTTGTGCTGCATGTACTACAAATCCTGTTACTGAACCAATGACTGCTGCGCCAACACCAACAATACCAGCAGCAAATGTAATTTCTATGTTTAGTAATGCTTACACAAATGTTCCTGTTGATACTTGGCAAACAAGTTGGTCTTCAGGTGTACTAACAAACATTCAGATTCAAGGAAATGACACAAAAAAATATACAAATTTAGATTTTGTAGGAGTTGAAACTGTAACATCTCAAATTAACGCTACAAACATGCTTTTTTTACATGTTGATGCGTGGACGCCTAATATGACTACATTTAGAGTTAAATTAGTAGATTTTGGTGCTAATGCTGTTTTTGGAGGCGGTGATGATGTAAATCATGAATTAATTTTCACTCCAACACTATCAACTTGGAATAGCTACCATATTCCTTTATCTAATTTTACTGGTTTAGTTACAAAAGGACATATTGCTCAATTAATATTTTCAGGTTTACCTTTAGGTGCAGGTACATTGTTTGTAGATAATGTTTATTTTACTACTGCTGCATTATCAAACCAATCATTTGATATGGCTAAAATTAGTATGTATCCAAATCCAACTTCAAATATGTTAACCATTACTTCTGCTAATAAAATGGATGCTATATCTGTTTATAGTGTTGTAGGACAAGAAGTAATGAATGTAAAGGTTAATGCTGATAACACAGTATTGAATGTATCAGGTTTACAAGATGGTATTTATTTAGTTAAAGTAATTTCTGAAGGAAAAGTAAGTACTTCGAAATTTATTAAACAATAATCTTTTAGTTCAAATAAGAAAGCACGTTTCAACTGAAACGTGCTTTTTTTTTGTAATATTTTCTTTTTCAAAATTTTATCAATACTTTTATAATCGTTAACCATATTTTTAATAAATGAAAGGCTTCCAAAAACCTATTTTTACTTTTTATCTTTTAATAGTATTTTCTTTTGTAGGGTATGCACAGCAATTGCCTCCTATAGTTAAATATCCTTCCAGTATTTATAATGCAGGAAATCAAAATTGGATGATTTCGCAAGACAAGCACCAATTCTTATTTTTTGCAAATAACGATGGACTTTTGGAGTTTAACGGGACCAATTGGAATTTATATCCATCCCCAAACGAAACCATTACTCGTTCAGTAAAAGTAGTCGGAGACAGAATTTATACAGGTTGTTATATGGAATTTGGATATTGGGTTAGAGAAGCCAATAATAAACTAAAGTACAACTCGTTAAGTGATAAAATTAAATCTAAAATTATAGATGATGAACAATTTTGGAACATTTTAAATTATGAACAATGGGTGATTTTTCAGTCATTAAATCAAATTTATATTTATGATACTAAAACGCAAAAATTTAGTATAATTCCTTCAAGTAAAGGAATTTTAAAATCATTTCAAGTAGATAATGCTATTTATTTTCAAATAGCGAATGATGGTTTGTTTGAAATTGAAAATGGAAAACAAAAATTAATATCAAATCATCCTGTTTTAAAGAACAATAAAATTGTAAATATCTTCGCAACTGATGATGGCTTATTATTACAAACGCAATATTCAGGCTTTTATAAGTTAATTGGGGGTAATGTTATTAAATTTACCACAGAAGTTGACTCCGAAATCGCATCAAGTAGTGTGTATAGTAGTCAGCAACTTTCAGATAAAGGTTTTGCGATAGGAACGGTGTCAAACGGTATTTTTGTTATTTCTGCAGAGGGGAAAAAGAAATACCACATAACGCAGAATAAAGGCTTAAGTAACAACACCGCCTTGTCTTTGTTTGAAGATGTGGATAAAAATTTATGGATTGGATTAGATAATGGTATAAACTGTATCAATTTGCAATCGCCGATTAGAAGTTTTTCTGACGATACAGGTATTTTAGGTACCGTTTATACTTCATTACTTCACAATGGTAATTTGTATATTGGAACCAACCAAGGATTATTTTATAAAAATGTTTTAAGCGATGCTTCTTTCCAATTTATTAGCGGAACCAAAGGGCAAGTTTGGTCAATTTTTGCTCATAACGGTGCACTGTTTTGCGGACATGATTCAGGAACTTTTGTTGTAAATACAAATGTGGCAGAATTAATATTTTCTAATTCTGGAACTTGGAAATTTGAAACTGTTGCAAATGCACCAAACTTATTGCTTCAAGGAAATTATTACGGAATTTCCGTATTACAGAAAGTAGGGAATCAATGGCAATTTAAAAACAGAATCGAAGGTTTTGATTATTCTTCAAAATATTTTGAAGTTACATCCAATTTGGAAGTATATGTAAGTCACGAATACAAAGGTGTGTTTCGTTTTCAACTTGATAAATCTTTCACGACAGCTAAAAAAATATTTGCATATAATACGCCAACTAAAGGCAAGAATGCTAGTTTAACTCAGTTTAATTCAAATATATATTATGCAAATAAGGAAGGTATTTTTAAATTAAACAGTCAATCAAAGCGATTTGTAAAAGATAAAAATTTAAGCGCTGTTTTTGAAAAAGATGAATATACTTCAGGAAAATTAATTGTAGATAATTCTAATAAACTTTGGTTGTTTTCTAAAAATTACATTCATTATTTCACCTTAAGTAAGTTGAGTAGTCAATTAAAAGAAAATATTATTCCAATTCCTGCCTCGTTAACCAACTCCATGTTAGGTTATGAAAACATAACACAATTATCAAATGCAAATTATTTAATTGGTACTACCGATGGATATTATACGATTAATTTAAACGACTTGAGTTTTAAAAATTATAGTGTGTCTATTTCTAATATTTCAGTCAATAAATTAGATGAAAAAATCGTTAATTACTCTATTAAAGATGATGGAGAATTAGCTTACGATGAAAATAATATAACATTTAATTATACCGTTCCAGAATACAACAAATACATTAATGCTGAATATCAATTTATTTTAGAAGGTTTGCATGATCAATGGAGTGAATGGAGTGCGAAAACCAGTGCCAATTTTAAAAATTTACCTCCGGGAACTTATGTATTTAAAGTAAGAGCGAAAATAGCCAATTCTAAACCAGAAAACGTAGCAACCTATACGTTTACTATAAATAAGCCATGGTATGCCACTAATTTATTAGTTTTAATATATTTATTATTAGGAATTGTAGGCGCCGTATACATTCATAAAACCTACAAAAAATACTATAGAGAAAAAGAACAAAAATTAATTGAAGAAAATAATTTACTTTTAGAAATAGCTGCATTAGAAAGTAATCAGCAAATCATGCGATTGAAAAACGAACAATTATCTCAAGACGTAGATATTAAAAATAAAGAATTGGCGGTTTCTACTATGAGTTTAATTAAGAAGAACGAGCTCCTATCATTAATCAAAGAAGATTTAAAAAACAATACAGAAGAAGGCAGTAAAAGCATAAAATCTGTAATTACTACTATTACTAAAAATATTAGTGAAGAGGATACTTGGACGGTTTTTAAAGAGGCATTTGATACTGCTGATAACAACTTTTTAAAGAAAGTAAAACAAGAACATTCTTCATTAACGCCAAACGATTTAAGATTATGTGCCTACTTAAGATTGAATTTATCTTCTAAAGAAATTGCACCACTTTTAAATATCTCAGTTCGAAGTGTGGAAATTAAAAGATATCGTTTGCGTAAAAAAATGGATTTACCACATGAAAAAGGATTGGTAGAGTACATATTATCATTTTAACACTACAACATTAAGTCTTTTTACCTATACAAAAACACTACAACAATGTTATCGTAATACAAAACACTGCGTAATATTAAAAAAATAAGACAAATTATATATTCGTGATACATAATGATTGCTAGCCTTTTATTGCGAATATCATAAAAAAAGTACATTTTTTTTAAATTGTATGTTTTTTGTAAAGGTTATAATTACACAAATATTATGATTAACCTATAATTTTACCAGTAACTAAACTAACAAATAAATTATACATTTATGAAATCTAAATTATGGCAATTTGCTTTTCTGTTATTTACAGCTATCGGTTTTTCACAATCGGTAACCGTATCTGGAAAAGTTTATGATTCTAGCACAAATGCGCCATTGGGCGGTGCTACTGTTTTACTAAACAAAGCCGGTGTAGCATCTTCTGCTGCAGATGGTAGCTTTACAGTTTCTAATGTAGCTGTAGGAAGTACACTTACATTTTCATTTTACGGATATAGTTCTCAGGAATTTGTAGTATCAAAAAATGAAACCATAACCATTTCTTTAAAACAAGACAATAAGGCAATTGAAGAAGTTGTTGTGGTAGGGTATTCTGCAAAAAAGAGAAAAGATGTAACCGGAGCTATTTCTTATGTATCTAGCAAAACTATCGAACAATTAAAACCTATACAAGCGGCACAAGCACTTCAAGGTACTGTTTCAGGAGTTGTTGTAACAACTGGTTCTGGGGCGCCTGGTTCTGGTTTAAATATTAGAATTAGAGGTATTTCTTCTAATACTAATAGTGAGCCAATGTATTTAATTGATGGATATCAAGGAGATATTAATTTATTGAATCCTTCTGATATAGAAAGTATTACGGTTCTTAAAGATGCACAAGCTTCGGTTTATGGAGCTAAAGGAGCAAATGGAGTGGTATTAGTTACTACAAAACAAGGAAAGAAAAATGCTAAAACAAAAGTGTCTTATAATGCTTATTTTGGACAACAAGAAACGACTAGAAAGTTAAACCTTCTAAATGCTACGGAATATGCATTGCTTTTAAATGAAAGTTTTGCGAATGGCGGACAAACGATTCCTTATCCAAATGTATCAGGTTTAGGCTTAGGTACAAATTGGCAAAATGAAGTATTTGACAAAGCAAAAATTGTAAATCATGATTTTGCTGTTTCTGGTGGTTCAGAGAAAATGGTTTATACGTTTAGTGCTTCTAAAATTAAACAAGATGGTATTATCGGTTTAGATAAATCTGGATTTGATAGAAGTAACGCTAGATTTTCTTTTGGAGTAGATATAACAGATAAAGTTAATTTATCTACAAATTTATATTACACGGATTACAACAGACAAGGTTTAAATGAAAATGGTTTAGGTTCTGTATTATTTAATGCAATAAACACACCTTCTACACTTACACCTTACGATGCAAGTGGTGATTATACATTAGTTCCAGCCACTGCGGGTTATGGTAATGAAGTAATTAACCCATTGGCTCAAATAGCAAATACGCACAACAGTTACAATCAAAAGAAAATTAATGGTAACTTTATTTTAACATACAAACCTATTAAGGATTTAAAAATTACTTCACGATATGGTTTTAACTCAGCTAATTCTGTTGGGAAATCATTTAGTAAGAAAATATCCTATGGTGGTACTAAAGTATTTAACGTAGATAGAAATAGTGTTTCTCAAAATGCAATTCGATTCAGTGATTATACATTTGATTTGTTTGCTGAATATGAAAAAGTTTTATTTGACAATCACAAATTAAAATTAACAACTGGAGGAACTTTATTCGAAGAAAAAAGTGAAGGATTATATGGAACTGGTTTTGATGTGCCTTATAACTCATGGGAATATGCAGACATACAATTGGCAAATGGTACACCACCTGTAGGCGTAATTACATCGGGTTCTTATAAATCTTCACCATACAAACGTCCTTCTTTGTTTGCTACTTTAGATTATGATTTTAAAGAAAAATACCTTTTGTCATTTATTGTAAGACGTGATCAATCAAGTCGTTTTCCTACTAAAAACAGTGTAGCTGTTTTTAAATCAATCTTAGGAGGTTGGATTGTTTCTCAAGAAGACTTTTTTAAGAAAGATGGACTGGTTAACTTCTTAAAAATTAGAGGTAGTTATGGAACGTTAGGTAATGACGTTGCTGGTAATAACGACTTTAGATCCACGTTAGTAAATTCATCTTATGTATTAAATAATACTTTGACAAACGGTGTGGCAACAGGAAAAATTCCTAACACTAAAATTAAATGGGAAACAGATACTAAATTAGATTTAGGTTTAGATGCTAGAATGTTAAATAATAAAATTGATATTACTGCGGATTATTTTAATGATACTAGAACTGATTTATTAGTTGGTGGTGTTCCCATTTCAGGTATAAACGGAGGGTATGCCCCAGGTTCTGGCTCACCAACTGTAAATGCTGGAAAGGTTAGAAATAAAGGATTTGAGTTCTCATTAAATTACAAAAACGATTCTAATAAAGTTAAGTATAGTGTAGGAGTAAATGTTACTACTATTAATAATGAAGTTTTAGAAGTAAAAAATTCTACAGGGTATATTGAATCAGGTTCTTTTGGAATTGGACAATTGGCTCCAACAAGAATGGAAGTAGGACAACCAATGGGCGTTTTCTATGGTCTACAAGCAGATGGGATTTTCCAAAATCAAGCTGAGATTAATGCACATCCATCACAAACTGGTTTAGGTTCAGCAACTTCTCCTGGTGATATTCGTTATAAAGATATTAACGGCGATGGTGCTATCGATTTTAAAGATAGAACGTATATTGGAAAACCAATTGCAGATTTTACTTTAGGATTTAATGTAAATGTAAATTACAAAAACATTGATTTTGTTGCTTATGCTTATGCATCTGTTGGAAATGATTTAATTAGAAATTACGAAAGAACAGAAAACAGATTAAATAAATTAGATTATGTTTTAGACCGTTGGACAGGTGAAGGTACAAGTAATACCGTACCAAGAGTTACAACAGGTGCAACAAATAATAACTTATTTTCTAGTTATTTTGTAGAAGATGCTTCTTTCTTAAGAATTCAAAATGTTCAAATTGGATATACATTACCTTCTAAGGTTATAGCAAAATTAGGTATTTCAAAAGTACGATTCTATGCTGCTGCAAATAATGTGTTAACCTTCTCAAAATACAGAGGATTCGATCCAGCTGCTAATACAGGTAATCCTATCTCAGGTGGAATTGATTATGGTTTTTATCCAACTCCAAGAACATATTCATTTGGATTTAATGTTAATTTTTAAAATTATTAAAATGAAAAAATATATTTTATTACCCGTTTTATTCTTGTCAGGAATTGCAGCCATTACGGTTTCATGTTCAGAAGATTTTATTAACGAAAATCCTCCGTACACTATTGATTCTGAAAATTATTTCAATTCAGAGCAAGATTATAATAATGCATTAATTGGTGCATACGAAATGTTAAATTCTACATACATTAACGTAATGTTAGGAGAAATTGCATCTGATAATACGCTTTCTGGAGGTGAAAGTGCTACAGATGTGTTAGGAATTCAACAAATTGATGAAATGACTCACACGCCTGTTAATGGAAACTTAAAAGATGTATGGAACTGGACATCAGCAGGTGTGCAACGTTGTAACTATATCTTAGAATTTAAAGATAAAATTGACTTTACAGGGAAAAATCAAATCATTGCAGAAACACGTTTCTTACGTGCTTATTTCAGATTTGAATTGGTTAAGTTTTTTGGAGGTATTCCGTTAAAAGGAGATAAAAGATTCGAATTAGATGATGAGAAAACAATTCCACGTTCTTCTATAGCAGATTCTTATGCTGCTATTGAAGCAGATTTACTTTTCGCAATTGATAATTTAAGTCCAATAGCCCCTCAAGTTGGAAGAGTTACTAAAGGAGCTGCACAAGCGCTTTTAGGAAAAACGTATTTATTTCAAAATAAATTTTCACAAGCCGCTACAGTATTAGATCAAGTAATTACAAGTAATTCATATACTTTGGTAAGTAACTACAATACTATTTTCGAAAATAACAACGAAAACAATTCAGAATCTGTTTTTGAAATTCAATATACGGATGCTCAAGGTGCTAGTTTTGATTGTTTACAATGTAGTAAAGGAAATGTAGCGGTAGGTTTCAACGGAATTAGAAATTATAGCGGACCATTTTTTGATGGAGGGTATAGTTTTAATGTACCTACACAAGCGTCTTATGATGCCTATGAAGTTGGTGATAACAGACGTGATGTTGCTATCTTAAATATTGTTACTTGGGCTGCAGCAAACAGTGCTTCTTATGGTGAAGGTTACAAACATACTGGGTTTTTTAATAGAAAATATTTAGCACGTAAAGGCGATACAAATATTGGTGACCAAAATTTAACCAATCCAAATAACTATAGAGCGATTCGTTATGCTGATGTGTTGTTAATGGCGGCTGAGGCTTTTAATAGAAGTGGAAATGACATTAAAGCAAGAACCTACTTAAATTTAGTAAGAAGAAGAGCGTTTGGAGATAACAATCATGATATTTCAGCTTCTGGAGCAGCTTTAACAGATTTCATTTGGGCCGAAAGAAAATTAGAACTAATGGGTGAAGGACACCGTTTCTTCGATTTAGTAAGAACTAATAAAGCGGCAACTTCAATTACTGGTTTTGTACCTGGAAAACACGATTTATTTCCAATTCCATTAGAAGAAATTCAATTCTCAAACGGAAATTGGCAACAAAACCCTAACTACTAAAATTCAATAGATATGAAAAATATAAAATTAGTATTAAGCTTATTTGTATTAACCATTTTTGGTTGTACAATTGATGAGAGCAGCACAGATTTAGAAGGTGTGAAAGCGCCAACTAATATTTCTGCTTTAATGACAATAAAACAAGATAATTCAGGTAAAGTAACTATCATTCCAAAAGGTGAAGGTGTAACGCAATATGAAATTTATTTTGGTGATGGAACTACTGCTCCTGCTTTTGTAAGCCCAGGAAGTTCAGTTGATCATGTGTATACAGAAGGTGTTTTTCCAGTTCGAATTGTAGCAATGGCTATAGACGGACAAAAAACAGAAGTTACACAATCACTTACGGTGTCTTTTTTAGCACCTACAAATTTAAATGTTACCATTAGTCCTGTGGTTGGAAATAATATGGCTATAACAGCTCAAGCAACTGCAAATTTAGAAACGTTTTTCCAAGTATATTGGGGTGAAGATCCAAATCAAGTACCGCAAGACTTTATGGAAGGTCAAACCGTGACGCATACGTACGCATCAGTTGGAACTTTTACAGTAAAAGTGGTAGCTTTAAGTGGTGGTGCTGCAACAACTGAATACCAACAAAATGTAACGATTTCGAATCCAGTTTTAATGCCAATTAACTTTGAATCAGCTACATTAAATTATGCATTTACCAACTTTGGTGGTGCTAATACAACAGTAGTAAATAATCCAAATGTTAATGGAGGAAATGGAAGTGCAAAAGTGGCTAAACTTACAAAAAATACTGGTTCAGAAGTATGGGCTGGTTCATTTATCGAATTAGGTAGTCCAATAAATTTTGCTACCATGCAAAAAATTAAAATTAAAGCATGGTCACCACAATCTGGTATTACAGTTAAAATGAAGTTAGAAAATTTAGCCAATCCAAATATTAATACAGAAGTAGATGTTACAAACACAACTGCTAATGCTTGGGAAGATTTAGTTTTTGATTTCACAGGTATCAATAATGCAAATAATTACCAAAGAGTAGTTTTGTTTTTCAATTTTGGAAATGCGGGTACGGGATTAAATTATTATTTTGATGATGTAGAACTTACTACTGGTGCTGAAAGTTTAGTATTACCATTAACGTTTCAATCTACTACATTAACGTATTCATTTACAAACTTTGGTGGCGTGTCAACAGATGTAGTAACTAATCCTAACGTAGCAGGTATTAATACTACTACTAAAGTTGGAAGAACAGTTAAAACTAGTGGTGCACAAACTTGGGGAGGTTCATTTATCGAACTAAGCAGTCCAATTAATTTTGCTACTATGCAAAAAATTAAAATGAAAGTATGGTCGCCACAAGCGGGTGCTGTAGTAAAATTAAAATTAGAAAACTTAGCAAACGGAACAGGAATTAATACCGAATTAGATGCGACTACGACAGTAGCAAATGGTTGGGAAGAATTAACTTATAATTTCACAGGTATAAATAATGCTAATAATTATCAAAGAGTAGTAGTGTTTTTCGATTTCGGTAATGCCGGAAACGGAGCTACTTATTATTTCGATGACATTAAATTATCTAACTAAAAATAATCAAACATGAAAACAATTGTAAATAATATATTAGTTGCGCTATCACTACTTTTAGTTTTTAGCTGTCAGGAAGAAGATAATGTGTTTGGTGATTTATCAGCCCCAACAAATTTAACGGTTCAAGCAACTGTTGTGGGTGCAAGCACTGTTAATCCAAATGGAGATGGTTCAGGTGTGGTTAATTTTGTGGCTACAGCTACAAATGCCATTTCGTATAAATATGTATTTAGTGATGGAACTACTGCAAATGCGCCTTCTGGACAATTACAGAAACGTTTTACACAGCCAGGAACAAATGAGTATACTATTACAGTAACTGCTTCAGGTAAAGGAGGTGTTAGTACTACAACTACTTTAACGTTACAAGTTAGAAGTGATTTTACTGATGCAGAAGCGGTTCAGTTTTTAACTGGAGGTTCTCAAAAAAGTTGGTATTGGTCTGCTTCAGAGCCAGGACACTTGGGTGTAGGTCCTAATAGCACTGATGCAACTCAAAATTATTATCCACACTGGTATCAAGCAGCCCCATGGGAAAAAGCTGGAAGTCCGGCTAGTAGCTGTTTATATGAAAATGTTTTGCATTTTTCATTAGTAGGAGGTCAATTAAAATTCCTTTTAGATAATGGAGGAAGTACATTCTTTAATAAAGATTTTAATAGTGTAGTGGGTGCAACTTCACCAGATGATGGATGTTATTCTTATGATACTTCAGGTTTAAAAACAGTTACTTTATCGCCATCTGAATCGTTAGTGGTTGGAAATAATATTCCGAATCAAACACGTGGTACGATGTTAAATATTTCTGACGGAGGATTTATGGGATATTATATTGGACAAAGTTCTTACGAAATTATGTCTATTACTAATAACAGAATGGTAGTAAGAGCGGTAATGGGTGGAAATCCAGCATTAGCTTGGTACCATACGTTTACTACAATTCAACCAGTTCAAGATCCAATTACAGATTATACAAACTTAGTATGGTCAGATGAGTTTAATACAGACGGTGCGCCTGATACTGCCAAATGGGGATATGATATTGGCGCTGGCGGATGGGGTAATGGCGAAGCACAATACTACACAAATAGTTCAAATAACGTAATTGTTCAAGGTGGTAGCTTAAAAATTACTGCTAAAGCTCAAAATTTAAGTGGTTCTAACTATACTTCAGCACGTTTAAAATCTGAAAATAAATTCGAATTTAAATACGGAAAAGTTGAGGTTAGAGCAAAACTTCCTGCAGGCGGTGGAACATGGCCTGCTATTTGGATGTTAGGTGAAAATTATGCAACCAATACTTGGCCAGCTTGTGGAGAAATTGACATAATGGAACACAAAGGAAATGAACCAAACAAAATTCATGGTTCATTACATTACCCTGGAAACTTTGGTGGAAATGCCAATACGAATACAACCATGATTACAGGTGCTTCTACTCAATTTCATGTTTATAAAGCAGTATGGTCGCCTAATTCTATAAAAATATATGTAGATAATGTATTGTTCCATACGGTAGCAAATTCAGGTTCTTTACCATTTAATGCAAACTTCTTCTTGATACTTAACGTAGCTATGGGAGGTACTTTTGGTGGTACAATAGACCCAGCGTTTTCACAATCAGCAATGGAAGTAGATTACGTTAGAGTATATCAATAATATTTATAAAATTAAGTAATAACAAGAAGACGTGTTTATGTCTTCTTGTTATTCATTTTTTATCTCATTAAATTTAACAATGGATTTTAAGTCAATAAAATTTTACCTAATTGCCAGTGTATTGGTTATCAGTTGTGCTACTCCTAAGAAGGGTAGCTTTTCTGCTAAAACAAAAACGATAGATCAAAAAGTAGATTCACTTTTGAGTATCATGACGTTGGATGAAAAAATTGGACAATTAAATCAGTATAATGGTTTTTGGGAAATTACAGGACCCGCTCCAAAAGAAGGACAGGCTGCCAAAAAATACAACGATTTAAAAAATGGATTAGTAGGATCCATGTTAAATGTAAAAGGGGTAAAGGATGTATATGCGATTCAAAAAATCGCTGTGGAACAAACACGTTTGGGAATTCCTTTATTATTTGGTTTCGATGTTATACATGGACATAAAACCATAAGTCCTATTCCGTTAGCGGAAGCGGCAAGTTGGGATTTAGATGCCATTAAGAAATCAGCGCAAGTAGGGGCAGAGGAAGCTGCTGCTGAAGGAATAAACTGGACATTTGCTCCAATGGTTGATATTTCAAGAGATGCCAGATGGGGTAGAGTTATGGAAGGTGCCGGAGAAGATACGTATTTAGGTAGTAAAATAGCTGCTGCCCGAGTAAACGGATTTCAAGGTGATTTATCTACAAATAAAAACATTTTGGCTTGTGCCAAACACTTTGCAGGTTATGCATTTGCAGAAGCCGGTAGAGATTACAATACCGTAATGGTTAGTGATGAGGTACTTCATAATGTGATTTTACCTCCTTTTAAAGCGTCGGTAGATGCAGGTGTAAAAACGTTTATGAATTCTTTCAATGAATTAAATGGTATTCCCGCAACAGGTAGCAAATTACTTCAAAGAGATATTTTAAAAAAGAACTGGAATTTTGACGGATTTGTAGTATCTGATTGGGGTTCTATTATTGAAATGATTCCTCATGGTTATGCCAAAAACAGCAAACATGCTGCAGAAATTGCCATTCAAGCAGGTTCTGATATGGATATGGAATCGTATGCGTATGTAGAACATTTAAGTGCTTTAGTAAAAGAAGGAAAGGTAAGTGAAAATCTAATTAATGATGCTGCAAGAAGAATTCTTAAAGTAAAATTCGAATTGGGTTTATTTGACAATCCATATAAATATTGCGATGAAGCACATGAAAAAGCAACAGTTGGAAAACAAGAATTTCATGATGCTGTTTTAGATGTAGCTAAAAAATCAATTGTTTTATTAAAAAACGAAAACAACCTATTGCCTTTAGCGCAATCGGGCAAAAAAGTTGCCTTAATTGGTGCTTTAGCTACAGACAAAACAAGTCCTTTAGGTAGTTGGCGTATCGCAGCACAAGACAATACAGCTGTTTCTGTATTAGAAGGTATGCAGCAATATAAAAACAACCAACTTACTTATGTAAAAGGTGCCGATCTTACAAAAGGTAGAACTCAGTTTGTATGGGAAACTCATATAAATACAACTGACACATCAGGTTTTGCAGAAGCGATTGAAGTGGCTAAAAAAGCCGATGTTGTAGTAATGGTATTAGGAGAACACGGGTTGCAAACCGGAGAAGGTAGAAGTAGAACAGACCTAGGCTTGCCTGGTGTACAACAAGAATTATTAGAAGCCATTTATAAAGTAAATAAAAACATTGTTTTGGTTTTAAATAACGGTCGTCCATTAGCTATTCCGTGGGCTGCAGAAAACATTCCTGCTATTATTGAAGCTTGGCATTTGGGTACAGAAAGTGGAAATGCTATCGCTCAAGTGTTGTATGGCGATTACAACCCAAGCGGAAAATTACCTATGACGTTTCCAAGAAATGTAGCGCAAGTGCCTATTTATTATAATTATAAAAATACTGGACGCCCTACAATGAACGAACCAGAAAGTGTATTTTGGTCGCATTATTCAGATGAAAAAAACACACCACTTTTTGCTTTTGGGCACGGTTTAAGCTATTCTAAATTTGAATATTCAGATTTAAAATTAAGCACTACTACATTAGCTCAAGGAGGAAATATAAACGTTACAGTATCATTAAAAAACAATAGTACTGTAGCAGGAAAAGAAGTAGTACAATTGTATATTAGAGATATAATTGGTAGTACCACTCGACCAGTTAAAGAATTAAAAGGATTCGAAATGGTAGCCTTACAACCTAACGAAACCAAAACTATTACTTTTACAATTACAGAAGAAATGCTTGCCTTTTATACGGCTAACAACAAATGGGAAACCGAAACAGGAGATTTCAAAGTATTTGTAGGAGGAAGCTCAGACAAAACAATTGAGGCTAATTTTGAATTTATAAAAACCAATTAACATGCGATTATTTCTTGTTTTATTTTTAGTTAGTCATTTTTCATTTTCGCAAGACGATAAAAGAAAATTGGTGTGGGAAGAAAATTTTAATACCACTACACTCGATGAAACTACTTGGAATTTCGAATTGGGTAATGGTTGCCCAAATTTATGTGGTTGGGGAAATAATGAAGCCCAAATCTATACAAATAAAAATCACGAACTAAAAGATGGTTTTTTAATTATTGAAGCAAAAAAAGAAGGCGAAAGCTACACTTCTACAAGAATTACTACTCAAAATAAAAAAGTATTTCAATACGGACGCATTGAAACGCGTGCAAAATTACCTGTTGGTACAGGTTTATGGCCGGCTTTTTGGATGTTGGGTCAAAATATTTCTACTGTGGGTTGGCCTAAATGTGGCGAAATTGATATTTTAGAATATGTAGGTAAACAACCTGATATTGTATTTACATCATTACATACACAAGCCAGTCATGGAAATACGATTAATACAAAGAAAACAACAATCCCAACGATAGAAGAAGGTTTTCATACGTACGCTATTGATTGGACGAAAGATAAAATAGCCTTTTTTGTTGACGATGCGTTAGTGTACACGTTTCAACCTGAAGTAAAAGATGAAAATACGTGGCCATATAACCAACCTTTTTATTTTATTATTAATGTGGCAATAGGCGGAAATTTCGGTGGTCCAACAATTGATGCTACTATTTTACCACAAAAATTCATTTTAGATTATATTAAAGTATATCAATAAACTCAGTAGTTTATCACTTTTTTCAACGCATCTTTTTTCACTTTAGTACATTAAAAATGTTAAATTTTTAAATTATATTTGGTATTTAGAAATATTTAACATTATATTTGCTACTAATTAACCCCTAAAACCAATTTGCTTATAATATAAAAATACTTTTTTAAAATTTTAGTTCCAAATCTAAAAAGTATATTTATGGCAAATTACGTACAAACTCCTGATGCAATTTTATTGCAAAACTACATTAGTGGAGACGAAACAGCTTTACAAGTTTTAATAGAAAGACACCAATCTAAAATCTTCGGATTTATTTATTCTAAAATTCCAGACCGTTCGGTTTGCGATGATATTTTTCAAGATACGTTTATTAAAGTAATTAAAACCCTACGCACCAAAGGGTATAATGAAGAAGGAAAGTTTTTACCTTGGGTAATGCGTATTGCCTCTAATTTAGTTATTGACTATTTCAGACATAATAAAAAAATGCCATATCAGCGTGAAACTGATGAATATAGTATTTTTGATTTTATGACCGATTCTAGTTTGACAATTGAAAACCAACTAATTGAAAACCAAGTAGAATTAGATGTTAGAAAAATCTTAGAACAACTACCTGAAGATCAGAAAGAAGTGATAAAAATGCGTTTTTACGAAGATTTAAGTTTCAAAGAAATTTCTGAAATTACAGGTGTGAGCATCAATACTGCCTTGGGTAGAATGCGTTATGCTGTAATTAACATGAGAAAAATCGTAGAAAAAAATAATATTATTTTAACGAATTAAACAATTCATACAATAATTGTATTGTGTTTTGCGTTATCCTATAAATAAACAATTAAGTTCGTATATGGGAAAACTTTACGCTAAAAAAAGACAATCAATTAAAGAAATGAAACCCAGTAAAAATGTAGTTAGTTTAATATTGAGTTATTCGCAGGCTATGAAAATGGTTAAAGTAGGAAATCTTACTTTTGAGAGCATAGCAAATTGATTAAAAATGCTTCGGAAACTATTTCGAAGCATTTTTTTTATGGTAATCATTTAAAACCGTTTTTCGTCCAATCGTTTTAGTAATGATATCTTTTTCTAAATCCCAACCTCTTGCAGGTGAGTATTCTCGGCCGTACCAAATAATTTGCAAATGCAATTCGTTCCACGTTTCTTTCGGAAAAATAGCTTTGGCATCTTTCTCTGTTTGCACCACATTTTTACCAGAAGTTAAATTCCAACGGTATAATAATCTGTGAATGTGCGTATCTACAGGAAATGCGGGCACTCCAAATGCCTGACTCATCACAACACTAGCCGTTTTATGTCCTACGGCAGGTAAGGCCTCTAACGCTTCAAAACTTTGAGGTACTTCGCCGTTGTATTTTTCTAGTAAAATATGCGATAAACCATGAATTCCTTTCGATTTCATAGGCGATAATCCGCAAGGACGTATGATTTCTTTAATTTCTTCCACACTCATTTTTATCATGTCGTATGGATTATCTGCTTTAGCAAATAACAAGGGTGTAATCTGATTGACACGAACATCTGTACATTGCGCCGATAGTAAAACAGCAATCAGTAAGGTGTACGGATCTTTATGGTCTAAAGGAATCGGAATTTCAGGATACAAATCGTTTAACGTATTTATAACAAATGTTGCACGCTCTTTTTTAGTCATTTTTGTATATTTGATGTGGTAAAGTTAATCATTAGCAGTGACAAATAACAAATTCCAAAACCCAAATTCCAAAACCCAAATAACAAATTCCAAACAACAAACAACAAACAACAAACAACAAACAACAAACAACAAACAACAAACAATAAAAAACAAACAACAAACAACAAACAATAAACAACAAACAATAAACAATAAACCAAAAACAACAAACCCAAAAACATGACACATTTAAAAGTAGGCGATAGCGCACCAAGTTTCTCAGGAACCGACCAAAACGGCAAACAACATACTTTAGTTGATTATAAAGGAAAAAAACTAGTGGTTTTCTTTTATCCGAAAGCCAATACGCCGGGTTGTACCGCCGAAGCTTGTGATTTACGAGACAATTACGAACACTTTCAAGCCAATAATTACGAATTGTTAGGTGTGAGTGCCGATAGTACCAAAGCACAAAAGAAATTTGAAGAAAAATACAGCTTCCCATTTTCTTTATTGGCAGATGAAGACAAATCTGTGATTGAAGCCTTTGGCGTTTGGGGACCAAAAAAGTTTATGGGTAAAGAGTACGATGGTATCCATAGAACTACTTTTGTAATTGACGAAAACGGGACTATTACAGATGTTATTACTGATGTGAAAACCAAAGCACACGCCAGTCAGATATTAGGATAAAGAAAAAGGGTTTTCAAACTAGATGAAAACCCTTTTTTTATGCAAATCCCTTCAATTATTTAACAACGATTATTTTTATTAACTGCACGTTTAAAAAGTACTTTATTGTCTTTTGCAATATAGTCGCTAGAAAGTATTAAATACGGATGATTGTTTGAAAATCCTGCGCTATGACTTCTTACTAGTATCTTATCGTTTACTTTTAAGCTTTTAAGTAGCTCAAATTCCTTTGGAATAAATTGCATCATATAGGTTTCGCCCTCAATTTCTACGATAAGCCATTTTGGACTATCAGATGGTGCATTTTCACGCTGAAACGTAACAGATTTAACCACCGCTTCCATATCACTAAACGCCTTAAAGTGCTTTTTTACTTTTTCGTAACTGGCATCTATTTTTTTACCCTCTGGAGAGTTTTCCCATTTTTTGTATGCTATCCCATCTGGGCTAGCTTCCCATTTTTTACGTGCTGCTTTCATTTCTTCAGCCGTAAGTGGTTTTTGCAATGCTTTTTTAGTTGGTTCCTTTTCACTATCGTTGTTGGCAACCACTACGCTACTCACCACAACCGCTACTATAAACAAGGTAAACAAGATTTTTTTCAGATGTTTCATATTGTAAATTTTAGTTTAAATTTTTAAAATTGCTGTTATGATTTTAACGCCTTAAGCAACTACTAATAACAAATAAACTAAATATATCGGAGTAGCCAAAATATATAATTATAAAAAAAACTTAAAGTTTAGGTTTGAAACAAGTAATTTTATATCACTCCTTCAATAATTCATAGTAGTAACTTTAGTTTGATATCAGTTATGATGACGAGTTTCAAACAGAAGTTTTTATATTTTATTTAAATTTATCTATTGCTTAGTTTTTCCGAACTTATCTATTCTTGTCATGCTGAACTCGTTTCAGCATCTCTAAATGTAAGGTTTTCAAATATATTTAGATTCCTAACTCGTTTCAGCATCTCCTTTCCACAAATTCTCCCATCCTGGATTATGCTCTTCTATTAAATTAATCTTCCATTGTCTATGCCAATTTTTTAATTGTTTCTCACGCGCAATCGCATCATCGACATATTGAAATTCTTCAAAATAGACTAACATTTTTAATTTATATTTTGCTGTAAATTTAGAGCCTTCACCCTTCAAGTGGCGCTCCATTCGGTCGTCTATTCCACCTGTGACACCGATGTATAACGTGCCGTTTGGTTTGTTAGTTAGGATATACACCCAGTAATTGTGGTAACTTCTTTTTGGCATAAACTTATCTATTATTGTCATGCTGAACTTGTTTCAGCATCTCTGGGGAACCTGAAACGAGTTCAGGTTGACAAACGTTGTGTTATATTAGTACTTTGTCATGCTGAATTCATTTCAGCATCTCGTTTGCTGTTTGTAGAACCTGAAACAAGTTCAGGTTGACAAGTCGTGTGTTCAGGTTGACAAATTGTGTGTTCAGGTTGACAAACGTTGTGTTATACTATTACTTTGTCATGCTGAACTTGTTTCAGCATCTCATTCGCTTTGCCTGAGTCAGCATCTCCATGCCATCATTTCCACATCACTCCTTCAAAAACCCATATTCATACACTTTCGGTTTAATTTTATCTGCTAAAACAGCCAATTTACTTCGCAATTCGCTAATTAACTCCATATACCTGGCGTCGTTGCTTTTGGAATTCATTCTGCCTTTGTCGTTTCTGCCTTGGAAGTGCTCTCGGATGTCGTACAAACTGGCGTTTACGTTGTAGGGTTTTGACTCACCACCGTACCCTGAGCCTGTCGAAGGGTGGGTGTGGTAGTACGTCCATAATTCCCTACCGGCATTGAAAACAGCGGTGGCTTCTTCGGAGAAAACCAATGCTTTGTCATGCTGAACTTGTTTGTTTTTGTCATGCTGAACTTGTTTCAGCATCTCTGGGGAACCTGAAACGAGTTCAGGTTGACAAGCGTTACTAAACAAATCTTCGTTTTGTACTTCTGGTTGGATTTTCCCTTTCATAAAATCAGTCATAAAAGCGCTTTCAAACTTGGCTTGGGCATTGACTTCCTGCTCCGTAAACGGAATCCAGTGGTTGGTGCCTTCGTTGCTTGTTATTTTATTTTGACTATTAAATAAAGTAAATGCTAAACAATCATTTTGAAATTCTTTATCGGTTTGCCAACCATCAGTTGGATATAAGAATTGGTCTCGGTCATTTAGCCACGTCGCAGTAATACAATGACGAACCGTATTATAGATACTTGCGATTATTAAATTTTTATGATTAATTAAAAAATAAATTCCATGTCTTTTGCCTGATTTATTAATAATTGCAACATAGTTATTGTTTTGAAAATCGGGAGCATCTGCCATTAATACTCCTTTGATTTCATTATCATTTGTTTTATATTTTTTTAACCAATCATTTATTCTTCCCTTTTGATCATCATAAGAATAAATATATTTGGATTTCAACCAAAAACCATCGCTTCTATATACATCTGCTTCAATTGAGTTAAATAACTTTTTTATATTAGTATTCCATATAAAAAAACCAATTGGAAAGTTGCCTTTTACATTATCAAATGTATCAGCTGGTACAATAAATAATTTTTCAAGTTTGGTTAAAAAATTATTTCTAAATGTTTTTGAATTAGTAGCACTAATAATTTTTAATGTTGAAAATTCACCTATTATGCAACCATTTAATTCAAAATAAATTCTTGCTAAAAATTGGGCAAACATTTCTGGAGCAACTTTGTCTAATTTTTCATTATACTTTGTGTAAACATTTGATTGTTGAATGTTACTTCTGTTGATACTTACTTTACCATTACTCTCAGCATACGGTGGATTAATATAAATCACCAACTTCTTGCGTTTTTCTTCGTCGTTGATAATGTCTTGTAGGCTTTGGGGTAGCTTGCTAAAATCGTCATTTAAGAAATCAAACTGAAAGACGTGGTTTTTCAGTAGGTGGGCACCGTGGTCTATGCGTTCGTGTACCACATTTACATCTGCTTGGTCTAAGGTGCTGGCGTAAATGTTGTATTTGTTGGTTAAACCTGCCAGCAAGTTGCCCGTTCCTGCGGCGCAATCCCAAATATAATAGTCCTCTTGCCAGTTTTCGCCCAAATAGTCGGTGAGGTATTTCTGAGACAGTTCTACCCATTTTCTTGGAGTAAAAAAAGCGCCTTTTCGTTCTCTAATGTCTTGGGGAACCAACAAATCGCGGCGTTCAATAATGTAATCTTGAAACTCTTTCAGTGGCGGTCGTTTGTAGTTTTTCCAAAATAGGAGGTAGGTTTCCTTTATTTTTAGGTTGATGGTGGCATCAAACATTTGCTTGATGTTTTCCTTGGCAATTTTATACCCTTGGTTTTGGAACACCACAAACAAATTATCGCGAATGGTAGAATCATCTTCTAACGCTTGGGTGTCTTTGTCGTCCACAAACAAGTCGGCAAGGTAAAAGTCGCTATCCAGAATATTCGCTTTTTTGAGGTCGTCCCAATTGACATCAATAATGGGTTTCACCACATCCAACCATCGTAAATAAATAGGGATGAAGTTGTTTTTGTCAATCTTAATTTTGTTCGAAGTGGTCGCCTTGGCTACATTGTTTTTGATAAACGTTTGCAGTTCTTTGGCGTCTTTTTCGTAATCGAAAACGTAGGTGTTTTTCTTTAACGTGGCTTCAATTCGTTCTTTAATCAGCTTGAATTCTTTGGTTTCGTGATTACTTGGCGTCACGTTCCAGTTGAAGTCGTTCAAATAAAAAATATCCTGAATATTGATATACGGCACAAACGCAATTTTCTTAAAGTCAAACGCACCTAAAAAAGCGGGCGGCAAGGTTTTGTCAAAGGTTCGGGCTTTTCCAATGGTCAGAATCAATTGCACAAACATAGCAGGAATATCAAAGTTGCCGGTTTTGGCTTCTGCCCAAAGCAACGACGTTCTTCCATTAAAATCATATTGTTTAGGAAACACGGTAAAATCGATATTACCAAGTATTTCGGTGGTGTCGAAGGCAGCAAACCAGTCGGCGCCTACTTTGTTTTTTAGTTCTTCTTCACGTATGTTTTTGTATTTCATTTTGTTGCGCATACACCTCTTTAAGAGCGAGGGTATGCACCACGTTTAAAGAGTTAGGTTAATAATTGGGTAGATTTGAAACGACATAAAACGAATTGTACTTTTATACGGGGGGCAAAAAGGGTGTTTTGTCGTGTTTGTTTTTTTTATTTCATAGTGTAGGTTTTTGTTTTTATCAAAGCCAGAAGACTATGCGCAGCTGGTTTTTTTTTTCAAACCTGACAGGTTTCAAAAACCTGACAGGTTGTATTAGCCTTTTCTACGCGAAAGGATTCGCGCTGTTGCGGGGGCAAAAAAGGGTGTTTGTGTCGTGTTTGTTTTTTATTTCATAGTGTAGGTTATTGTTTTGCTCAAAGTCGGGAGACTTTGCGCAGCGGTTGTATATTAATTTTAATCTTCTTCTATTTTGAAATCAAAAAATGAATAATCTGGATTTTTCTTTCCCATTAATTCAATAGCTTTAAAATTCACAGCATTTTCAACAATTTCATATTCATAAACATCGGTCATTCCACTAACGGTATGAAATTCGTAATATTTACCATTTTCAACCCACCACTTTCCGTTTTCCGTCTTTTGAATAACTTCTCCGTTTTTGTTTAGTGTAACAAATAGTAACGTGGTTGTTCCATTTTCAAATCTGCAAGAAACCCAGTATTTGCTTACACCTTTTTTTTGCTGTCCCACTTCTGAACCTTTCCAGCAACCAACTAATTTTGGGTCAATGGATTTATTTTGAATGTTGTTTGTTTCTTGACTAAATCCAAAGTTTGTAATTAAAACTACTATTATAATAAAAAGTGTTTGTCTCATATTCTAATTTTTTTAGTACTTATTTTTTTGGCAAAATATCTGTTAACCGAGCCACGAAAAGTTTGCTGACTTTGAATTTAATTAATTAATAATGTTACCTTTTGTTTTGTTCTAAGTCATTAGATTTTGCTTGATGGTTTAATTATTTTTTTCAAAACTAGGATTTATAATTTGTACTTTAAGTCAAATCAATGTAGAATGATTTCTACAAAATAGGTGTGGGGTATTAGGCTAAAGGTTTAGGGCTAAGGGTTTTGGGTTATATGTGTCTTTTTTTTTGTAGAACTTTTATTTAGGTTGCGACTTAAATTTTACTACAAATAATGGATAACCTGAAATTTCACGTCCCGAACGTAAAATTTTAGGTATCTAACAAAAAAAACCTTTGGCAGTACACCAAAGGTTTTCATAATTTAAGAGGGTTTGCTTATTCTTATTCGCTTTTACCTGCATATCTCTATAGTCGAAAGTAAAAAGTAAAAAGTAAAAAGTAAGAAGTAAAAAGTAAAAAGTAAAAAGTAAGAAGTCTATATTCTATTCTCTATATTCTAAAAATCTAACCCGTCTAATCAATCTAAAAATCTAATCCATCTAACAATCTAACCATCTAAGAAGTCTAACAATCTAAGACATCTAATTCACCACCGCATTAATCTTCTGCCAAAGCACTTCATCAAAATTAGAAAGGGCCAAGTTACTGCTGTCTGCGGCTTCGCCCATTCGAATGATGACTAATTTACGACTTGGCACCACGTAAATTTTTTGGTCGTTTTTACCTAATGCGCAATACATATCTGCCGGAGCGGTAGAAATTAGGCTACCATTAAATTGCAATTGACTTTGAGGAAGTCGAAAGCTGCTTTTTCCGTTTAGCCACCACAAATAGCCGTATGCTAAATTAATGGGTTGAGAAGTTGTTGTGGCAGCATTCAAATAATTTGAATTGATAATTTGTGTACCATTCCAATTGCCATTGGCTAAAGCCAGTAAGCCAAAACGCGCCATACTTCGGCTGTTGCTCCAATACACACTTAATGCCGTTGGATCGGTTACCCAAGCGCCTGTCATCCCAATTGGGTTGCGTAATTTGTTGTTAAAATAGTTGTCCCACGTTTGGTTAGTGGCAGTGGCTACCACATCTTGTAATTTTACATATACATTATGATACGCCCATCGGGTACCTGCATCGGCTACGTATTGTAAATTATTGGGTGTAACCGTATCGCCTAAAGCATCATTTAACCCAGAATTCATGCTTAATAAATTCTTGCAAGTAATAAGGTTTTCCTTAGCTATTGGTGCACTTGTCCAGCCCGTTCCTAAATAATCGGATACTTTGTTGTTTATGTTTATTAGTCCTTCTTGTGCGGCAATCCCTGTAACGGTTGCCGTTAATGTTTTTCCTGCACTTGCCCAATACCATGGGGTAGTAGCAGTATGCCCGTTATAATACTTTTCTAAAACTATTTTTCCGTTGTGTAAAACAATACAACTTTTTGAGTTTTTTTCAATTAAGTACGCGTCAAGTAACGCAATATTAGCGGTATTCCATCCCAAACTTTCAGGTGTTTTGGTTTCCCAAGTGCCTGTATTTGGTGGGAAATACATTGCTTCGATTGGTGGTATTGGAGTTGAATTTGTAGCAGGATTTTCTTCGCTACAAGAAATGAATAGAATACTTAATAATAGACTAGTTAGATGGATTAGATTGTTAGACATATTAGACATATTAGATTTCTTAGATTTTTAGACTTCTTAGACTTCTTAGATTGTTAGACTTTTAGATTTTTTAGACTAATTAGATTTCTTAGATTGTTAGACTTTTAGATTTTTTAGATTTTTTAGATTTTTTAGATTTTTCCCTTAACCCTTAACCCTTAACCCTTAACCTTTAACCTTTAACACTAAACCTTCTTCGCTTCCTCCCAAAACACATCCATTTCGGCTAAGGTCATATCCGATAACGATTTGCCTAATTCGGTGGCTTTGCTTTCTAGATATTTAAAGCGGTGGATGAATTTTTTGTTGGTGCGCTCTAAGGCGTCTTCTGGGTTGATGTTTAAAAAACGGGCGTAATTAATCATAGAGAATAACACATCGCCAAATTCGGCTTCTATTTTATCTTGATTGTTAGCCGCTATTTCCACTTGTAATTCGGCAATTTCTTCTTCTACTTTTTCCCAAACTTGATGGGTTTCTTCCCAATCGAATCCTACGGCTTTTACTTTGTCTTGTATTCTACTGGCTTTTACTAAAGCGGGTAAGCTTTTCGGAACGCCTTCTAAAACAGAGGTTCTGCCTTCTTTTAATTTCAGCTTTTCCCAATTTTGTTTTACTTGTTCTTCGTTTTCCACCACCACATCGCCATAAATATGCGGATGACGGTCTATTAGCTTCTCGCAAATGCTATTGGCTACATCGGCAATGTCAAAATCATTTGTTTCCGAACCAATTTTGGCATAAAACACAATGTGTAGTAACAAATCGCCCAGTTCTTTTTTAATTTCAGGCAAATCGTGGTCTAAAATAGCATCACCTAATTCATAGGTTTCCTCAATGGTAAGATGACGTAAACTTTCTAACGTTTGCTTTTTATCCCACGGACATTTCTCACGTAAATCGTCCATGATATCCAGTAATCTTTCAAAGGCTTGTAGTTGTTGTGCTCTTGTGTTCATTCTTTTATTTCAAAATTCAAAATTCGTTGTTGGTTGTTCAAAATTTAATGGATTTCAGCGATTAGCTTTTAGCTTTTAGCGATTAGCTTTTTAGATTTGTTTGATTTTTAGATTTTTAGAGTATCAAAGTATCAAAGTTGCAAAGTTTCAAAGTATCAAAGTTTCAAAGTATTAACTTTTTACTTTCGACCTTCGACCTTCGACTTTTGACTTTTGACTTTCCTTACGTCAAAGTTAAAAAAAATATCCCAAACTAATTAAGAATGGGATATACTATATTTTTAACTGAAAAAGCTTATTCAGCGGTTTCTTCTTTTACTTCTGTATTTAAAGCGTCTAAAGTAACATAGCCTTTAGGTTGTAAAATATTATACCAATTGAATATTTTTTTAATATCCGAAGTGTATACACGGTCTTCGTCATATTCTGGTAAAATTTCACGGAAATAGCTTTTTAATTTGTCGTCTGTTTCTTTGTGCGAAATAGTAGCTTCTCCGTTTTCTTTGGTAGCTATTGATTTAAAAATATCAATTAATTTTACTTCTTCATTGTAAGTGAACACGGCAATTTCAGATAATAAACTAACATTACTTCTTAAACTGACAGTTATTTTTTTACCATCTAATAAAGATTCTGCCACAAATCCAGAGCGGGTTTGTACTTTTAATTCGTAAAGTCCTGGTTTCCCAGAAATGGCTAATATTTTTTGAAAACTCATGGGTTATAATTTAAATGTGAGCAAATATATATTTTAAAAAATGATTTTCCAATTTGAAAATCTAAAATAAAACATAAAATTTTTAGGTCGGATTTATTTGATTTTTAGATTGGCAAATTTCATTCTGTAATCTGGCTTGGCTTTGCCTTCCATAATGTTTTGCAGTTTTTTTCCTACCAATTTTTTCTTTAACATAGAAAGGTGGTCAGTAAATAAAATACCTTCAATATGGTCGTATTCATGCTGAATAACGCGTGCGATTAAACCGCTATACGTTTCGGTCTTTTTTACAAAATTTTCGTCAAAATATTCAATAGTAATGGTTTCATGTCTAAAAACATCTTCACGCACATCTGGAATACTCAAACAGCCTTCGTTGAAACCCCAAATTTCACCTTCTTCTTTTAAAATTTTAGCATTAATAAAGGTTTGTTTAAAATCTTTTAATGCTTCTGCTTCTGTTTTAGAGATATCATCGCTATCTGCAAAAGGTGTAGTGTCAATTACAAACAAGCGAATAGGTAAGCCCACTTGAGGTGCAGCTAAACCCACACCATAAGCATTGTACATGGTTTCATACATGTTGCTTAGTGTTTCGGTTAAGTTTGGATATTCTGGTGTAATGTCTTCGCAAACTTTTCTTAAAACAGCTTCGCCATATCCGTATATAGGTAAAATCATGGTTTCTTTTTTTTGCAAAATTAGCAAATTTTCTTTTAAAAAAAGTAAATATTATTCGTTAGCACCACCAACATCACTATTATCTAATTTTACAGGATATTTAGGGTTAAATAAAGCTATGAATTTCTTAGTTTTATAGGTGTTGTAAGTCATTTTATTTGATAACGCAATAATGGTAACCGTATCTGTTTTTTGAGTAATATACGATGAGGTATTGCCGTGCCACCAACCGTTATGATAGGTTAGAGTAGGTGCTTCTTTCCATTCACGTAAACGAATACCCAATCCGTAATTTTTTTCACCTTTCGATTCGTAACTGTATCCTTTAAATATTTCTTTCTTCAGTTTTTCGCTAAAAAAGTTATCCGAATAGGTGGCTAAGTCAAATTTTAATAAATCGCGTGCCGTAGAATAAATGTTTTTATCGCCATATACCAAATCCAAATGGTCAAAAGCCAAGCGTAATCGATTCGATTTATAGGTTTGACTTACGGTGTCGTGGTGTTTTTCGTAGTCAAAAACAAACGTATTTTTCATCCCTAGTGGTTTAAAAAGAAGTTCGTTCATGGCTTCATGATAACGCATTCCAGATACTTTTTCAATAATTAACGCCAATAACGAATAGTTGGTGTTGCAATATGCAAATCGCGTTCCAGGTTTGCTTTCCAAATGTATTTTTCCAGAATTTATTAGTTTTAAAATGTCTTGATTGGTAATTCTTTTAGAGCGGTCCCATTTTACATCACGTTCAATAAAATAGCCGTAATGACGCAAGCCGCTTCGGTGATTTAATAACATTCTTACTGTTATTTCTTTATGATAAAAACCTTCTAAGTAGTTGGAAACTTTATCGTCTAAACCAATTTTTTCTTGGTCAACCATTCTTAAAATCACCGCTGCCGTTAAAACTTTACTTACAGAAGCTGTATGAATGGGCTTATTTTTTCCGTTTTTATCGTCTTTTTCTTTGTAAGCAAACCCTTGATAATCTTCAAACAAGATTTTTCCGTTTTTTGCAACTAAAAACTGACCATAAAAATCACCTTTGTTAATTAATTTATTGTATTGGTAACTGATTTCGTTTTTTTGTTTCTCGCAATACGCAGAATCTAATTCGTTAAATGCTACAAAAAAGTCGCTTTGGTCTTGTTGTGTGCCATTTTTTTTTGAAAATTCCGATGCGTTGTCTTTGCAAGAAAGTGTAAATAAAGCAAGTGATAAGAGTGTAAGGCGTATTCTCATTATTTTCTGATTTCTATAGTTGGATTTTGTTCGATTAACTGTTCAATAAATTGGTCTCTATTATTTGGGGATATAAATATGTCGTCGTATTTGTGATAAACAATCTCAATGCCTCTGTGATGAAAGCCAGGTTTGTAAAAATTTGTTTTGATTATTGAATTAGAATATTTTATGGTTTTAATTTCTGAAATTTTAATTTTTGTTTTGTAAAAAAACATAGAAACAACCAATAGGTTTTCTTGAATTTCGTAATAGGTAGTGAAAAATGTAACCGTAATTAACACACTTAAAAGTAAAATTAGAATACCAATTGGTGCCAAAACCATTTCAATAGAATCTCCAGACAAAAAAGCAATTAGCGATACGAGTACGGCAGGAAATAGAGGTATAAAGAAATTAATTTTACTAAAGTCCGATTTGTATTTCATCTATTGTTTTGCTGTTTTTTTAGGACAAATTACATTCTTAAAATATTTATTAAGTACGATTTTATAAAAATGTCATCTGCTTTTGCAAATTAAAGTATTTTTGAAGTATTTTTGATAAAAAATATTGAAAATGTCAACTATCAACTGGAAAATCGTAAAAGAATACGAAGATATCACGTATAAAAAATGTGATGGTGTGGCGCGTATTGCCTTCAACAGACCTGAGGTGCGAAATGCATTCCGTCCAAAAACAACTGCCGAATTATTAGATGCTTTTAAAGATGCGCATGAAGATACTTCTATTGGAGTGGTTTTGTTATCTGCAGAAGGACCATCTTCAAAAGACGGAATATGGAGTTTTTGCAGTGGTGGCGATCAAAAAGCAAGAGGCAAACAAGGGTATGTAGGCGAAGACGGCTATCACCGATTGAATATATTAGAAGTACAACGTTTAATTCGATTTATGCCAAAAGCAGTTATTGCTGTGGTGCCGGGTTGGGCTGTTGGTGGCGGACATAGTTTGCACGTGGTGTGCGATTTAACTTTAGCAAGTAAAGAACATGCCATTTTTAAACAAACGGATGCTGATGTAACCAGTTTTGATGGCGGATATGGTTCGGCATATTTAGCCAAAATGGTAGGACAGAAAAAAGCAAGAGAGATTTTCTTTTTAGGAAGAAATTACTCGGCACAAGAAGCCTACGAAATGGGTATGGTAAATGCTGTAATTCCGCACGCTGAATTAGAATCTACCGCTTTCGAATGGGCACAAGAAATATTAGGAAAATCGCCAATGTCTATCAGAATGTTAAAATTCGCAATGAATTTAACCGATGATGGTATGGTAGGACAACAAGTTTTTGCTGGTGAAGCTACACGATTGGCTTACATGAGCGAAGAAGCTGTAGAAGGTAGAAACGCTTTCTTAGAAAAACGTAAACCTAATTTTGAGAAAAAGTATATTCCTTAGAATGGAGTTTTGGGTTTAGGATAAAAGTAAAAAGTAAAAAGTAAAAAGTAAAAAGTGGTCACAAATAAAAAACTTCTTTTAGTTTTAAGTAGTTCAATGCTCTTGTATTGGTTGCTTAGCAAAACAATTGATGTATATCAGATTACTATTATAGGTGTGCTTTATGAAATTATTTGGCTTCCAATGTTAGTATTGTTTATTGTTTTGCCAATACTAAACACCTATTCACTAATTAAAAACAAAAATTGTTTGATGTCTTATTTTAGTTTGGCATTCAATGTAATTACACTATTAATCGTTTTCTTAGTTTAATGAAAAACAGAATACAACCTTGGATTCAAGCGGCACGCTTACGAACGTTACCCCTTTCAATTTCTGGAATTTTGGTAGGAAGTGCGTATGCGTATTACCAACATTCATTTGAATGGATTATTTTTGTATTGGCATTATGTACCACATTATCTTTTCAAATATTATCCAATTTCGCTAACGATTATGGCGATGGCATAAAAGGCACAGATGCCAATAGAATAGGCGAAAAGCGATTAGTAGCTTCGGGTGAAATTACTTCTGCCCAAATGAAAATGGCAATTATCATCAACTCGGTAATAGCCTTTGTTTTAGCTGTAGCTTTAATTTATTTTGCATTCGGACAAGAAAATTTTGTGTATTCGTTTACTTTTTTAGTTTTAGGAATAGCTTCAATTGCCGCAGCCATAAAATACACCGTTGGAAATAACGCTTATGGATATAGCGGTTTTGGAGATGTTTTCGTTTTTATCTTTTTTGGATTAGTAGCTGTTATTGGAAGCAATTTCTTATACTCGCAAAGTATCGATATTAAATTATTTCTTCCCGCTACGGCCATTGGAATGTTGAGCACCGCTGTTTTAAACCTAAATAATATGCGCGATATTGAGAATGATAGAATAGCAAATAAAAATACATTAGTGGTAAAATTTGGATTGAAATTTGGATTATGGTATCAAAGAGTATTGGTTTTTATGCCGATTTTACTTTATATACTGTTTTTATATAATTTTAAAAACAGCCCCAAAGGTTTCTCATTTTTATTTTTATATTTAGCAATATCTCACAATAAAACGATAACAAAAATAGTCGAAAAAAATTCTCCAAATGAATTTGATCCGCTTTTGAAAACGGTCGCATTAACTACTGTTTTGTTTGCTATTTTAGTATCATTAAAAATAATTACATCGTAAATCTTTATGATTAAATAATAGTAACTATGAAAATAACATTTTACGGACACGCGTGCTTGGGCATTCAAATAAATGACATTCATATTTTGGTAGATCCTTTTATTACAGGAAATGCAAAAGCGTCTCATATTTCTATTGATGAGATTGAAGCGGATTATATATTGTTAACGCACGCACATCAAGACCATATTTTAGATGTAGAAACCATTGCCAAACGAACCGATGCTGTAATTGTTTCTAATTATGAAATTGCTTCGCATTATGGAAATAAAGGGTTTCATTATCATCCTATGAATCACGGCGGAAGTTGGGATTTCGAGTTTGGAAATGTCAAATATGTAAATGCGATTCATACCTCCTCTTTTCCTGACGGGAGTTATGGTGGGCAACCTGGCGGATTTGTAATTGAAGGCGAGCATAAAAATATATACATTGCAGGCGATACGGCTTTAACAATGGATATGAAATTAATTCCGATGCGAACCAAATTAGATTTGGCTATTTTGCCTATCGGAAGTAATTTTACAATGGATGTAGAAGATGCAATTATTGCTTCAGACTTTGTAGAATGTGATAAAATATTAGGCTATCATTACGATACGTTCGGTTATATCGAAATTAATCACGAAGAAGCCAAACGAAAATTCTTTCAAAAAGGAAAAGATTTAATGTTGTTAGAAATAGGACAAAGCATCGATTTATAAACTTTGGTATCAAAATTGTAGAAGTTGAAACACATAGTAACATAGATTTTTATTTGAATAGTTTGAAAAAGAAAACATTAGAAAAAGCTTAAAGTTATTATTATTTAACTTATTTTAAGTGAATCGTCTCAATATCAAACAGAAATCCTATGTCCCTATGTGTTTCAAAAAAATAAATCATTAGAAAATGTTAAAAGTTATTATTATGTGAACTATTTTAAGCGAAGCGTCTCAATATCAAACAGAAAACCTATGTCCCTATGTGTTTCAAAAAAATAAATCATAAAAATCCGCAAAATCTGCGTACCCATCTAAAAATGAAAAAAATATTCTTATTCCTTCTTATTACACAAATAACTTTTGCTCAAAAAGATGGTTTTTGGGATAAAGAACGCGCATTTACTAAAGAAATTAAACTTTCATCGGGCAACCGAACCTTAGTAAAAATTGACGACTTGCCTGAGGGTGCCTCTGAATTTGTATTCCGAATTTCACTAATTGATGAAAACGGAAAAATCACAAATAGCTTGGCATCTGTTTTAAAAGCCATACCTGATCCAACAGGTATTAGTCAAGGTGCTGCAGGAGCTCTTTTTTTAACCAATTCTCTTTCTGGTGACGATACTTGTGTTTATGGAATTTACACGTCTGAGAAGGCCGGAAATCAGTTTTTAAAAGACGGAAAGTTAGAAACGGCTTGTTATTTCAGTAAAGAACCCATAAATAAAGACAGTAAAGTAATTTCTATTAAAAACACAAAATGTTTTGAAAACACACCAAATATTTGGTTTGCTTTTGAAAATAAAAATTGGGTGTTAAGCACCAAAATTGTATTGGAAGTGGTTTCTTGGATAGATTATTCAGCCAGTAGAGGTTGGAATTTAGATACAAAAAAAGAAATCGTTTCAATTGGAAAAAAATTAGATTGGTATAAAAAATCATCAAATGAAGCCGTTTTTTTAGCTCAATTTGTTGCAAGTTTTATAGATAAGTATAAATATTCAGAGTACCAACAATTATTGGCTATTGAAAAAACAAAAGCGGTTAACGATGTACAAGAAATCGCTTTAAAGAAATCAAATCAATATGAAAGTTATTTGAATACCATTCGTGCGGAAGCCGTTAAGTTGTTTAAAGACAGCAAAGTTGACGAAGCCATTTCTATAATTCAGAATGAAATTATATTTAAAAAAGCAGCCAATCATATCGATTATGGTTTATTGGGAAATTTCTACTTGTTTTCAAAACAATTTGCTAAAGCAGAGGATAATATAAACAAAGCTATAGTGTTAGACAAGAACGATTTAACACATCAATTACAATTGGCACACGTGTATTTATTTACAGACCGTGTTTCGGAAGCTAAAGACCTTCACAGTCAATACAAAACGCAAAACATTGCCTCAAATACAAGTTGGGTAAATCAAACGAAATCTGATTTTTCTGAGTTTGAAAAGAAAGGTTTTCCAGTAAATAATTTTAAAAAAATACTAAGAATAATTGAATAATTATTTCGCAGAGAGGCACGAAGAATGCGCAAAGTCACACAAATTTTGCGAATCTTTGAGAAACTTTGCGAAACTCTGTGTAACAAAATGAAAGCAACTTACAAAAAATACATCCTAAACTTTAAACGTCCAAGTGGCACTTCGCGTGGTGTGATGACGGAAAAAGAAACCTGGTTTTTACTATTAGAAGAAAATGGTAAAATTGGAATAGGAGAGTGTGGATTGTTGCGAGGTTTGTCTATTGATGACCGACCAGATTATGAAGAAAAATTGCAATGGGTGTGTGAAAACATTCATTTGGGAAAGGATAAATTATGGGAGGCACTTCTTGAATTTCCTTCCATTCAATTTGGTATAGAAATGGCATTTTTATCTTTACAAGCTGTTTCTCCATTTGAATTATTTCCTTCTGATTTTACCCAATCGAAAGATTCAATTTTAATTAATGGATTGGTTTGGATGGGTGAGGAAGCGTTTATGAAACAACAAATTGAAGAAAAATTAGCGGAAGGTTTTACCTGTATAAAATTGAAAATTGGCGCTATAGATTTTGAAAAAGAATTGGGTTTATTGCGATTTATTCGTCAACATTTTGATGCTAAAACCATTGAAATTCGTGTAGATGCAAACGGTGCTTTTACTTCAAATGAAACTTTAATAAAATTACATCAATTATCTGAATTTGAATTACATAGCATTGAGCAACCTATTCAAAAAAACAGCACTGACAAGATGTCAGAGCTATGCAAAACCACACCTTTTCCAATAGCGTTAGATGAAGAGTTGATTGGTGTTTTTAAATATGAAGATAAAGCAATGCTTTTAGACGCCATACAGCCACAATATATTATTTTGAAGCCAAGTTTTGTTGGCGGCATAAAAGGTAGCTTAGAATGGATAGTATTAGCCGAAAAACGAAATATTGGTTGGTGGATTACTTCTGCTTTGGAAAGTAATGTGGGATTAAATGCGATTGCACAATTTACGTACACGTTAAACAATAAAATGCCACAAGGATTAGGAACGGGTGGTTTGTATACCAATAATTTCGATTGCCCTTTAGAAATTAAAAATGGGCAGTTATTTTATGTAAAAGAACGAAATTGGGAATTTAAATTGTAATTTTACAAATAGTTCCTATAAATTATACGTGTTATGAAGTTACTTTTATTACTTTTCTTTTGTTTTACTATGAATACAATATCAATTTATGATTTTTCTAAAAACTCAAACGTTTCCGACTGGATTATAGTTGATGATGTGGTTATGGGAGGACGTTCTAATGGTCAGTTTTCTATCGATGAAGATGGGAACGGTGTATTCTCTGGTACAGTTTCTACTGAAAATTATGGGGGATTTTCGTCTGTAAGGTATCAATTTGACAAAATAAATACTACAGCAGACAGTAAAATTACTTTAAAAATAAAAGGTGACGGTAAAGAATATCAAATTAGAATTAAAGACAAAACCTCAAAATATTATTCTTATATCACTACATTTAAAACTAATGGAGATTGGCAAGAAATTAGTATCAATATGAAAGATTTATACCCTTCTTTTCGTGGTCAGGATCTAAATCTACCTAATTATAACAGCAGTTCATTTGAAGAATTGGTTTTTTTAATTGGTAATAAAAAAAATGAATCCTTTCAATTGGTAATTGATAAAATTGAGCTGAATTAATTAGTTTTATAAACTAAAATAACTTTAATAAAAAAAAAGCGACAAAATTAAATGTCGCTTTTTTTTATTTACACATAGTTTTATAACTCTCAGTTAGCTTTATAAACGGTTCTAAATAATAATTAGCAAAAACGGTACTTTCAAAATCTCGTTTTTCTTTTTTAGTTTTTAAGTTTTTCTTTCCTTCGTTTACTTCACTTTGCATTTTCTGATATTTTTGTATGGCGTCTTTTTTCATTTCTTCTGAAACATCCATCTTTTGATCGAGTATTTTCTGAAACTCTGGACAATCATTAGTAACTTGCTTAATTGCATTTACTACTTCTTGCCCAATTTTACTTTGATTTTTGAATAAATCCATCATACTAAAATCTAAAGGATTAATAGCCAAATTATCTTTTGAATTATTTAAATAAAAAACGGTTCTAACATATTTGCCTTGCGCAATCATATTATACCCATAGAAATTTATCGAATCTTTTTTAATTAAAGGCAGAAATACAACACGGTCAGTTTTTTCAATCTCGCCGTTGTTTTTTGTAATTAAAATATTTAATCTTTTAAATTCTTTGATTTCTTTTGTTTCGGTATCAAAGTGTGTGATATAATTAATTGAATCTGCTGAAATTTGAATTGATGTATCTTCAGCATTTTTTCTAAATCTAATTTTTTTTCTATTATAATTAATGTCGTTTTCGAGATCACTAGGTTTAAAACCAAAATCTCTAATCTCAATTATGTTTGGAGAATCAAAATCTTGAACTTCACCCATTAATGTTTTCCCATTAGTTAGTTGAACCGTTGCAGGTACATAATCTTTTTTTCCAAAATAAAATTCAACACCAGATGTTTGTTGATTCATTCTGCCATTTTGAGAAAATGAATTTAATGCTATCGCAATAAAAAATAATAAAAATAGTTTCTTCATAATTATAATTTTTCCATATTACTTGCCAATGTTTCAATAAACTTGGTAATTGGTCCTTTAACCATCATCGCCATCATTGCATTAAATTCACCTTCAAAGAACAATTGTATATCTGTTGTGTTTTCTGTAGTAGCATCTATTTTTGCAGTTAAGGTAAATGGTAATTTACTAGAAGCGGCTCCTAAGATAATTTCTGAATTTGGCGTGCTAGCTTTTTTTACCAATTTAATTTCTGGCATACCTTTTAAACCAAATTCAAAGCAATTTTCATCAATAACTTCAAATTTTGCCATATTTTCAGGCATTAACTTTTCGAAATTTTTAATATCTGATAAGGTATTAAAAATGTATTCAGCAGATTTTTCTACGTTTGTTTTTGGACTTTCTAAATTCATAATGTTGTTTTTTTGTTTCAGGTTTTGTAAATCTAAACTCGTATATCTTACATTCAAATTTACGTTTTATTTTTTGTAATTCAAATAATCTTGCAATAGTATTGTTGCGGCAATTTCGTCTATTAAACCTTTATTTTGGCGTTGTTTTTTCTTTAAACCGCTATCAATCATAGTTTGAAATGCCATTTTTGAAGTAAAACGTTCATCAACACGTTCCATTTTCATATTTGGAAATTCGATATGAAATTGTGCTATAAATTTTTCAATAATTTCCGTACTTTCACTTGGTAAACCATTCATTTGTTTCGGTTCTCCGATTAATACAGTTTCTACATTTTCTTTCGTAAAATACGTTTTTAAAAACGGAATTATATCTGTAGATGGAATTGTGGTAAGACCACTTGCAATAATTTGAAAGTCGTCTGTAACTGCAATTCCAGTTCGTTTTAGTCCGTAATCTATGGATAAAATTCGTGCCATTAAATTAATTTAAATACAAAAGTAAGTAAAACCCTATGTAAATATATGAATTAGTACAAATAAAAAATCTCACCTTGACCAATCAAGATGAGATTTTAAAATAAATATTTCTGAATTTATTGTTTTGCAGTTGGTAAACTTTCTAAAATTTCCACTTCAAAAATGATATTACTATTTGGTGGAATTACATTTCCAGCACCTCTTTCGCCATAACCTAAATTAGCTGGAATAAAGAAAATTGCTTTATCATTGAAATTCATATTGTTAATTCCTTCTAAAAACCCAGGGATTAAACCCCCTTTGCTTCCGTATTTAAATGGAAAAGGTTGGTATCCGTTTTGGTTGGCTCTGTTTTGGTCAAATTTACCGTACATTTTGTTAATGGCTTCGTAGCTACTGTCAAAAAGAGTCCCATCTTCTAAATATCCTGCATAATGCACATAAATGTCTTTTCCTTCTGTTGGTTTTACGCCTGTTCCTTTTTGTAAGATGCTATATTGTAAACCTGAAGCCGTAGTTGTGGTTTTTGCTTTTAAAGCGGCAAATTCAGCAACTTTAGCAGCTAAAAGCGGCCCTAATTTTTCTTTCATTTCTTTATCAGCAATGGCTTTTGCTTCTGCATCTTTTTGTCTTTTTTCCGCTTCTAATTTTGCTGCAGCTTCAGCTTTAATTCTGTTCTCTTCTGCTTCTTGTTTATCTAATTCAGGTTTCATTTTCATATATTCTGAAAACACTTTCTCTGCATTGAAATTTTTAGCTAATTTTCCTTTTCTAACAATTTCTACTTTTTCAATTACATCATCCTGAGCAATAGCATCTACTACTTTTTGCCCTTCAATAACGTGACCAAAAACACTGTGTTTGTTGTTTAACCAAGGTGTATCTTTATGTGTGATGAAAAACTGAGACCCGTTTGTTGCAGGTCCAGAATTTGCCATTGATAAAATTCCTGGCTTGTCGTGTTTTAAACTTGGATCAAATTCGTCTTTAAATTTATAACCTGGATCTCCAGCTCCAGTTCCTAAAGGACAACCACCTTGAATCATAAAATTCGCAATAACTCTATGGAATTTTAAACCATCGTAATATGGTTTTCCTTTTCTGTCGTTGGTTACAAATTCATTTTTACCTTCTGCTAACGTAATAAAATTCGCTACAGTAATAGGTGTTTTTTGAAACTCTAATTGTAAGGCAATTTTACCTTTGTTGGTATAAATTTCTGCAAATATACCTTCCAAAACTACTGGTTTTGGTTTTGCATTTTTAGTTTGTGCTAAAGAAACAGTGGCAGTTAATGCACACAATAATACTACTAACTTTTTCATTTTTAATTAATTTGGTTTTTCTAATAATTCTACTTCAAATAATAATGTGGCATTAGGCGGAATGGTGCCATACCCTTGTTCGCCATACCCTAAATGCCCAGGTATTAATAAGGCCATTTTATCGCCAAATTTCATATTTTCTAATCCTTCAATAAATCCAGGAATTAAGCCGGTTTTACTTCCGTAAGTAAAAGGAAAAGGTGCATATCCGTTTGCTTCTTTTCTGGCTTCATCTAATACACCATTCTCTTCGGCTACATTTGCATAACTTGTGTCAAACAGCGTGCCATCTACAAAAAATCCGGCATAGTGTACAAAAACTTCTTGGCTATAAACTGGTTTTTTTCCTTTTCCTGAAGAAATTAATTTATAAATTAATCCTGTTTTGGTTTTTGTACCTGTTGCTTTAATGTCCTCAATTTGAGCTACTTTTTTGATTTTAACTTGCTCAAGTACTTTTTGTAATTCAACTTGTTTATCAAAATATTCTTTAAAGACTTTAACCGCGTCGAATTTTTTAGCAGCATCACCATTTCTGATGATTTTCACACTATTTATTTTGTCGCCAACCACAATTGTACTCACAATATCTAATCCTTCTACTACTTCGCCAAAAACACTGTGTTTTCTGTCTAAATAAGGGGTTTGATCTGTTGTTATGAAAAATTGCGAACCATTTGTGTTAGGTCCTGAATTTGCCATAGATAAAATTCCAGCTTTTCCGTGATTCAATTCTGGATGGAATTCATCTTTAAATTTGTACCCGGGTCCGCCTTGTCCTGAACCTAAAGGATCGCCACCTTGAATCATTGGCGGATTTGCTTCTACTCTGTGAAAAGTCAATCCGTCATAGAAATGAATGCCTTTGTATTTGGAGTTCACATAATTATTTTTTCCTTCAGCTAATGTAACAAAGTTTGCTACGGTAAAAGGCGCTTTTTCGAATTCTAATTTTATAGTAATATCACCTTTAGACGTTTCAATTAAAGCATATAAGCCATCTGATAAATTACCATTTTCAACTTTGCCTGTACAAGAAATAAATAGTGTGCTAAAAAAAAGGAATGTTAGTATCTTTTTCATTTTTAATTATTCAGGGGTTTCTGTTTTTATTTCATTTAACGTTACGTGACAAATAATAGGCTGATTCGTTCCGATTTTTTTATCATCACCGTGATATCCATATGCAGATTGTGATGGGAAAATAAATTTCACCTTGTCGCCTTTATGCATAAGTTTGATGCCGTTTCTTAACCCACTCATAATATTTTGTTTGTCTACATAATAGGTTTGTGTTTTTAATTCTTCGGCGGTATAAATGGTATTTCCGTATAAATCGGTAATTTCATAATCAAAATTCACAACATCGCCTTTTACAGGAAATACATTCTCAGTGCTTTTTGTTTCATAAGCATACCAAAAGCCTTTTTCTGAACGATTGTATATAAATGCAGTATCTTTTTGAATGATTTTTGTAATCGCTATTTTTTCTTGTTCATTTAACTTTTTATTTCTGTCAATGGATTCTTTCATAAAAGTTCCAGAAGTTTGAGAAATGGGTTTACGCGCTTGCTTTTCAGAACACGAAGCAATGAAAATGGTTGTTGCAACAAGTAAAATATATTTGAATGAGTTCATTTTTGTTAATTTATTTTTTTTCGACTGCTAAAATAGCAATAAATTTAGTTATTGTGTCGTCTAAACTATCAAAAGATTTTCCGCCAGCGGCATTTTTGTGTCCGCCACCATTAAAATGATTTCTGGCAAACTGATTTACATCAAAATCACCTTGTGAACGGAATGAAATTTTAATTATTTTTTCTTCTGAAACTTCAGTGAAAAAAGCTGTAAAATCGATATCCTTAATGGTTAAGCCATAATTTACAATACCTTCTGTATCGCCTTTTTTAACTTGTAATTCGTTTTGTTCTTGTTGCGAAAGTGCAATATAGCTCGTTTTGTATTCTGGTAACACTTTCATATTAGATAGTGCTTTTCCTAAAATCTGAAGTTTATTATAATCGCCATTATCGTATAAATTTACGTGAATTTGCGAATTATTTACGCCTATATCAATTAAATTTGCCACAATACGATGTAAGTTTCCGGTAGTTCTTGGAAAACGAAATCCACCAGAATCTGTTGCAATACCGGTGTATAAACACGTGGCTGCATCTAAATTTATGAAGTCGCCAAGTCCTAATTTTTGGATGAATTCATACACCATTTGGCAAGTGGAACTATACTCAATATCTGAAAACATATATTTTGCATAGGTATCAGGTTTCTCGTGGTGGTCAATCATAAAAAATGTTGCAGAAACCGTTTTTAAAACCGTTTCCATTTGCTCACCTGTACGATGAAATGCATTAAAATCTAACGTAAAAATTAGTTCTGCTTCTTTTAAAATAGAAATTGCTTTATTGGTATGCGCGCCTTCAAAAATTAGTGTTGCATCATTTGTACCTGGAATCCATTGTAAATAATCTGGAATTTCATTGGGTACAACAACCGTAATTTGATGATTTAATTGTTTTAAAATATGATATAACCCAAGCGTAGAACCCATTGCGTCACCATCTACATTTCTATGCGGAATGATAGCAATTTTTTTTGGAGTTGCTAAGAATTGTTTTATTTCAGAAATTTGACTTTCGTTTATATGTTGCATTAGTTAAATAGTTTAAAACCAATTAGTACACCTAAAAAACCAATAAAAATCGATGATATTGTGTATAAAAGCGCTAAGTTATAATTTTGATTTTGAATAAATTGAATGTTTTCTAAACTAAATGTTGAAAAAGTAGTAAAACCGCCACAAAATCCCGTTATTAGTAAAAGTTTCAACGTTTCATTTTGAACATTATTTTTCTGAATATATCCAAAAAGTAATCCAATTAACAAACAACCTAAGCCATTTGCAATGAAAGTAGCCCAAGGAAACTGTGTTGTACTGTTTTTAGTTAGAAAATAGCTCAGCAAATATCTGGCTACACTGCCAATTCCGCCTCCAAGAAGTACTAAAAATATGTTTTTTATCATCGTTTTAAACTAAAATGTCCTTTTATAATTTTACCGTTTGAAACTTCTATAACAAACCAATAATCTGATGCTGGAAGCTTTTGATTATCGAAAGTGCCGTCCCAACTGGTGTTGGTTTTGTTAATTTCTTTTATGAGCTTTCCAAATCTATCAAAAATATAAATTTTACTGTTTTCTAACCCTTTTTTATCTAAATTTTTAATATGCCAGATATCGTTAAAAGCATCTCCATTAGGAGTGAAAAATTTTGGATAGGAAATTGCAAAAAAAGTATCAGAAATTGTTCCGCAATGTTCTTCTTTTACATAAATACGGTATTCTCCAGGTTCAGGCAAGTTAAAAAAGGGTGTGTTTTGAAAATTTACATTGTCAATTGAATAAGTATAATTTCCATTTCCCGTAATAGTAATTAAAGCCGTTAAATTTTCTTCAAAATCATTTACTTCAATACTTGTAATTGTGGCAAGTTCAGAATTAATTACAGTATATGTTTTTGTATTTATGCAGCCATTCGCACTTGTTAACGTCACAATATAATTTCCTTCATTTGAAATAGAAATTGTTTGCGAATTCTGAACAGGTAAAGTGTTCCAACTATAAGTAGAAAAGCCAGTTGGAGCACTGATTGTAGTTGTTGAATTATTGCAAATATTTATTAATTCGGTTGCTAAAATACCACCAGATGATAATACGTTTAGCGTTATTGGAATGTTAGAATAGCAATTTTCAAGCGAAACTATTCTTGCATAAATAATTTGTTGATTTGGTGTAGTATTCGTGAAGTTTGCTGGTAAAGCAGTTGTTCCTGAGGGAGAATCAAATAATGCTACACTATAATTATTAGGTAAGTTGTTAAAAATTTGTGTTTTAATGGCGTTCAAATCAAAGTCGGCAAATCCATCAGAATTCGTATCACAAGCTGTAAAACTGGTAGTTGATGTTGTTATGTTAGGCGCATATTCTATTTCAATTGAACCTGTAATCACGCAAGTAGTATTGATGTTTATTTCTACAGAATAAGTTCCTGCTGAAGTTACGTCATAAGTGGCACTATTTGTTCCAACTTGATTTCCATTTTTGAACCATTTATAATTTGTAGCACCAGCTTGTGTGGCATTTAAAATTAATGTTTCGTTAGGGCATAAGGAATTTCCTGATGAAAGTAATCGATTAGGTCCTAAGTCTTTTTCTGATACAAAACTTCCGGCTTTTAAGAAAATCCCAGAATCAAATCGGGCATTTCCTTCATCGGCAATTACTAATTTTATATGATATAAAGTTCCAGGTATTACTGCTGCTTGTGCCGTTAAAATTTTAGTTTGCCCATCATAAGTAGTTGGGTAATTGCCTGAATTAAATGCATCAAAATATGCTTCATTCGCAGCCGGACAAATAGTTCCGCTTCCTCGAACCGTATTCACACGCACAGGGATAGTTGTGTTTGGAATTAACGCTAAGTTTTGATACGTAGAGGCAGTAGCTTCTTTGAGTAAAAAAGCAAAACCATCAGTATAATTGCACTGGTTTGAAGCTGGATTCAAAAGATATTGTTCGGATGCAAAAATATAATCAAAACTAACTGTATTTGCATTCGGTATAAAATCGAATTCTAATACAGTAGCATTAAACGTGTTAGATAGACTTAATGCAGTATTTAAATCGGTGTCTCCATTCCAACTCATTCCAATGCCTGAATCAGAAAAATTTGTATTAGGTCCAATTACGGAACTTAATTTTCCAGTACTTAAAACAATACCTTCTTGAAAAGGAAATACAGAACCATTAGCATTGAAATACCCAAAACTCATTTCACCCGCACTAAAATTTCCACCAGTTGCAGAAAAGTTACTTACAGATACGCAACCACTATTGACTAAAATGTTTTCAATTAGCTGTTGTGCTGTAAAGGTTTGATTTACAGTTATGTTTTGCGAAACGCCAACGTTAAATAAAACGCCAAAAAATATAAATATTATTTTTTTCATAGCATCAGCAAAGATACTATAAATCTCGTTTTTTAAGGATGTAAAAAGATAATAATAAGAATAAACAGGTCCAAAATAGTACTATTACAACACTAACAGGCTCTACGGCATAATTTTTCTCTATAGTTGCGCCCACTGTAGTGGTAACCGATTTCACAAAATTTAATCTCGTAAAAGGCTCTACAATTAAATTTGACATTGATTCTAAAGGAAATAATTTTTTTAGAAAATCAATTGGAGTAGTGTCTTTATCTAAGTGCGTATAGCCTAAAATTTGATATTTTAAAATGGCGTGGCCAATATTTTCGCCTAAAAACCAAACAAAAATAAATCCTAATGTAAAAGCAGATCGTTTAATTAACAAGGCAAGAAATAAACAGAAAGAGAAAAACGCAACGTGTTTTAAAAAGTAAGCAAACAAATATTCTAAATCCGAAAAAATAATGCCTATTTCTGTAAAGGAAGAATATTTTAAACCTAAAATTAAACTAATTACAAAAACTAAAATTGTTGAAACGAATGAGAATAATAATATAGTATACACTTTTGATAGTAAGAACTCTTTTTTCGACATTCCATCAATTAAGTTTTGTTTTAATGTGCCGTAACTGTATTCATTAGCAATCATTGAAACAATAATTACAGCCAAAAATATTTTTAACCAAGAAGCAATAAACGTGGTAAAATGCCAAATATATGGAAAGTTAAAAAAGCCACTTTTTGCAGCTTCAAATTTAAAAACACCAAAATCGAATTCAATTAAAGCTACCGTAGCTAATAACGAAAGCGATAAAAAATAGACTATGGTTAGTATTCTACTGGCTTTATTCTGCAATATTTTTTGTAATTCTATAGAGAGTAATCTTTTCATTTTTTTAGTTTATTTAGTTTGAAAGTTGCCTGAGGCTCTCGAAGGCAATTGTTGAATTAATTTTGTTGCCTTCGAGAACCTCAGGCAACAAAATTAATGTTTCGTTAATTCTAAAAACTGTTCTTCTAAACTATGCTTTCTTTTCACTAAATGTGTAAGTGTGATATTTTGTTTAAATAAGTGCGAATTTAATTCGGATGCTTCTAAATTAGCATTTAAATACACCAATACTTTCGAATCTTCTTCTTCTATTTTATCAATTTGTGGAAACGATTGTAACGCCGTTTTTAATTGAGCTAAATTTTCTGATTCTAATTCAAAGAATCCTTCATTTGCTGTAATTCCGTCAACCGTTCCTTGGTATAAAGTAACGCCATTTCTTATTACAATTACGTGTGAGCATACTTTTTCTACTTCGTCTAATAAGTGAGACGCTAACAGAATTGTTGTGCCCTGATTGGCAATAATTCGGATTAAATCTCTAATTTGTCTAATTCCTTGTGGATCTAAACCATTTGTAGGTTCATCTAAAATTAATATTTCTGGGTCGTTTAATAGGGCAGAGGCAATAGCCAAACGCTGCTTCATTCCTAAAGAAAACGTTTTAAATTTGCTGTCTTTTCTTTCTAAAAGACCTACTAATTCTAATTTTTCGGAGACTTTTGTAAAAGGAATGTTTTTTATTTTGCAAACTAATTTCAAATTGTCTTCTGCTGACATGTATGGGTAAAAGTTGGGACGTTCAATGATGGCCCCCACTTTTTTTAGGGCTTCATGTGTAGTATGTGCCCCATCAAACCATTGAAAATCGCCAGATGTTTTGTTTACTACGTTTAACACAATGCCCAATGTAGTTGATTTTCCAGAACCATTTGGTCCTAAAATTCCATATACATTTCCTTTTTTAATTTCAATAGAAACATTGTTTACCGCGTGAACTTTGCCGTATTTTTTATGAAGATTGGTGATTTTTAATATAGTTTCCAATAGTATTACGTATTTAATTTATAGGTAAGACGACAGAAACGGTATCCTGTTACACGTATTCGTTCAGAAATTTTGATTTATTTTTTCGAATAAAAGCAACAATTAATGCTACAACATCTTCCTCTTCTTCAGTAAAGAAAATTTCATCTAAATCTTCCCAACCCGAGATGATTTTTTCATCAAGCTTGGCAATAACCTCTTGTCTTTTAGTGGTGTCTTCGGTATATTTTACTGTAAATAATTGAAAAGCTTTGGTAAGTAACGTTGCTGTTTTAGGCGCTTCAATCTCTTTATAGGCTTGAATAATTTCAGTTGCAAAATCGCCACTTTCATTATTAAAGAAATAATGCAAACCGCCTTCATTCATCGCAGCTTCAAAAATATCTATAAGTACAAATGTTTTTTCGGCGTGGTTTAAATCTGTTTTTTGTTTTTTATCCCAAATATGAGTACCAACAGCTTCAATAATAGCTATTTCGTCTTCTAATTGTAATACGGTTTCAATATTTTGCATATAAAAATGTTAAAGTTTGTTTGTTTTGTAATTTATAAAATAAGGTATAAAAATTTATACTATCATTTCTTAAAAAGCTCCAATAAGTATTTCGCACCCACAAAAGGAGAAATTTCGTGTTGTACTACTTGTTTTTTAACGGATTCTAATTGTTTTATTATTTCTGGATGTTGGTAAAAGCTATTTTTCAGTTGTTCATTTATAGTTTCCATCATCCAATATTGGTTTTGTGCCTCTCTGTTGGCATTAAAATAACCAGAATCAGTTGTTTGAGAAATATAAGCTAAAATAATCGCATACACTTCTGTAATACCATCCGAAGTCAGCGAACTGCAGGTCGTTACTTTTGGTTGCCATCCTGAATCTTTCATAGGAAACAAATGCAACGCTCTGTTAAATTCTATTTGCGCCATTTTTGCCTTTTGGATGTTGTCGCCATCAGCTTTATTTATTACAACTGCGTCGGCCATTTCCATAATACCGCGTTTTATACCCTGAAGTTCATCGCCAGCTCCCGAAATTTTTAAAAGTAAAAAGAAATCTACCATACTGTGCACGGCAGTTTCACTTTGACCCACTCCTACGGTTTCTATAATAATCGTATCAAAACCACAGGCCTCACATAAAATTATGGCTTCGCGAGTTTTTCGGGCTACTCCACCTAAACTTTCACCTGAAGCACTTGGTCGTATAAATGCGAATTCATCTTTTACCAATTCTTCCATTCGGGTTTTGTCCCCCAAAATACTTCCGTGACTCAAGGTGCTGCTTGGATCAATAGCTAAAACTGCAACTTTTTTTCCAATGTTGGTAAGGTGTTTCCCAAACGCTTCTATAAATGTACTTTTTCCTACGCCAGGCACACCTGTTATACCAATTCGAACCGATTTATTAGCATAAGGCAAACAACCATTTATGACTTCGTTTGCTTTTTCAAAATGTATAGGGTTGGTACTTTCAATTAAGGTAATAGCTCTACTTAAAGCTACTTTATCGCCTAAAATAATTTTTTCAATCAACTCAGCTGCACTAACTTCTTGCTTTCTAAAGGCTTGAATGTGCTTTGCTACCTGAGAACTTACTATTTCAGGTTTAATTATTCCGTCTTTTTCGGAAAGTGCAGATATTTTATTATTTTTACTCAATTAAAATTGCTTTGTGTAAAAGTAATAATTTTTTTTAAAAGAAGCCATTCCTGCTATCCGCTAAATCTTTTTATTTAAGTTACCTTCGAGTGCCTCAGGAAACTTAAATAAAAAGGATACCGCTCCTATCAGGGCTAAGGCTTTCGTTTTCAAAAGAAGTATATTTAATTTCAAAAAACAAAAAACTATTTACTATTCGATTCAATCGAAATTTAGTAGTAATAAAATATAAAATTATGAATTTCAATACCGAAGCTTTTCAAAAATTAACCGCAATAGTAGGCGAAAATTATATTTTTATAGATGCTGAAACACTAACGCATTTTGGTCACGACGAAACGGAAGATTTATCATTTCCGCCACAAGTAGTTCTTAAACCTGCCAATGCACAAGAAATTTCCGAAATTTTAAAAGTAGCCAATCAATATAAAATTCCAACTACGCCAATAGGTGCAAGAACCGGATTAAGTGGTGGTGCCTTATCTATTTTTGGAGGCATTGGTTTGTCGTTAGAGCGACTAAATAAAATTATTGAAATAGACGAAAATAATTTGCAAGTCACTACTGAACCAGCGGTAATTACTCAAGTATTACGAGAGGCAGTCGCTCAAAAAGATCTTTTTTATCCTGTAGATCCTAGTAGTATGGGAAGTTGTTGGATAGGCGGTAATGTTGCCGAAAATGCAGGTGGAGCACGGGCTGTAAAATACGGTGTAACGAAAGATTATGTATTGAATTTAGAGGTAGTTTTGCCTACGGGTGCTATTATTTGGACAGGTGCCAATACATTAAAAAATTCTACAGGTTACAACCTAACCCAATTGATGGTAGGAAGTGAAGGTACTTTAGGGATTGTAACCAAAATTGTTTTAAAACTAATTCCGAAAAACACACATAACGTATTGCTGTTGGTTCCATTTTATAAGTCTGAACAAGCTTGCGAAGCGGTTTCTGCAATATTTAGAGCCGGAATAGTACCGAGTGCATTAGAATTTATGGAACGAGATGCCATAGATTGGTCGGTTGCCCATTTAGATGGTATTTCTGTAGAGGTAAAACCAGAGCATCAAGCCCATTTATTAATTGAAGTAGATGGGAATTACCCAGATATTTTAATGCAAGAAGCAGAAAAAATATTGGAAGTAGTAGAACACTTTGAAATCGATGAAGTGTTGTTTGCTGATACAGAAGATCAAAAAAACGCACTATGGAAAATGCGAAGAGGTGTGGCTGAGGCTGTAAAGGCAAATTCTATTTATAAAGAAGAAGATACGGTTGTACCAAGATATGAACTACCAAAATTACTTAAAGGTATTAAGGAAATTGGTTCAAAATACGGATTTCAATCGGTGTGTTACGGACACGCTGGTGATGGAAATTTACACGTAAACATTATCAAAGGCACTATGTCTGACACCAATTGGAAAATAGAAGTACCAAAAGGAATTCGTGAAATTTTTGAATTAACCGTTTCTTTAAAAGGCACTTTATCTGGTGAACACGGTATTGGTTTGGTACAAAAAAACTATATGGATATTGCTTTTAATAAAGGTCATTTAGAACTAATGAAAAGAATAAAAGCTGTTTTTGATCCAAATAATATATTAAATCCTGGGAAAATTTTCCCTGATGAGTTGTAAAAGTTTATTTTTTCAAGTATTCCAACAAAACAGGATCTGCATTTTTAAACGTATTGTCCATTTCAGTAATGGTGGCAATTCGTTTTTTGTTAAGTTTTATTAAAATATCTTTTTCAGTTGTAAATAAAATTACAGTTAAAAACGGATTGTTTAGGTATTGATTTAAAAGCATCACTACATCTTCAATTTGTTTTATTTCTATAATTTCTTCCGATAAATACCGGAATGTTACATTAAATTTTAAAGCATCATTATCTACAATCGTACGGAAATAAATATTTGTTAATTCGGTTTTACCAATCGTTTTCCCTAAGGTTAACTTTGCGAAAGTCCCATTAGATAAACTGGTTTTTAGGTGTTCGTAAATAGCATTTATTTGTTCAGAATAGCTCATTCAATTTTTTTTGTAAAAGTACTAAAAGTTACGAATAAAAAAATCCTCAATTATTACTAATTCAGGACTTGTTTGTTTAATCTCTTTTTGGATTGTTTTTTTTATCGCGTTTTTCTTCTTTTTTTTCCTTAGCGGTTTTTAAAGGTTCTTTTTTTTGACCTTTTTTTGCGTCTTGACTTTTAGCCATAATTTTTTGAAATTTCTAATTACTTCGCATTATTTGTTTTGTAAATATAACTTCTTTTATTGATGTTGAACCTATTCAAATCTGGTTTTACCAATTATTATTAATAAAATGTAACGCAATAATTTATTAATCTTTCAATTTTGGCTAAAATTATTCAAATAGACTATATTTGCACCTCAAAAATCCAAACATATAATATGGGACTAATTAAAATTTTTTCTGGAAAAGAAACAATTGCACAAAAATTACAAACAGTAATAGAATCGGGTAATGTATTTGTAACACAACGAGAAAACAAACAAAATTCCGGAACAAATAAAATAATTGAATTGTTTATTGAAGAAGATGATTTTATGAAAGTGAGAGACGCAATAGAAGATTTTAAAATGAATATGTAATTTTAGTGATTAGTAAATAGTGTATAGTTTTATATAATTTACAAATACTTTAACCCATTACCCAGAACCTTTTACCTTAAAATAAAATGATTACAGTTAATGATATCGCCGTAGAATTTGGCGGAACCACCCTTTTTAGCGAAGTAACTTTTGCCATCAATGAAAATGATAAAATTGCCCTTATGGGTAAAAATGGCGCAGGAAAATCAACCCTTTTGAAAATTGTTGCAGGCGAAAGCAAAGCCACACGTGGAAGTATTTCTGCTCCAAGTGATGCGGTAGTTGCTTATTTGCCTCAGCATTTATTAACATCCGATAATTGTACAGTTATGGAAGAAGCTTCTAAAGCTTTTGCAGATGTTTTAAATATGAAAAATGAAATTGACGAAATTAATGAGCAATTAACCATTAGAACGGATTATGAAAGTGATGCGTACATGAAATTAATTGAACGCGTTTCTGAACTTTCAGAAAAATTTTATGCTATTGAAGAAGTGAATTATGAGGCAGAGGTAGAAAAAGTTCTAAAAGGTTTAGGTTTTGAAAGAGAAGATTTTACTCGATTAACGAAAGAATTTTCAGGAGGATGGAGAATGCGTATTGAATTAGCGAAAATTTTATTAAAAAAACCAGATTTAATTTTGTTAGATGAACCAACCAATCATATGGATATTGAAAGTATTCAATGGTTGGAAGATTTTTTAATTAATTCTGCAAAAGCGGTAATGGTAATTTCCCACGATAAAACATTTGTAGACAATATTACTAATCGTACTATTGAAGTTACAATGGGTAAAATTTACGATTACAAAGCCGTATATTCTGAATATTTAGAATTGCGAAAAGACAGAAGAATTCACCAACAAAAAGCATTTGATGAACAACAAAAATTCATTGCTGACAATCAAGCGTTTATAGATCGTTTTCGTGGTACATTTTCTAAAACAGATGCGGTACAATCTCGTGTTAGAATGTTAGAAAAAATTGTACCAATTGAAGTCGATGAGGTAGATACATCGGCATTAAAGTTGAAATTTCCACCATCGCCTCGTTCTGGACAATATCCAGTGGTAGTAGAAGAATTATCAAAAAAATACGGCGACCATGTTGTGTTTAAAGATGCCAATATGGTTATTGAAAGAGGGCAGAAAGTAGCTTTTGTTGGAAAAAATGGTGAAGGAAAATCTACTATGATAAAAGCCATAATGAATGAAATTGATTTTGAAGGCAAATTAGAAGTAGGACATAATTCTCAGATTGGTTATTTTGCACAAAATCAAGCCTCATTATTAGATGGTGAAATGACAATTTTTGAAACAATAGACCAAATTGCAGTTGGTGATGTTCGTACGAAAATTAAAGATTTATTAGGTGCTTTTATGTTTAAAGGTGATGATATTCAAAAGAAAGTCAAAGTACTTTCTGGTGGGGAAAAAACACGTTTGGCGATGATAAAATTATTATTAGAACCTGTGAATGTTTTAATTCTGGATGAGCCAACCAATCATTTGGATATGAAAACCAAGGATATTATTAAAGATGCTTTACGCGATTTTGATGGTACACTAATTTTAGTTTCTCACGACCGTGACTTTTTGGATGGTTTGGCAACAAAAGTCTTCGAATTTGGAAACAAACGCGTTAAAGAACATTTTGAAGATATCAAAGGATTTTTAGCTTACAAGAAAATGGAAAGCTTAAAAGAAATTGAAAAATAGAAATATATTATTTATATAAAAAAAAGCTCCATTAGGAGCTTTTTTTATGCGTTTTTATAATGTTTAAACGGAAATAATAACATTCCAAAACATTCTCCTTGGTGTTTTCCAATGTGTTTATGGTGCATTTTGTGCGCGCGTCTTAGTGCACGAGCATATTTGTTATTTGCGTTTCTGAATAATTTAAATCGTTGGTGAATAAAAATATCATGAACTAGGAAATACGTTAATCCATAAGCAAAAATCCCAAGTCCAATTGCCAATCCGATTGCTAAAATTCCATTTTGCCACAAAAAGAAAAAGGTCATACTTACTACAGCGTAAAATATAAAGAACGCATCATTTCTTTCAAACCACGAATCGTGGTCTTTTTTGTGATGGTCTGCATGTAAACTCCAAAGGAATCCGTGCATTATAAATTTATGTGTAAACCACGCCATAAATTCCATCATAAAAAATGTTATAAGAAACACTACTATATACAACCACATAATTTTTTAATTTAAAGTTTTAATGTTTGAAAATTACTTTTTAATAGTTTAAAATTAAAGTAAATTTAATCTATATTTTACATAACAACGCGCTAAAAGTTCGGCTTTTTCATAATCAGGAACTCTAATCCGTGTGTTTTTTATTTCTGTTGAAGGTGTCGTTTTCAATCTTTTCAATAATCGTTTGTAATATCTGTACGCGGTGTATACGCCAAATTTAGCTTCAATAGGTAAACGTAAAATTCCTTCGTATGCCATTTTAAAATCAGCTTCAATATCTTCAATAATTTCTTTTTTTGAAGTTTCTGTTAGCTTATTTAAATCGGTATTTGGAAAATAAGTACGATTTAAACCTTCAAAATCAGCTTTTAAATCTCTCAAGAAATTCACTTTCTGAAAAGCAGAACCTAATTTCATAGCAGATGCTTTTAACTCTTCGTACCTTTTTTCATCGCCATTTACAAAAACCATTAAGCACATTAATCCCACAACATCTGCACTTCCGTATATGTATTCGTGATATTCTTCAGTGGTTTTGTATTCTTGTTTTACTAAATCAAGTTTCATACTTTTCATGAAAGCAGCAATCAAATCTTGACTAATATTGTGTTTATTAACAGTATGTTGGAACGAGTTTAAAATAGGATTTAAACTAATTTTATTCTGAATAGCATCTTCTAATTCGTTTTCAAATTTTTCAAACAAAACTTCTTTGTTGTAATCATGAAAACTATCTACAATTTCATCAGCAAAACGAACAAATCCATAGATATTATAAATATCTTGTCTAATTGATGGCGCAAGCATTTTCACTGCAGATGAAAAAGAAGTACTGTACGCTTTGGTGACTTTAACGCTACATGCGAAAGAAACGGTATCAAATAATGCCTTCATATTATTGGTATTTTTTTATTAATTGTGAAACTAACTTTCCTGATATTAATGCAGGAGGAACGCCAGGTCCAGGAACAGTTAATTGTCCCGTAAAATATAAATTTTTAACTTTTTTACTTTTCAATTTCGGACGTAAAACAGCGGTTTGTAATAATGTATTAGCCATCCCATAAGCATTTCCTTTGTAGGAGTTATACTCTGATTTAAAGTCGTTTACACAAAAAGATTTTTTAAAGATAATATTTTTTCTAACACTTTGTTTAGTAATTGCCTCAAATCGACTTATTATTTTTTCAAAATATTCTTCTCTTAAAGCTTCCGTATCTTTTAAATCCGGCGCAATTGGAATTAAAAAAAAGCCATTTTCACAACCTTCTGGAGCGGTTTCTTTGTTTGTAATAGAAGTAAAATTCGCATAAAATAAAGGATCTGAAGGCCATTCTGGATTGTCGTAAATTTCAACAGCATGTTTCTCAAAATCCGAATCAAAAAATAAATTATGATGACATACATTTTCTAATTTTTTATCAAAACCTACATAAAATAATAGCGAAGAAGGTGCAAAAGTTTTTTTATCCCAATACGCTTCAGAATATTGTCTGTTATTAATTGGTAATAAAGTTTCCGTATGATGGTAATCTGCTCCCGAAAGTACTACATCTGCTTTTAAAATTTCATTGTTTATTTCAATCCCACAAGCTCGATTGTTTTCTACAATTATCTTAGTTATGTTTGAATTTGTTTTATAAGTAACACCTAATTCTTTTCCTAACTGAACCATAGCTTGGACTACATCAAAAAAACCATTTTTTGGTTGCCACGTTCCTAAACCAAAATCCGCATAATTCATAAAACTATAAAATGATGGTGTATCTGATGGTTTTGCACCTAAAAACAATACAGGAAATTCTAAAATTTGTTGTAAATTTTTATTTTTTATTTTTTTACGAACATCTCTTTTTATGTTTGAAAAAAATTGGTCGATTTTAAGTGCGGTTTGAGGTGTAACTAATTCAAAAATACTTTCGCCAGGTCTGTATACTAAATCTTTAATGGCTATTTCGTAATTTTTTTTAGCGTTGTCTATAAATTCGCTTAATTTTTTACCGCTTCCTTTTTCTAATTTTTCGAAATCGGAAATAATAGTATTTAAATCATCCGAAACATCAAAATGCGTATTGTCTTCAAAAAACACTCTATATCCTGGAGATAATTTTTCTAAACTATAGTAATCAGAAGGTTTTTTATTAAAATCTGCAAAAAAACTTTCAAATACATCGGGCATCCAATACCAGGAAGGTCCCATATCAAAAGTAAAACCGTCAGCAGAAAATTGTTGGGCACGCCCACCTAAATTTGTGTTTTTTTCAAATACTGTTACCTTATTTCCTTCTTTAGCTAAATAACAAGCTGCAGCTAATGATGAAAATCCAGATCCTATAATATGTATTATTTGTGGCATATATGTGTAATTAGTATTTTAATGTAATATTATAGTGTATACAAGAAATCTTTTAAGTTTTCTATAGATCTAATGTTTTCAGGTAGTTTAGAATTGTCTAAAGTTTGAGCTTTTCTTCCAAAAATTAACAACTCATTAGAATTGTTCTTTAATATCGTATTCTTAAAAGTTTGAATATAATTTTCTATTTCACTTTCATTTGGCTCTACAGTTAAATAGGTGATATAGGTTATTTTTTTGAAATGATTGTTTAATTCCAATAAATTTTCAATAGGTAAACTTCTTCCTAAATAAACTGAATGATGTCCTTTTGTAACGATTTCGTGATGAAGAAACAAAAGACCTAAATCATGAATTTCATTAAAAGGTAAGTATAAAATGTAGGTTTGATCCGAAACGCTATTTTGTTTAATTTGATATTTCTCAATTTCAATTAATATTTTTTGTTTAATTAAATGAGAAATAAAATGTTCATGAGCTGGCGATATAGTATTCGTTGTCCATAAAACGCCTATTTCCTCTAAAAGAGGTATAAATGTTTCGAAAAATACGGCACTAAAACTTTTTTCACTAAGTAAATCATTGTACGTTTTAACAAAAAGCGGCTGGTCGAAATTTAACATCGCCATTTTAAAATTGCTTAAAACATGATTATTTACTGTTTTTTGAGTTTGAATTTTAACTACAAACTTTTCAATTTCTGTTTGATTTAGTTTTGAGATTTTAGAAATCTTATACCCAAAATTAGTTAACAAAACTACATTTAAAAGCTTTTGTAGGTTTTTTAAATCATACAATCTAATATTAGTATCCGTACGCATGGGCTCAAGTAAATTGTACCTTTTTTCCCAAATACGAATAGTATGCGCTTTAATACCTGAAAGGTTTTCCAAGTCTTTAATACTGAATGTAGATTTTATGTTGTTCATTTTTTACCTAAAAAGTTTAAACAAAAATACATAAAAAATAGAAACAATTGCAATAAAAAGAAAAAAAATCTTGCAAAAGCAAGATTTTAAAGTGACCAAAATGGGATTCGAACCCATACGCCTTGCAGCACCACCCCCTCAAGATGGCGAGTCTACCAATTCCTCCACATGGCCTTAAATAAAAAAGAAGCTAAGCTGATGCTTAACTTCTTTTTGTGACCCCGCTGGGATTCGAACCCAGGACCCCTACATTAAAAGTGTAATGCTCTACCAGCTGAGCTACAGAGTCGTAGCAATGAAGTTATAATTTTGTATGTTTTGAAATATTTTTGTGACCCCGCTGGGATTCGAACCCAGGACCCCTACATTAAAAGTGTAATGCTCTACCAGCTGAGCTACAGAGTCTAAAAAACTATTTCTTCATTGCGGGTGCAAATATATGATGATTTATTTATTTCACAATAGCTTTTATATAATAATTTAATATTTTTTTGTATTTTATTTATAACCCCTTAATTAAGAAGAGTTTGTTGTCTTTTTGGTTAATTTAATAATTAAAAATTCATTAAAATATTATACTTTTATACCGTAAAATTTCAAAATAAATATGAAAATAATTCTAATTGGCTATATGGCTTCGGGAAAAACTACTATTGGAAAAATACTTTCAGAGTCGTTACAATTGCCTTTTTATGATTTAGATTTTATTATTGAACAAGAATTAAAAACAACAATTAATGAAATTTTTGAACAAAAAGGGGAACTTTTCTTTAGAAAAAACGAAAGAGAAGTTTTGGAATCATTTTTTGCTACTACAGATAGTTATATTTTGGCTTTAGGTGGAGGTACACCTTGTTATTATGATAATTTTAATTTGTATCAGAATCAGGAAATAAAGAGTTTTTATTTGAAAACATCTGTAACCACTATAATTGAACGTTTGAAAACACAAAAAAATACACGACCAATAGTAGCTAATTTAAAAGATGAAGAATTAATAGAATTTGTAGCAAAACATTTATTTGAGCGCAATTATTTTTACAACCAAGTTCAAACAATTATTACTGTTGACAATAAAAACGAACAGGAAATTGCTTCAGAAATTATTTCTAAATTAGCTTAAATACACATAAGAATTTTGATCTTCAAAAACTACTTGTACGTGTTCCTGTAAAGAAGTAGACAACGATAATCCTTTAAAATCTACTTTTACAGGATATTTTTTATGATTTCTGTCAATTAAAACTGCGGTTTTAAATTTATTTAAAGGAACGTTTAAGAAATGTTTAATGCCGTAAATTAAGGTCGCACCAGAATTTAACACATCATCTACTAAAACTAAGTTTTTATTTGCATACGCTTCTTCTGATAATGATGTAGTAATTGTGTCAGAAGGATTTTGCTTGTTAATATTTACTTCACAAATAGTAATTTTAATATCACTTATTGATTCTAGTTGTTTGGCAATTTTTTGAGCAAATACAAAACCACTATTTGAAATTCCTGCAATAACCAATTCAGAATCGTTAGCAAATGTTTCGTATACTTGATACGCAATACGTTTTGTTTTATGTTCTATTTCTTTGTGAGATAAAATAATGTGTTGCATGGTTTTATTTTTTTTCAAATGTAAAAAACAATTCTTTATTTGCACGAGGTTTTATAGAATTATATGCAAGTTCTAATGTTTTAATCAAAAACGTATTAGAAAATAAATTCACATATTCCTCTTGACTTCCCCCAAAAGGCGGACCTTCTTCGGTTAATGGAAAATTAAATAATAATCCAGAAATTTTTCCTTTTTCGGATAATAAATTATGCATTTTAGCAACATAATTCGGTCTTAAATTTGGCTGTAAGGCACAAAAGAAGGTTTGTTCTAATATTAAATCATACTTGCCATTATGATTAAAAAAATCATCGTGAATTAAATGTTTTTCTAATGATTTATTCCTTTTTATAATAGCGTCTAATGGATGTTTTGCATAATCTATTACGAAGACATTTTGGAAACCATTTTCAATTAAATAATCCAATTCATATGCATTGCCTGCTCCTGGAATTAAAATACGACTATTTTTATCTTTTAATTGGTCAATATAAGCTTTTAATGGAGTAGAAATTTCTCCAATATCCCAATTTGCAGTTGCTGATTCGTATCTGTTTTCCCAATATTCTTTATTTAATACCATAATTTATTCGGTATAATCGTCAATATCTCTTCGGTCTTTTTTAGTTGGTCTTCCTTCACCTTTAGCTCTATAATGCTCTTTCGAAAGTTTAATGAGTTCTAAATGTTCAAAGGATTCCGGTGGGGTTTCGTCTTTTCTGTATAAATCTACAATTTTTGCTGCAACTCTACTTGGTGGAATGTCTAAAACTTTAATGATATAGTTTATTTGGTCTCTTCTAAGCGTAATTTTGTCTAAAGGAAACACATCTCTAGATGCTTTTGCTTTTACATTATTTACTGAAACATGTCCTTTTTTTATGGCTTCTGCTGCCAAACCTCTTGTTTTAAAGTATCTGATGCACCATAAATATTTATCAATTCGCATAAAATTCAAAAATGAATGTTAATATTTGTACAAAAATAAATGAAAATCGTATCTTGCGACCACTTTTTTAAATTAAATTTTTACAAAATGAAATTATCTTTAAGATTATTACTTTTATTACCTTTTATATTTGTTGTGGTAGGATGTCCTGCAGATGATGAAACCACAACCATTCAATCAAGACCTTATTTGGAAGTATATAATGAGGATATAGCTGAAATTGAAGATTTTATGGATTCGCATTATATTACTGTAGACGCTAATTATAACGTTTCTTTCACTAAAATTACAGCTACTACACCAGGAACACCAATTTTTGATGCTTTAGATACTTCTGCAAGTCAAAACAATCCAGCAAAACCTTTAAAATTCAAAACTATTTCAAAAGAAGGCGTAGATCATAAATTATATTATTTAAAACTTAATGAAGGAATGGGCTCCAATCCTACAAGATTAGATTCTGTTTTTACTTCATATAAAGGATATAAAACAGATTTGTCTAGTTTTGATGCTGCTTCAAGTCCTACTTGGTTTCAATTACAAGAGGTAATTCAAGGTTGGCAAGAAGTTTTCCCAGAATTTAAATCTTCTAATGGACAAACTATAAATCCTGATGGAACAATTACTTATAACAATTTTGGAGCTGGTGTAATGTTTGTGCCATCAGGTTTAGCTTATTTTAGCGGAACTGGCGGAGGTGCAATTGGCTCGTACACACCTATTATCTTTTCTTTTAAATTAATGAATGTACGATATAAAGATCATGACGGTGATAAAATTTTATCGAAAGATGAATATGGTGGACCCGCATCAGGCACTCCACTAGATACTGATGGAGATGGAAAACCTGATTATGCTGATTTTGATGATGATAATGATGGAAAACTTACTAAAAACGAACTTTTTGATGTTCTTCCAGCAATTCAAAAGATAAATGGATATTACAATTTTAATGATATTCCTGATTGTAATGGAAACCGCCCAGCAATTACAAAAAGAAAACACTTAAGTAATTCTTGTCAATAATAATTAAATCCTGCTAAATGCAGGATTTTTTATTTGTATTACTGATTTGAAACTTTATCTTTGTTAAAAATAGTTTTATGACAAATTTACAATCAATTATAGAAAGCGCATGGAATAATCGTGAGCTATTACAAGAAGAAACTACTCAAAAAGCCATTAGAGAAGTAGTAGAATTATTAGACAACGGAACACTTCGTGTAGCTGAACCTGTTGCTAATGGTTGGCAAGTAAACGAATGGGTAAAAAAAGCAGTAGTTATGTATTTTCCCATACAGAAAATGGAAACATTGGAAGCTGGTATTTTTGAATATCACGATAAAATTCCATTAAAACGTAACTATGCCGAAAGAGGAATTAGAGTTGTACCAAATGCTGTTGCTCGTCATGGGGCTTATATTTCATCTGGTGTAATTTTAATGCCATCTTATGTAAATATTGGTGCTTACGTAGATGAAGGCACAATGGTAGATACATGGGCAACAGTTGGAAGCTGTGCACAAATTGGAAAGCATGTCCATTTGAGTGGAGGAGTTGGTATTGGTGGCGTTTTAGAACCTTTACAAGCAGCACCTGTAATTATTGAAGATGGTGCATTTATTGGTTCTCGATGCATAGTTGTTGAAGGTGTGAGGGTAGAAAAAGAAGCAGTTTTAGGCGCAAATGTTTGCTTAACGGCATCTACTAAAATTATAGATGTTACAGGAACTGAACCAATTGAATATAAAGGAGTTGTACCTGCAAGATCTGTTGTTATTCCAGGAACGTATACAAAGAAATTTCCTGCAGGAGATTTTCAAGTACCTTGTGCGTTAATTATTGGACAAAGAAAAGCGTCTACAGATTTAAAAACGTCTTTAAATGATGCTTTACGCGAATATAACGTAGCGGTATAATGAAAATTTTAGTAATTCAGAAAAAAAGAATTGGAGATGTACTTACAAGTACTATCATTCTGGAAGCACTTAAAGAGCGTTTTCCAAATGCTGAATTACATTATTTAGTATACGAAAACAGTAATGCCGTTGTAAAGAACAATAAATTCATTGATAAAATAGTTGTTCTTGATGAAAAATCAAGAAAGGGAAAGTTGGCTTTTCTTGCTTTTTTATTTAAAATAAGAAAAGAAAAATATGACATCGTTATTGATGCTTATGGAAAACCAAATAGTGTGATATTAGCTTGGTTTTCTGGAGCAAAAAAAACAATCTCATTTGAAAAAAGTTATTCTAAATTACTTCTGTCTGATGTAATTAATAGAAATATTTCTTCAGAATCAAACGCCTCCAAAGCCATCGAACACAGAATGGCTTTACTAAAACCACTTGGTATTGATTTTAAATTAATCGCTCCAAAAATATTTTTATCTGAAGAAGAAATCAATATTGGGAATCAAAAACTAATAGATGCTAAAATTGATATTTCCAAAAATATACTAATGATTAGCGCTTTGGGTAGTCAGGATATTAAAAATTATCCATTGCAATATATGGCGGAAGTTTTAGATTACATTGTGGCTCAAAAAGAAGTGCAAATTTTGTTTAATTACCTTCCGTGGCAACAAAATCAAGCAAAAGAAATTTTTAATTTATGTAATGAAACTACGAAAAAAAATATTTTTATTGATTTTTTTCAAGATGATTTACGGGAATTTTTAGCAATTTTATTTCATTGCAAAGCATTAATTGGTAATGAAGGTGGCGCTGCAAATATGGCTAAAGCTTTACAAATTCCTACTTTTAGTATTTATTCACCTGGAATTATTAAAACAGATTGGAATGTATTTGAAAATACTACCACAAATATTTCTGTTCATTATGATGATTATGCAGATGAATTGCCTAACGAGGGTGATTTATTTGAAAAATACAGTAAATTTAAACCCAATTACTTTTACGATAAGTTACATGATTTTTTAAATTTTAATTGTAAGTAAATGAATTTCGGATTTGAAGCAAAACGAGTTTTTCACAATAAAACGGGTTTAGGAAACTATAGTCGCGATTTAGTTCGTGTATTAGCAACTAATTTTCCTGAAAACAAGTATTTTTTATATAATCCAAAAAAGAATAAAAAAACCCTTTTTGTATCAAATAATACGAATGTATTCGAAAGAAATCCGATTTCAAAATTCAATCAAAAATTTAAAAATTATTGGCGACAAAATACGGTTGTTAATGATTTAGTTAAAGATGAAATCGTTTTATATCATGGGCTTTCAGGTGAATTACCTTCAGGTTTAGCTAAAAAAGGTATTAAATCTATTGTTACCATTCACGATTTAATTTTTGTTAGATATCCTAAATTGTATTCTTTTTTTGATAGAAAAATTCATTTTTATAAGTTTAAAAAAGCAGCCGTTAATGCCGATTTAATTATCGCAATTAGTGAACAAACCAAAAAAGATATTATTACGTATTTAAATATTGATGCGAGTAAAATAGTAGTCGTTTATCAAGGTTGCCAAGAGGTCTTTAAAAAAGAATACTCGGAATTAGAAAAGCAACTTGTTTCCAAAAAATATAATTTGCCTCAAAAATTTGTATTAAATGTAGGTACAATTGAAGAGCGAAAAAATGCCTTAACTATTGTAAAATCTATTAAAAACTTAGACATTGATTTGGTTTTGATTGGAAAGCAAACAGAATATGCTTATAAAATTTACCAATACATTATTGAAAATAAATTAGAAAAAAGAGTTCATTTTTTGAAAGGACTATCAGGTACTGACTTAGCAATTATTTATCAATTGGCCTCTGTTTTTGTGTATCCATCTGTATTTGAAGGATTTGGAATTCCTATAATTGAAGCCTTGTATTCTAAAACTCCTGTAATAACAACAAAAGGAGGAGTTTTTCCTGAAGCAGCTGGACCTAATTCGTTATATATTGAGCCATTTGATGTGCAAGATTTATCTGATAAAATAGCACTTGTTTTACAAGATTCGTCACTTGCTTCAAAAATGAAAGAGGAGGGATGGCAATTTGTACAACAATTTAATGATGAAGAAATTGCGAAAAATATTATGAATTGTTATCTGCAAGTTCTTTCAACTTAGTATATTTAAGGTAATTGCTAAATGCTGCAAACATACTCCAGGTAAAACCTTCATATCCATTTAAAAAATTCCGTTGTAAAAAGAAATATCTAATAAAATCAAATGGAAATTTGATAACTATTTTCAAAACACTACTTTTTTTCTTTTTTTCATGAAGCAATTCTCCACTTAACAACGCATATTTAATTTGTTTTTGTATGGCGGTATTTATGTCAAATACTGTATAATGTAGCATTTCCTGTTGTAGCTTTCCAATTGTGCCATTTATTTCTATGGTTTCGTGCACTTTGTTGGGTGTAAATTTCCCGAAATTTTTATCAAATAATCTTAAAATTGGTCGTTTACTTTCAGCGCCATATTTAAAAACTTTATTTAAAAAAACATGTGTTCTGGGAATGGTATATGCCTTTACATTTTCTTGATGATTTATGTTGTGTATTTCTGAAATTAATGCATCAGATAACACTTCATCGGCATCTAATGAAAGCACCCAATTATGAGTAGTTTGTTCCAATGCAAATTGTTTTTGTAAACCAAAATTCTCAAATTTATGCGATATGACTTTTGCTCCAAATGATTCGCATATTGAAACTGTCGCATCTGTACTTCCAGAATCCACAACAATAATTTCATCAAATGTTTTTAATTTTTCTAAACATTTTGCAATTATACGTGCTTCATTATATGTAATAATAAATATTGAAATTTTATGCTTCATTGTTCAAATATTTAGATAATCCATTTTGTACAGCAATCACTTTATGTTGTTTATTGTGTTTTCTTATATTGTTGTTATTCAGCCAATTTTCCTTTGTAGCATAACTTCTATTATGATTTAAATGCAAACAGATGGCACTATATCTTATTTGTTTACCTCTTATGTTGTTATGAAACAACCGTTCGCCAATTTCTCTATCTAATCCGCCATATTTCATATCTTCATTAAAACCATTTACCGCAATTAAATCTTCTTTAAAACAAGAAGTGTTATGTCCGTTAAATGTTTTTTTAGTTGGAGTAATCCAGTTCATAAAATAGGCAAAAAAAATATTTTTGGTAAGCTTTATAAGTTTGAAATTCCATTTTAAACCGTTTTCTAAAAGCCATTTGCTTTTAAAGCAGCTTTGATTTTTTATGTCAATCTCAGAAATAGAATTGGAAACAAAGTCATTTAATTTAAAATAACCACCAGATAAAAAACTTCCTTTTATCTGATGTTTTAGATGTGTTGCTACGAAGTCATTTCGTGGGATGCAATCTCCGTCTGAAAATAAAATATACTCACAAGACGCTTTAATTATGGCTTTATTTAAGATTTTAGTTTTTTGAAATCCTTCATCCTTTTGCCAAACGTGGATAATAGGGTTTTTAAATTCGGATTGAAATTTTTCAATTAAATTTTTTGTTTCTTTTTTTGAGCCATCATCTGCAATAATCAATTCAAAATCGTTATAAGATTGCATAGTGTAACCCCATAAAACTTTTTCTAACCAAGTTTCAGAATTGTAAGTAGTAAGTATTATAGAAATTGTACTCAAAAAGATTATTTTAAATTTTTTAGAATTAAAAATTCTTTGAAAGTACCAAATATATATTTTTTTTCTTTCATGGCTTGTATAAAACTATTTAATCTTTCAGTCATTGCATTTCCAGTATTTTTACTCACATACTTAGGAAAATTATAGGCAGTTTTATTATCTAATGGCGTAAATTCCCAAGGATGAAAATAGATATTTAAATACCCGTCATTTTTATAGGTCCATTTTGCTATCAAATTATAAATTCTTAAAGGCAAATTATGAAAAGATAGCCAGAATAAAGGAAAACGAACCCAAGGACTTACAGATGCAGGTATTTGCCAAACATTGTGTAATTTAAAATAGGTTCTGGGTTTGTCTAAATGATTATATCTTCCTGGTAAAAATGTTGGATTAATTGATGAATTATATAAATATCCAGCATTTTCGATTTCTCTTTCATCTACAGGATACATTCTAGGCATTCTAAACCCAACAACTTCAGAATTTGAAAGTGCTTCTAAGGCATCTTTGGATTGTTTTAAATGGGTAACTTCAAAATTACTGTGATAATAAGTGTGAGAAGCTAATTCATGACCTTCATTAATTATTCGTTTAATTAAATGAGGTACTTTTTCAGCAAAGACAACAGTTGAAAAAAACGTAGCTTTAATTTGATGTTTTTGTAATAAATTTAAGATGATTTCAGTTCCTTTTTCAGAAACTGAAATTTGATTTTCCATTGAAATATCTTTGCCATAATCAAAAGGCATATCAAACTCTTCTATATCGAAACTAAGTAAAATCATTCGTAATTTGTACTGCTGATTAAATAATTAGGCCTTTCTTTAGATTGCATAAATAATTTACCAATATACATACCAACAATTCCTAAAACGATTAAGTTTAATCCTCCAAAAAACACAATGGCTGCAATAACCGATGCCCAGCCTGAAATCGATTGATTAAAGTTTAAACTATAAATTACATAAATAAAGAAAAAAATAATTGCAAATGCAGATAATCCTATTCCTAAAAACATAGCTAAATACAAGGGCTTTGTACTAAATGATGTTATACCTTGAATTGCTAATTTGACCAATGCTTTTTTTGAATAACTGGTACTCCCATTTATTCTTTCATCAGGTGTGTATGGAATTCCTTTTTGTTTAAAACCAACCCATTTAATTATTCCTCTATAAAATATTTCAATTTCATTTAATTCTTTTAAAATGTCAACAACTTTTTTGTCTATTATTCTATAGTCGGAAATACCTACCTCTAATTCTAGTGACGAAATTTTCTTTAAAAAAAGCCAAAATATTTTTGAAGATAATTTATTAAAAATATTTACGTGAGGGTTATTTTTTTCTCTGTAAGCGTATACAACTTGATAGCCATTTTCCCATTCCGATATTAATTCCGTTATTAATTCGGGAGGATGTTGTAAATCTGCATCTATTGTAATTGCAGCATCACAATTAGCATAATCAAATCCTGCTTTCAGTGCACTGTCTTTGCCAAAATTTCTAGAAAAAGATATAAATTTTACATTTTTATCAATTAAAGATTTTTCATGTAAAACATCAAATGTTCTATCCCTACTACCATCATTAATAAAAATAATTTCATAAAAGTAATTAAGTTTGCTCATTACTAAATGAATTGACTCAGAAATCAAATCAATATTTTTTTCTTCATTATAACATGGAATAATAAATGAAATCTTTTTTTTCATTATTTCGTGATTAAGTGTTGTTTTGAAAATTGAGTTGTAATTAATTCGTAAGTAATTTGAAACCAAATTAGCACACAAGGTAATGCTTTTAAACTATATGGTTTTATATATGTTTCTTTAATATACTTCGGAAATAAATCCGAAGGCGAAAAACTAGTTAATAAAAGAGCAAATATAAATAAAAACCATGTCCATTTTGTTTTTTCTTCTTGTATTATAAACCAAATGGCAACACCTGCAAATGCAATAATATAAGTTGGACTTTCAGATCCTGAACTAAATATTACAGTAAAAATTAATACTGATGATAGTAATAATAATTGAAATTTTTTGTTCGAAAACATATTGAATCTTAAATAAGGCAGTCCGAAAAGTACTATTCCAGGAATTAAAAACAGCAAGTTTGAAAGATTGGGCATGTTTAATATTTTCTTGAATAGTCCCATAATTGAAATATCTTGCATAGAATCAAAGGATCCGTTTTCATTATTTTTCTCTAATAAACGTGCAAACCACTCTGAATAACTATTTATAATAAATTCTGGTGAAGAAATAGCCATTGGTAACACAAAAAAAACAACTGACCAAAAAGCCAACGAACCAATAAATTTCATTTTGTTTTTTGAAAAGAAGAAAAAAGCCAAGCCAACTATGCCGTATAATTTTATGAATGCACCTAAAATAATTAGACAAGCAGACCAAAAATCTTTTTCTTTCTCAATCAAAACATAAGATAAAATAATAATGCTAGTCATTATCGGATTGAATTGTTGTCCTAAACTGGTTGTTAAAAATTCGTGCAGACAAATCCATAATATTAGATTTATTTTAGAGCTTTCCAGGTTTAATTGACTAATTGCATATACTAAAACTAAAGCATTGAATATGCACCATAAAACCATACCCAAACCATCTGGCATTATAGCAAAAGGTGCAATAAATAGTCCGAAAATAGGCCCATAATGATTATAATCAAAATATAAATTTGGATAAGACGCATATAATGATTTCTGTTCTATAATATGATAAAAAACGTTTTTAAAAATTTGGTAATTATTATCATGTCTTCTTAAAATTTGCTTTAAAGCAGAAATTAATGCTACAATAATGTATGTTGAAATTATTAATTTTCTATTATTTAAAAGTGTTGCAATCATAATCCTAATCTTTTTTTTATATTCCTTTTTTTAAGTGCTTTATTAAAAAAAGCATCTGTGTATTTCCACATTAATTGAAAAACTTCTTCTTTTGGTTTGTTGTATAATTTTGCATATTCATAGCTAATTACCTGAATCATATATTCTGAAGGCGTTAATCGACAAAGATTTTTCATTCTTAAATTAAAATCCATTTCTTTATGAAAAGTCATTCGATTTAAATCGATAAGAAAAAAATCAAAAGTACCTGATTTATTTTTTTTAACCAAAGTATTTCCAGGAGAATGATCTTTAAATTCAATACCCGCTTCGTGTAATTGAAAGCAAAAATGTGCCAATTGCTTTAAAATTTCATCAGTGTCGGGGTTGTCAACGCCAAATAAATCTTTAAACACATAATCCGGATTAATATGTTCACAAACATAATAACTATCTAAAATGCGGAAAAAGTTTTTGTTTTCATAAAAACCAATTGGATTAGGAGTTCCTATGTTTTTTTGTTTTAATATCGTAGCAAATTCATATGATCTTCGGGCTTTTGACTTCCTAAAATATCTATAAATTATTCCATTAATAAATATTGGAATTTTAAATGATTTTATATTTAAAACAACAGTATTATAAGGAAATGTTTTAATTACATTCCTTTTTCCTGCAACTAATAAATCGCCTTCGGTTTCAAAATTTTTAATTAAGTTTACGATTGATTCATCCATGGGTACAATTTGGTAAGCAAATTTAATTGAAATCTTTTTAAAAAACAATATCTTTGTTTTTTAAAAATGTATGTATGTCGCATAAAATTGCTGTAATTAGTTTTGATCATTGGAATTATGACGCCCATATTGTAACTGCTTTACAAAAAAAAGGAATAGAAAGTTTTCATATAAAAATTGGTAATTTTAAGTATAATAGTAAATGGGACCGAATTCAGAACACTTTGAGTAAAGTTTTTTTAGGTAAAAATCCAAAACTAAAAAAGCGTCAAGAATATATACTTCAGCAACTTAAAGAAAACGGCTTTCAAAATCAAATTTTAGTAATTAATCCAGAATTAATTGATTTAGAATATCATTTAGAAATTAAAAAACATACCGAAAAATACATTGCTTATTTGTACGATAGTGTATCGAGATGTCCTGTTAAACACCTGTTAGATGGTGTTTTTGATGAAATATTTTCCTTTGATAAAAATGATGTTTTAACTTACGGATTTTCAGAAACTACTAATTATATTTATTTTGATACACCTGAAAAATCGGCTCTACAAAAGCAAAATTTCATTTATATAGGTTCAATTGATAATAGATTGAAATTTTTAAATGATTTTGGTGAACATATAAAGAAACAACATCAATCCTTCTTGTTTTATGCTATTGGTAAAAAAGCATTCATCAATAAAATGAAGCAATTATTTTTAGGAAAAAACAAGAATATAATTTTCCAAAAGAAAAGATTTTCTCAGCAAGAAACATTAAAAATGTATGCTGAAAGTGAAACAATTGTTGATTTAGTTCGTGATAATCAAACAGGATTAAGTTTTCGTATTTTTGAAGCTATTGGATTGCAAAAAAATATAATATCTAATAATAAGACAATAATTTCCTATGATATTTGTGATTCTGGAAAAATTATTTATTTAGATGATTTGCATAAAATTAATGAAGCTACTTTTAGTAATTCAAATTATTCGAATGAATTAATAGACAAATACCATATTCTAAATTGGGTAAAAAAGATTTTTTCATTACAATAATTAAGTTATTTTTGTTTCGATATCAGATAATAGATTCGGCTAAAATATAAATGACACAAATTTAATTCAATAAAATGAAAACATCTGTTGCAATTTGCACTTATAACGGAGAAAAATATCTTCGTGAGCAGCTTGATTCTATTTTGAAACAATCTGTATCAGTTGACGAAATTGTAATTTGTGATGATAGATCAAATGATGGGACTCATGGTATTATTAAACAATATTGTATTAAATATCCAAATATCATAAAATTCCACATTAATGAAGTAAATTTAAGAAGCGTAAAAAACTTTGAAAAAGCCATTTCATTGTGTACTAACGAAATCATTTTTCTTTCAGATCAAGATGATATTTGGCATTTAGAAAAAGTAAAAAACTTTATAAAATATTTTGAAAATCATCCAAAAATTGATGTATTAGCTTCTAATGGATTTTGCATTGATGATAACTCTAAAATTCATGAAAAATATTCAGTTTGGGATGTGCCACATTTTTTAACCGAACGAGGTGTGGCATTTAATTATCATAAAATTATTTGTTATGTTTCCAATATTGCAACGGGTGCTTCTATGGCTTTTAGAAAATCAATTTGTAACGAAATATTACCATTTCCGATAATGAAAGATTTTCATCATGATGAATGGATTGCTATTTTATCTTCAAAAAGAGATGCCTTTGTGATGTTGCATGAAAAATATTTCTATTATAGAATTCATGAAAATCAACAAGTTGGGGGTGTTTTTTTTGATAAAAACAACGAGAACAAATCGTATTTAACTCAATTTTTCAACATACAAAATGAAAACATACCGTTATATATGTTCAAAAAAAGATTGTCAAAAATTGTTTCATTAAATCGTTTAAGTAAAAAACTATTAGAAACCCACCCTAAATATCATTTGATTTTTGAAGAGTTAATTATAAACACTAACTTAAGTTACTATACTACTAAAAGAAAAATGCAAATAAAATATCCCTTAAAATCATTTTTTATAAATATTTCAGATAAATTTTTTTCAAAAAGACGTTTTTAGTTTTTTTTTATTTTTTCGTTTTAATTTTCTATTTCTAAAATATAATTTTATATTTAATATTAAAGTAATTAACTTACTTTTTTTAACAAGACGGAGCTCACTCTTTATCTTTGTATTTTCAATAAAAATAGAAATAAATGCATTTTTGATTAAATCAATTTTAAAATCCTCTAATATTAATTCTAATCTAGTTTTTATTTCATTTCCAATTTTTATTGTTGAGAATTCATTTAGAATTGTTTCGTTACCCTTTTTTGCAATTTCTTTAACACTAGCTGAATTTTCTTTTACTATTTTCATTAATTTTGACATGTGTTCAATGTCAGGGTCAGACCAAATTGTATTTTTGTCATAATTAATAATTTTTGAATCTACTTTACAAGTGGTGTAATTAACTAAAAAACTATTTTCATTATTCATAAATTCTAGGTTTCCTGAATAACCTGTTGCTATAACTGGTTTGGAGAAAAACATAGCTTCTGCCATTGTAAGACCAAAACCTTCTGAACGATGAAGAGAAACATAACTGTCGCAACCTTTTATAATATTATGTAAGGTGTTTTTTTCAAATATTTTTTCTACTATTTTTATATTTTCATATCCATCAATTTCATCAAATAATTTTGATTTCTCTTTAGCAAATCTATTTGCTCGAGAGGTTTTAATTGTAAGTGAAACAGTTTTGTCATGTTTGTCAAAAGCTTTTTTAAAAGCTTTGATTAAGTTTAACGGATTTTTTCTTTCAAGTGTACTGTTGTAATCGAAAATAAATAAAAAATTGAAACTTGTTTTGCTGTAGAAATTTTCGGCTAATTCATCTACATAATTTTGTATTTCAATTTCAATAGGATATGGAATAACAGTAACGGGTACTTGGCAAACAGCAGCAATTACATTTTGACAATATTTTGCTGGCACCCATATTTCATCAAAAAAACTAATATTATCTAAGTATTCCTGTGGAAAATATTCAGATTCCCAATTCAGATAATAAATATTATATTTATTTTTAAATAATTCGGAATTTTCAAAATAAGTTAATGGTATATTTGCTTCGCCTGGTCCTAATAATACTAAATTAATAGAATAAGGTGCATCTTTACTGAAGTTTTCGAAAGTTTTGTCTTCGTGACGATGATTTGTTACTACATCAAAATTAATTAAGGCAACAGGAATATTTACACTTTGCATAGATTTTATTAACAATCTAACTGCTTCGCCTAAACCAAACTCACCATTTATATATCCAATTACGTTTACTCCTATTTTTTCTTTCATCCAAAATTAAATTTAAAACATTTACCACTCAATTCAAAAGTATATTGTCTTTTAGTTAAAATTTATTAAATATTATTTAATTACAAATATATACTTTTGATTAATTATATTTCACGTTGTTTAAAAAAAAATGTATTTTTGCATTATCGCCATTAAAAAAAATAACATGCACATATGAAAAAAGCAATTATAACAGGTATTACGGGACAAGATGGAGCATATTTAGCTGAGTTACTTTTACAAAAAGGATATGAAGTTTATGGGACTTACAGACGTTCAAGTTCAATGAATTTTTGGAGAATTGAAGAATTAGGAATTCAAAACAATCCAAATTTACATTTATTGGAATATGATTTAAATGACCAAACTAGTAATATTAGATTAATCGATAAAGTACAACCAGATGAAATTTACAATTTAGCAGCTCAAAGTTTTGTAGGTGTTTCTTTTGATCAGCCAATTTCTACAGCTCAAACAACTGGTATTGGTGCATTACATTTGTTAGAAGCCATTAGAATTATTAATCCTAAAATTAGATTTTATCAAGCCAGTACATCTGAAATGTTTGGTAAAGTCCAACAAGTACCACAAACTGAAGATACGCCTTTTTATCCAAGAAGTCCTTATGGCTTTTCTAAACTTTTTGCACATTGGGCTACCATAAACTATAGAGAAAGTTATGATATTTTTGGTGTAAGTGGGATTTTATTCAACCACGAATCTCCATTAAGAGGAAGAGAATTTGTAACCAGAAAAATCACAGATACAGTTGCTAAAATTTCGCTCAAAAAACAATCTATTTTAGAATTAGGAAATTTAGATGCTCAGAGAGATTGGGGATATGCAAAAGAATATGTTGAGGGAATGTATAAAATGTTGCAATACAAAGAACCTGAAACTTTTGTTTTAGCTACTAATAAGACTTACACTGTTAAAACTTTTGTTGTATTATCTTTTAAGCAAATTGGTATAGATATAGTTTGGAAAGGTGTTGGTGTAGATGAAAAAGGTTATAACCAAAAAACGAACGAACTACTAGTTCAGATAAATCCAGCATTTTTTAGACCTTCAGAGGTAGAATTACTAATTGGTGATGCTAAAAAAGCTAACGATTTATTAAACTGGCATCCAGAAACAACTTTAGAAAAACTTTGCTCAATAATGGTGGAAGCCGATATAAGAAGAAACACAAATGGATTCTCTTTCTAAAAAAGTTTTTATTACAGGAATAAATGGTTTTACAGGTATTTATCTATCTAAATATTTTGCTGATAAAGACTATGATGTTTTTGGTTTGTCAAATTATGAAGAAAGTGAAAATTCCAATATATTTATTTGTAATTTATTAGAAAAAGATAAGCTTTGTGCAATCATAAAAGAAATCCAACCCAGCATTGTTATCCATTTAGCAGCAATTTCATTTGTAGGACATGAGAATTCTAATGAAATGTACGATGTAAATGTAATAGGAACTCAAAACCTTTTAGAAGCCATTAAAAACGAGGCTAAAAATAGTATAAAAAAAATTATAATAGCAAGTAGCGCTACAGTTTACGGAAATCAATTGGAATCGGTGCTTTCAGAAACTTTATGTCCAAATCCAATAAATCATTACGGAATAAGTAAATTAGCAATGGAATTTGTAACGAGAACTTACTTTGAAACATTACCAATAATTATTACAAGACCATTCAATTATACAGCACCAGAACAAAATATAAATTTTGTAATACCAAAAATAGCTAAAGCTTTCAAAGAAAAAGCAAGTATATTAGAACTTGGAAATATTGACGTGTATCGAGAATACAATTCAATAGAATTTATTTGTGAATGTTATTATAAGTTAGCGATAAGTAATTTTACTTCTGAAATTCTGAATTTATGTTCTGGTAAAACACATTCATTAAATGAAATTATAAAAATTTGCACAGAAATTTCAAAACATAGTTTAGAAATTAAAATCAATCCAAATTTTGTTAGAAGTAATGAAATTTATAAACTATCGGGCTCACCAGAAAAACTAAATGGCATGATCAATTTAAGTATTGATTATTCTATAGAAGATACTTTAAATTTATTTTTTAAATAAAACTAGCAAATATTATTATGAAATGTAAAATATGTGATTCCGATTCGAATAAAATTTTTGAAAAAATAGTGCTTCTAAAATATAATGTAAATTATTATAAATGTAATAATTGTTCATTTGTTCAAACTGATGAGCCCTTTTGGTTTAATGAGGCATATAATAGCGCCATCACTTCATTAGATATTGGAATATTAATACGTAATAATTATTTAACTACTGAAATTTCAAAAATAATCGACAGTTGTTTTGCAGAAGCAAAAAAAATGTTAGATTTTGCAGGAGGTTATGGCATATTTGTGAGATTAATGCGTGATAAAGGCTATGAATTTTTTAGACAAGATATTTATTGTGAAAATTTATTTGCTAAACATTTTGATATTGAAGACATAACTGACAAACACTTTGATCTGGTTACAGGATTTGAAATTTTAGAACATTTACAAAATCCATTAAAGGAAATTGAAGAGATTTTTAAATATTCTGAAAGCGCAATTTTCTCAACTGAATTGATCCCAGAGACAAATGAAGAAATAGAAGATTGGTGGTATATTTCCCATGAGACTGGTCAACATATAGCTTTTTATTCTCCTAAAGCTATGCAATTTATAGCTGAAAAATTTGGAAAAAATTATTATTGTAAAAATGAAAATATACACATATTTTCCACTAAAGCTTTGACCCAAGAACAATTAGATTATTATGATAATGAATATATTATTATTGAAAAATATTTTGGGTTAAAAAAGAAACAAAGAAGAAAACAAAGAATAATCAGAGAATCATTTCAACAAAGAGATTATGAATTAATAAAGAAGATTATTAATTCGTAATTCTCATAAAACAATTAAACCTAAAATAGATTTCTTAAAAAAAACATGGATATTAATCAAGAAATCCACAATGCTTACGAAGTCATTAAAAATGGTGGTATTATTTTGTATCCAACAGATACCGTTTGGGGAATTGGTTGCGATGCTTCCAATGAGCAAGCTGTAGCTAAAATATACGCACTAAAACAGAGAGAAGAAAGCAAAAGTATGATTTGCCTAATGAATGGCGAAAAAATGATGTACCATGTTTTTGCAAAAATTCCTGAAGTGGCATGGGATATTTTAGACCATTCAGAACGGCCAACGACTTTAATTTTGGATCAACCAAAAAATGTAGCTAAAAATATAATCGCAGAAGATAACACTTTAGGAATCAGATTAGTAAAAGAACCATTTTGTTTTAAATTAATGGAGCGAATGAAACGACCATTAGTTTCTACCTCTGCAAATATTTCTGGAAATCCTACACCAATGAATTTCAAAGAAATTTCACCAGAAATTATAAAAGGAGTCGACTATGTTGTAAATTTGCATCACGATAAAGTTTGCAAAAAACCCTCAGCCATAATCAAATTAACATTAGATAGCCAGGTAAAGGTGATTAGGAAATAATAATTTGGAGATTTGAAGATTTGAATTTATCTCAATTTTCAAATTAGCTAATTTTCAAATTTTCAAATTAAAACATGAATTACAAACAACATTTAGAAAATAAAATATTCAAAATCATATCGCAAGCCGCACAAGAACTTAACTTGGAATGCTATGTGATTGGTGGTTTTGTACGAGATGTTTTATTGGATAGAAATCATAAAAAAGACATTGATATCGTTGCAGTAGGTAGCGGTATTGAATTAGCTTTAAAAGTTTCAGAACTACTTTCAAATAAGCCAAAAGTTCAAGTTTTTAAAAACTACGGAACAGCTATGTTACGTTACAAAGAAATTGATATTGAGTTTGTTGGTGCAAGAAAAGAATCTTATACACACGATAGCAGAAATCCTTTAGTTGAAAACGGTACTTTAAAAGATGACCAAGAACGTAGGGATTTTACCATTAACGCAATGGCTTTTTCTCTGAATTCTGAAAATTTTGGAGATTTAGTGGATCCATTTAATGGTGTTGCCGATTTAGAAAATAAACTATTAAAAACACCTTTGAATCCAGATATTACGTATTCTGACGATCCTTTGCGAATGATGCGTGCTATTCGTTTTGCTACGCAATTAAATTTTGAAATTGAAAGTGAATCGTTAGCTTCAATTGCAAAAAATAAAGATAGAATCAATATTATTTCTGGTGAACGAATTGTTGATGAATTGAATAAAATTTTGTCATCAGAAAAACCATCGATCGGATTTTTACATTTGTATCAAACCGGTTTATTAGACCTAATTTTACCTGAATTGACCGCTTTAAATAATGTAGAAGAAGTTGAAGGGCATACCCATAAAAATAATTTTTACCATACGTTAGAAGTTGTAGATAATATCTGTCCAAATACAGAAGATGTTTGGTTACGTTGGGCTGCATTATTACACGATATAGGAAAAGTTCCCACTAAAAAATTCAATAAAAAACAAGGTTGGACGTTTCATGGCCATGAATTTTTAGGCGGAAAAATGGTAAAAAAAATATTTGAGCGATTACACATGCCTCTGAATCAGAAAATGAAGTTTGTCCAAAAAATGGTGATGATGAGTTCAAGACCAATTGTAATTGCTGAAGAAATTGTTACTGATTCAGCCGTTCGTCGCTTGGTTTTTGATGCTGGTGAAGATGTTGATAGTTTAATGACGTTATGTAAAGCGGACATCACTACAAAGAACCCTAAGAAATTTCAAAAATATCATAAAAACTTCGACATTGTTAAACAGAAAATTGTAGAAGTGGATGAAAAAGATCGTGTTCGTGTATTTCAGCCACCCATTTCTGGAGAAGAAATTATGGATTTATTCGGATTAAAACCAGGTCGAGAAATTGGAGTTTTAAAAGAAGCTGTAAAAGAAGCCATTTTAGAAGGTGAAATTCCAAATGAATGTGAAGCTGCTAAGGAATTTGTTTTAAAACGTGCTGAAAAAATGGGATTGGTTAGAGTGGCAAAGTAGCAGAATTTCAGAGTGGCAAAGTGGCAGAGTTAAAAATAGTGATTAATTGATGATTTTAGATATTTAGATCAAAGTGAAGACTTTTCGAGATTTACTTATTTGGCAGAAAGCTATGACTTTAGTTACAAATTCTTATGCTATATCTGCTGATTTTCCTAAGGAGGAACAATTTGGACTTACTTCACAAATAAGAAGATGTGCCATTTCAATTCCAAGTAATATTTCGGAAGGTTTTGGAAGAGGGACAAATAAAGATTATTATAGATTTTTATCTATTTCTTTGGGCTCACTTTTCGAATTTCAAACACAAGTTGAAATTGCATATAACTTGAACTATATTACTTTAGAAAATTTCAATACACTTTACGAAGACAGTAGAGAACTTGAACGAATGTTAACTTCTTTTATGAACAAAATTAAACAAACTCTGTAACTTTGCAACTCTGCAACTTTGCAACTTAATAAAACCAATGAAAAAATACTTTCTTACAACAGCAAAAACAGCTTTAATTTTAGTATATCTTGTTATACTTGCTGGTGCCTTGGTTCGTATGACTGGCTCTGGAATGGGTTGTCCAGATTGGCCAAAGTGTTTCGGTTATTATATTCCGCCAACAGAACAAAAAGAACTTGAATTCACGCCTAATAAAGCTTACGATAAAGGTCAAGTGATTATAAAAGACGAAGGTTTACTTGTAGCAAAATCAGATTTTACAGCGACTTCTTCTTTTTCAGAAAGTAACTGGGAAGCCTATACCAAACACGATTATGCTATTTTTAACCCAGCACATACTTGGATTGAATACATCAATAGATTGCTTGGTGCTTTGGCAGGAATTGCCTGTTTTGTAACATTTATTTTTGCATTTGGCTTCTGGAAAGAAAACAAAAAAGTAGTTGTTTATTCTTTCTTGGTTTGTGTATTAATGGGTTTTCAAGCTTGGTTAGGAAAAACGGTGGTTGATTCGGTATTAAGCCCGGTAAAAATTACGACTCATATGTTAACTGCCTTTTTAATTGTGGGGTTACAGTTGTATGTTATTTATGTAGTTTCAGCTAAAAAAAATGTTAGAAAACACGATAAAAAGTTTAGTATTGCACTTGTAGTAGTACTTCTTCTTACCATTATTCAAGTGGTTTTAGGAACGTATGTTCGTGAGTTTATAGATACCATTGAAAAATCGGGCGCTCCAAAATCGCTTTGGTTGTTACAACCTGAAATCACCTTCTACTTTCATCGAAGTTTTTCAATAGTGGTCTTTTTGGCCAATTTATTTTTACTCCTTCGAAATAGAAATCTTCAATTGGGTTTTGAAAAAGTAAATTGGGTGGTTCGAATTTTAATTTTCGAAATAATTTCAGGAGTAATTATGGTGTATGTTGATTTTCCTTTCGGAAGTCAAACTATACATTTAGTATTGGCAACATTCTTATTCAGTGTTCAATTTTATTTACTGTTAGAAAACAATAAAATAACAGAAAAATAATATTACTTTTGCAGTCCGACTATATTGTCACAGTTCTTTAGATTTAATTAATGTCTAAACTCGCAGCACAAGATAAATTTTTAGATTTATCTGATTACGGAAGGTCTTTCGGAAGATTTTTTGCACTTCAATTGAAAGAAACACGTTTTACACCCATTCATGTTACCTTATTATTTGGACTTTCTGGATTAATTGCAATTTATTGCATGTTAAACCAATATTATATTGCAGCAGCATTTTTCATCATTTTAAAATCTGGAATTGATGCCGCTGATGGTGAATTAGCCCGTTTGAAAAATACGCCATCCTATTCTGGAAGGTATTTAGATAGTGTTTTTGATATTATCTTAAATTTTATGTTTTTAATGACAATTTGTTACATGTCAAACAGTACCATTTGGTATGCAGCACTTGCCTTTATTTGTATTCAGTTACAAGGAACTTTATACAATTATTATTATGTGATTTTAAGGAATAAATCGGTAGGTGGCGATACAACCAGTAAAATATTTGAATACAAAACACCAAAAGCGTTACCAGGTGAATCGCAAAAATTGGTAACTATTTTATTTGGAATTTACACCCTAGTTTATGGCCTTTTTGATAAAGTTATTCATTTTTTAGATTCAAATGCCTATAAAATCAAAACCTTTCCAAATTGGTTTATGACATTAGTTTCTTTATACGGGTTGGGTTTTCAATTGCTTATTATTGCAATATTATTAACGTTTAACGGTATTGAATTTATTGTGCCTTTTTTTATTTTGTATTCAGTATTCATACTTGTTTTAATTGGCATCAGAAAAACAGTTATTCATTAGCCAATCCACTCTTTAAAATCACTAACGCGTTCTCTCGATACAATTACTTCATCGTCTTTGTAAGTGGGTAATATAATTTTTAATCTTGAATTAGAATATACTTGAATTTCTTTAACAGCTTTCAACGGAACAATGAATTTTCGGCTTACACGATAAAATTCTTTTGGATTAATTTCAGCTTCTACAACTTCTAAAGTAGAATCAATTAAATAATCTCTGTTGTCTATCGTATGAATATAGGTGCCTTTATTTTCGCTATAAAAACATTCAATTTCGTCAATTGAAATTACTTTTAATTGTTGACCAATTTTCACTGAAAAACGCGATTTGTATTCCTTTTCCAAAGGATTGATTAACATACGTTTTATCGCTTCAAAATCTAAATTAGAAATGGTGTTTTTTTGAAATTGATTTTTGAATTTTGAAATGGCGATTGAAAGTTCGTCTTCGTCAATTGGTTTTAATAAATAATCAATGCTATTTAGTTTAAAAGCACGCAACGCATATTCGTCATAAGCAGTAGTAAAAATAACCGCACTTTTAATGTCAATTTGTTCAAATAGTTCAAACGATAAGCCATCAGACAATTGAATGTCCAAAAAAATCAAATCAGGATGCGAATTATTTTGAAACCAAGCAATTGATTCCTCCACAGAATGAAGCATTTTAGTTACTTTCAGTCCAAGTTTTTCCACTTTGCGTTGCAATAATCTGGCGGCTGGCTTTTCGTCTTCGATGATGATGATGTTAAGCCCCTTTACCACCGAAAGGGGAATATTTTCGTTTTGCATAATTTATTAAATTTTCAAATTGGCACATTTTCAAATTGACACATTATATTACTCCCACTTATTTGCTTTTTCCTTTTCCATCAACTCTTTTATTTTTCGTGCTTCCCAATCTTTTCCTAAAATAAAATAAGGCAAAAATGTAGACAAACCATGCGCTAATAATCCAATTCCCCAAAAGAAAGCCGTGAAAAAATTCTTAAACTGAAAATAACTTTCGCCTTCATTTAAGTTTTGAATATTTAAAATGACTATCATAATATTAATTACCAAATATACTAATGCATGTGTATAAAATCCTTTGATCTTTTTTACTCTTTTAACCGCCTCCTCGTAGCGAATTTGTTCTGAAGTTATATTTTCCATAATTTATTTTACTGTATTTGATATTGTTATTGATTTTGAATATTTATTCCCAATTATTATTTTTTCCTTTATTCACAATTTCTTGAATTTTTCGTTCTTCCCACGATTTTCCATATCCGAAAACGCCAAACGCATGAAATGAAACGCCTAATCCCCAACCTAACATCGGGAACCAAAACCATTGGAATCCCCAAAATGTATTGTAATTAATTATTGCCAATGTTGGAATTACGATGCAATAAGCAGTTAAATTTCCGTAAAAGCCTTTCAATTCTTCTACTCGTTTTTTGGCTCTTGCGTAAGCAGCATTTTCTGAAAATAGTGTGTTGGTTTCCATAACTGAAATTTGTTTGGTTAATATGGGTAGACTTATTTTAAATTCCTTTTCATTTTCTTCTACTATAACTTTTCTATTGGTTAGAATTCCGTATCGATTTACAATGTTTTCTAATCCAACACCTTTTCTGCCAGATAATACGTCTTTCTTTTGTAAATTATTTGATACGACTAACGCACCATTTTCGATGCTAATTTTGATATGAAGCGGTTTGGTTTCACTTACTACATTATGTTTGATGCAATTTTCAAGCAATAATTGTAAGGATAATGGAACCACTTTTGCTTCATCGTTCTCAATGTTTTCAGGAATTTCAAATGTGATGCTGTTCTCAAATCGCATTAAAAGTAAATTCATATAGGTTTTGGCAAAAGTTAATTCTTCGGTTACCGAAACCAATTCTTTGTCTTTTTGTTCTAAAACATAGCGATATACTTTTGATAAGGAAGTAGTAAATTTTTGTGCAGCAATTGGATTCTCTTCAATTAACGAACTCAACACATTTAAACTATTAAACAAAAAATGTGGATCAATTTGGTTTTTTAAACTTTCAAACTGTGCCGAAGCTGTTCCGGCAATGATTTTTTGTTCTTTTAACTTGTTTTCTTGATAATCTTTATAAAAGAAAAACGCATGAAACGCTAAGGTTACAAAAAACGTAATAATTATGGTTACCACATAATTTGCCAAGGTTTCATTTTGAATAAATACCTCAAAACGTTCCCCTTCTATGAGTACATCTTCAACAATTCTAAGTAAAAAAATTGCAAAAACAGAAATTACAAACGAACCTAAGAATCCAATAATGATTCTACTTTTTGTGAATCGTTCTAATTTAAAAACGCCATCTAAATAAATGAATAAATAGGCATTGGCAAAATATAGTGTTAATCCATATAACATGGTATAACCAAAATTTACAAGTAAATATTCATTCAATTGAATGGTTATGCCTGTCATTAATTTTATAACCAATAAAACTAAAAAAACAGCAATGGATAAAATTATCGCTCTAGGAATTTCTTTTATGAGTTTATCAAACATAGAAAAAAGGTTTAGTATAAAATTAAGTAAATATTAAGTGATTGCACAATAATTGCGATTAAATAAAGTATAAGTTGTATCATAATTTGGGTCTATTATTTCTGATACAAAATTCAATATAGTATTTCATCTAAAAAATTATATGTAACCCAACTGTCATTTTTTATGGATGAATTGTAAGTTTGATACTTTTTATAACAAAAAAAAGACTGCAATTAGCAGTCTTTTTTTATGTATTGAAGTAGAAATTAAATGGTGTTTAACTTTTTTAGTTTGTCTTTCCAAGTTTGTAATTCCTCTTTATGTTTTTCAATATTCTTTTGTACTTCTTTAATAAATGGATTGTTTCCTTTTGCATTATTGAAGAAACCAATATTGTTTTCTAATTGGTTGATTTCATTATTTAATTCGTCAATTTTTCTTCTTATAAAAATTTGCTCGTTAGCAATGGCTCTTTGGTCGTTTCCTTCCGAAAGTTGCTCTAAACGATTGCTAAATTTTATCATTTCAGAGTCTTTTTTAGACAAGCTTAGTTTTTCAAACAAAGCATCTAAAATTTTATTGAATTTTCCTTCAATATGACGACGATTTTGAGGCACTTTACCAAACTCTTTCCATGCAGCAATATGTGCTTTAATAGCATCTAAATCGGTTTTATGTTCTCCTACTAATTGAAATGCACGAACGATTTCTAAGTATTCTTTTTTCTTTTCAAAAGCCTCAACTTCTACGCCGATTTCTTCTTTTCTCGATTCGTGTAATCTATCAAAATAAGCATTACAAGTTTTTTTGAATGTTTCCCAAATTTCATCAGAAAGTTTTCTTGGTACATGACCAATTTTTTTCCATTCTTCTTGAATTTGCTTCATTATTGGAGTAGTAGCATCAAAATCTTCCGTATCGATATTGGCTTTTGCTTTTTCAATTAAGGCTAATTTTAATTCTAAATTACGATTTTGCTCGTTTTTTATATCCTTGTAAAATGAATTTTTTGTAGCATTAAATGTACGAACGGCATTTTTAAAATTACTCCAAGTAACTTCAGTGGCTTCAGCTGGAACACGCCCTGCTTTAAAGAATGCATCGCGTAACGCTTCTAATTTTACAATTTGATTTTGCCACTCTCCGTGATTAGAAACTTTTTCAGTACTTAACGCATTTACTTCAGCAATAATTTCATTTTTTCGAGTTAAATTTTCTTGCTCTTTTTCTTTAAACTGCGAAGCTAATGCTTCACGTTTATCATGTAGAATTTTAGTGATTTCACTAAACTCTTGCCAAATTTTCTCTCTATTTTCTTTGTCTACAGGACCAATTTCTTCTTTCCAAACACGATGTAACAATTGTAATTCTCTGAAAGATTTAGTTACATCTGGTAAATCTACTAAAAGTTTTGCTTTGGCAATAATTTCTAACTTCTGCTCTAAATTGTTTTTAAAATCAGCATCTCTAATTTCTCTATCTAAATGAACAATTTCGTAAAATCTATCTACATGAAAATGAAAATTATTCCAAACTAAATTATATTTGTCTTTTGGTATAGCTCCAGAGTTTTTCCAACGCTCTCTAATGTCGTTGAATTTTTTAAACATTTCTGAAATATTAGAATCATTACTAGCAATCAATGCTTTTAATTCTTCAATTAAAGCTGTTTTCTCTATTAAATTATTTTTTAATTGATTTTCAATATTTTTAAAATTTGTATTTCTTTTGTTACGAAAAGTATCTAACAATTGATCAAATTTTACTTTTATTGGCGAATGATATTCAAATTCTGTAGAAGTTTCATTTTCAGCAAAAAAGGCAACTCTTTTTTCTTCAAGTAATTGGTGAAATTGATTTAAGAATGCTTTTTTTACATCTTCAATTTGATTTTTAAAAACTAAGGCTTTTTCATGGCCTACAAGAGTTGCCAATTCATCAACTAATTCTTCTAAAGAAAGTTTTTCGTAATCTTTAACTTCAATTTCTAAATCGGTATCAATAGAACCTTCTTCACTAGCTTCAGCCAAATGATTGTCTATTTCATCTTGTACGGAAACCGTTGTTTTTTCTTCTGATTTTTCCGAAATTGTTTCATTTTCAGTTACTTCCAAAACTTGACTTTCTAATTCAGTTTCTTCTGAAATAGGTGTTTGGTTTTCAATTGAAGTTGTTTCTTCTTGTCCATCTGCTTGTTGCAGGTTATCATTCAATTCTTCTAACATGTTTTAATGCTTAAGTTAAGGGCTCGAAGATACCAAAAGAGGTGGTAAATACAAAGAAATTGTAATAAAAATATCAAATTATATGTTATTTGTTCCAGATTAACCAAGCTTTTTCGGCCTGATTAAGTAACATTTCATGTCCGTTTTTTGTAACAGCACCTGCTTTTCTAGCTTTTTTTAAGAAAGCGCTTTCTTCTGGGTTATACACCAAATCAAAAGCAATGTGTTTAGAAGTAAATAAGGAATAATCTAATTTCGGGAATTCTGAAATATTTGGAAATGTGCCTAATGGGGTAGTATTAATAATTATTTGATATTCATTAAAAATAGCGGCATTAATTTCGTTGTAACCGATTTCATATTCTGATGGATTTCGAGATACAAAATCAAATTCAATATATAGTTTTTTTAAAGCGAAAGCTACTGCTTTACTGGCACCACCAGTTCCTAAAATTAATGCTTTTTTATGGTAACTTTTCAATAAGGGTTTAATTGATTTTTTAAAACCATAAAAATCGGTATTATATCCTTTAAGTTTTTTATTTTTTGATATAGTAATACAATTTACAGCTCCAATTTTTTTGGCATTTTTAGAAATTTTATCTAAAAATGGAAGAATAGATTCCTTGTAAGGAATAGTAACGTTTAGCCCAACTAAACCTTTGGTTTTATCTATAATTTCAGTAATTTCTTTAATATTTTTAATATCGTAATTTTCATATTCACAGTTGTGAAAATGATTATTAATGAATTTCTCGGAGAAGTATTTTTTAGAAAAAGAATAACTTATGTTTTTACCAATAAGTCCAAACTTGCGCTGTTTCTTTTGTGATTTATGCTTCATTTCCGTTATGCTTTGTTAAATTTGGATTTGAATATTTTAATAAAAATTGGCAATACAGAAACCAAAACAATACCTAAAACTAATTTTTCAAAGTTGTTTTTCACTATTTCAAATTGTCCTAAAAAATAACCTAAAAGTGTAATTCCTGCTACCCAAAGTACAGCGCCTAAAATACAATTAAGAATATAATTTCTATATTTCATACTTCCAGCTCCT
>Ga0208595_1000009_pt1 | contig 66998 bp, 97 predicted proteins | sample LakMenEpi28Jun11_FD_150742 | JGI IMG/M metagenome (GOLD analysis project Ga0208595, IMG submission 150742) | Freshwater microbial communities from Lake Mendota, WI - 28JUN2011 deep hole epilimnion (SPAdes) | ecosystem: Environmental > Aquatic > Freshwater > Lake > Epilimnion/Euphotic zone ...
ATCAGCAGTATCCGCAATTGATCTGAGCTTCGACTCTGAAAACACAGTCGAAGAGTTCTCTGTGGAATTGCAGTTGCTGTATTGGGAATCAGCCCAATCGGAGTAATTTGTACCCTTTGGACGTTTGAATAAATATGAGTATGGGGGAGGAATGGTTTCTTCCCCATACTTCATTTTATAAATTATAATTATGCCGACCCTATTTGGATGGAAATTTGAAAAACTCAGTGACGCTGAACTGCGTGACAAACTTGACGCGCAGGCGGTTTCTTTCGTTCCTGCAACAACGGACGATGGCTCAACCGCCATTAGTACGGCTGGATATTATGGACAATATTTAGACCTGGATGGAGACTCGGCAAAGACGGATCAGGATCTGATTCGGAAATATCGTGTTGCCTCTGAGCAGTCAGAATGCGATCAGGCGATCGACGATATTGTTAACGAGGCAATTGTGAACGATCATGATGATCTTCCCGCCTCACTCAATTTAGAAAAATTAGAGCAGCCCGCATCGATCAAGAAACTCGTGAGAGCTGAGTTTGATCATATCTGTCAGTTATTGGATTTTAGCAATAACGCTCAGGACATTTTCCGTAAATGGTATATTGATGGGCGTATATTCTACCATATCATCGTGGACGAAACGGCTCCGCAGAATGGTATTCAGGAATTGCGTTACATTGATTCGATGAAGATTCGCAAAGTCCGAGAGATCAAGGATGAAGTTGATCCTTTGACCGGTGCAAAGATCATTAAAAATGTTGATGAATACTATCTTTATCAGGATAGTGGACTTCAGCGGTCAGACATTGGTCTCAAGATTAGTAAGGATGCAGTCTGCTATGTTCCTTCCGGAATACTTGATGCATCACGCAAACGTGTTCTCTCTGCTCTTCATAAGGCAATCAAGCCAGTGAATCAGTTGCGCATGATGGAAGACTCATTGGTCATCTATCGTCTTGCACGTGCCCCGGAACGCCGTATTTTCTATATCGACGTGGGCAATCTTCCGAAGGGTAAGGCGGAAGAATATATGCGTACGATCATGAATCAGTACCGCAATAAGCTGGTATATGATGCTCAGACGGGTGAGATTCGCGATGACCGCAAGCATATGAGCATGCTCGAAGACTTTTGGCTCCCGCGCCGTGAGGGTGGTCGTGGCACAGAAATTACAACGCTTCCGAGCGGAGACAATCTTGGCCAGATCGATGACATCGTCTATTTTCAGAAGAAGCTATATCGTAGCCTTAATGTTCCGATCGGTCGGTTACAAGACGCGGATGGCGGTATGTTTACAAATAAAACAACTGAGGTTGCTCGGGATGAGATTAAATTTCAGAAGTTTGTGGATAGATTGCGTAAGAAATTCTCGATTATGTTCTTTGAGCTTCTGCGTACTCAGCTAATTCTAAAGGGTATCATTACACTTGAAGATTGGCCACAATTTCGTGAGGATATCACTGTTGATTTTAGACAGGACAATCACTTTACAGAGTTAAAGGAATCCGAAATCTTAACGGATCGACTCGCTTTGCTTCAACTGGTGCAGCCCTACATTGGGAAATACTATTCGGATGGATGGGTCAGAAAAAACATTCTTCGTCAAACTGATGAGGATATTGAGATAATGGATGAAGAAATGAATGAGGACGGTTCGGCTCAGGCTGCTGAAGATCAAAGACAGGCTGAACTTGAGGCAATTGCGAACCCACAGCCCACAATGGCGCCTGTTGCAGAAGCATAATCTTATAAATAGAAGTAATATTGTAACATGGATACAAATCTCACATCAATGATCATGGCTCTTGCCACTGGCAAAGCTTCAGAGGCGAATCACTCATTTACTCGGGCAATGACTGAGAAGATGAATGCGGCATTGGATGAACGGAAAATTTCAATGGCAGGAGAGGTTTATAGTGCGGTTGAACGCCCAAGCGCTCCTGAAGTTAAATGAACTTTTTCGAAACAGTTCGTAAATTAAACGAAGGCGAGCATGATCTTGAGGATGACGCCATGGCCTCGAAGCATACCAAAGATGCACACGCATTTTCAGGAATGGGCGATCATGGTAATGCAGCACTGCATCATGGCGCAGCAAGTGTTGCTCATTCAGATGCTGCAAAGATGACGTACGATAAAAGCGTTCAGCAATATCATGGTTTGATGGCGGCTCATCATAAAACTATGAAAAGTTATCACGAAGCACTCGCATAAGAACTTTAATATGCAAAATTTAATTAATAGTGTTCTTTCGGTTATTGCAGAGGCGAAGGATGACTACGTGGATGGTTACAATAGCCCCGAGGGTCACGCGGAGCGTGCAAAGCGTGATGCAATAGGTGCAAAGGCAGATCAGCATAGCAAAGACGCCCACGAGTTCTCTTCGATGGATGATCATGCACAAGCGGAACTGTTTCATAAAGCCGCAAGTACTGCACATCATGCAGCTGCAAAGGCTTCATATACTCGTGCTAAGCTGCACTATCATGAGCATATGTCAAAACATCATGCCGCGATGGCGGCCCATCATCTCAGTCACGGGATTGCGGCAGCTCGACGCTCTCCGTAAAAGAGTAATAATTTTAAATGAACTTTTTCGACACTGCCCGTCAATTGCAAGAGGATCCAGATCATAGTGCTCGGGCCCATGCACATGGTCAGCTTGCATATGTTGATACCGAAAAAGGCGATCACACTCAGGCAGAAAAATCTCATCGCGTAGCAAGTATTATGCATGGCGTTGCGGCGAATCACCTCGGTTTAGGGGGAGACGAAGCAAAACGCAGCTATCATACAATCATGGCAAAGCATCATGAGGAGCTGCAGCAGCATCACAGAACATCTCGTACAAAATGAAACTCATCACAGAACATCTCGATAGCGACATCGGTTATATTACCGAAGGCATCGGCGCAGAAAAGAAAACCTTCGTTGAAGGCGTTTTCATGCAGGCTGAAAAAGCCAACCGCAATGGTCGCATCTATCGCTACAATGTTCTTGCACCAGCAGTTTCTAAATACGTTACAGAACAAGTTGAAACTGGTCGTGCCGTTGGTGAACTAAATCATCCAGATGGTCCCACGGTCAATCTCGATAAGGTCTCGCATCGCATTACCACTCTTAAGTGGGATGGTCATAATGTAATGGGTAAGGCTCTTGTTCTCAACACTCCGATGGGCAACATCGTAAAAGGTCTCGTTGAAGGCGGAGTTCGTCTCGGCGTTTCAAGCCGCGGTATGGGTTCACTGGAACGCAGCGGTAATGTAATGACAGTGAAGCCTGACTTTGTTCTTTCTACGATTGATATTGTTCAGGATCCTTCTGCTCCAGAAGCATTCGTGAATGGTATCATGGAAGGCGTTGAATACTTTGTTCGTGGTAATGAAATTATCGCTGAACGTATTCAGGCTGAAATTCATCGTACACCTTCCAAGCAGCTTATTGAAGCTCAGGTTCGTGTATTTAAAAACTTTCTGAACGAAATTGCCTCACGGTAATATTGTTCAATGTATAAAACTTTCTTTATGGGTAAAACTGAAGATGCATATAATGGTAACGTGAAATCATCTAAGGTGAATTGTGAATTAACTGAGACTGATATCAAGCATTCAATGCTGGGTGTCCTCTCTAAACTCCAACCACTATAATATTATAGTAGGCTATCTAAAATATATGTCATTAAAATCAAAAGGTCAAGTTGATCTCATTGAAGACATCACTGTTGAAGAACTACTTGCTGATGGACTCGTTGAAGACGTTGAAGTTTCTGGCGAGGAACAAGGCAAGAAGAAGCTTGATGACAAAGAAGGTACCGCGGATGCTCCAGTAGCAAATGCAGTACCGGTGGATGCTCCTGAAGCGGATCCTGTAAAACCAGAATTCGATGCAGTTGCAGCCGCTGTAAGTGCAGCACCTGTGGCGATGGCGCCACACACTCAGGGAGTTCCTGAGGCGCCGGCACTTGCACCAGATGTTCAAAAGGCAGCTGATTCAGTGAACGCAGCAATTGCTGCGGCTCCTAAAGCAGAAGTGCCCCAGACCAAAGCTGGACTCATTAATGCGATGTATCAGCATCTCTCAACAATGAAGACCGAGGATCTAGCGAGCGCCTACAGCACAATGACAACTCCAAAAGAGATGTCAAAGGCTGAAGACCCCGCAAAACCCGAGGACGATTCAGCAGAAAAGATGGCAGCAGAACCAGCGGCGGATGCACCGAAAGATGCAGAAATGCCAATGGCCGACGATGAAAAGGGTGAAGACGAAAAGAAAGAGAAAGAAGACGACGATGAAGAGGAAGTCAAGGAAAACCTTGATGTTCTTCTCCAGGCTGAAAAGTCACTGTCCGAAGCTTTCCGTTCTAAGGCATCTTCACTTTTCGAGTCTGCAGTAAAGACGAAACTTGCGGAAGAAGTCTCTCGCATCGAGGAAAATTACCAAACTCAATTGGAAGAAGAAACCACAAAAATGGCTTCAGCTCTCTCCGAGAAGGTTGATAGCTATCTTAGCTATGTGGTAAAGACCTGGATGGAAGAGAACAAAGTCGCAATCGAATCTGGTCTGCGTACCGAGATCGCGGAGAATTTCATTGGTGCGTTGAAAAACGTATTCAAGGAAAGCTACATCGAAGTTCCAGAAGGTAAGGAAAATCTTGTTGATACTCTCACCAAGAACGTTGCTTCCCTCGAAGAACAGCTGATGAAGGCCACGGAATCCAATATGAAACTCAATGAGTCTGTAGGCGCGTTAAAGCGCGAACAGATCCTTGCTGAGGCTTCAGTAGGTCTTGCTTCAACAGAAGCAGTCAAGTTCAATTCTCTTACATCAGAAATTGATTTTGAAGATGCAGAGTCTTTCACTAAGAAAGTTCAAGGCATCAAAGAATCGTTCTTTCGTAAGGTTGTTAAAGCAAAAGTACAAACAGAAGAAGCAGTCACTCTTAGTGAATCCAGTTTAGATGAAAATCTAAACCCATTAATGGCAGCATATTCTTCAGCAATTACCCGAACACTTAAATAATCTACAGTAGTAGATTTAAACTAAACTAACATGTATAATTCAGAATTACTTCAAGAGAAGTGGAATCCTATCATCAACCATAAGGATCTTCCTTCAATCAAAGACAACTATCGCCGCGCTGTTACAGCCGTGGTGCTGGAAAATCAAGAAAAAGCCCTCCGCGAAGAACGCTCGGCTAATTCTTTTCAATCATTGCACGAGGCAACTCCTGTCAATTCAGTGACCGCCGCCGGCGTCGCAAATTGGGATCCAATCCTGATCAGCCTCGTTCGCCGTTCAATGCCAAACCTGATCGCCTATGATATTGCTGGCGTTCAACCAATGTCTGGCCCAACTGGCCTGATCTTCGCAATGAAGAGCAAGTACGCAACACAGGATGGCACAGAAGCTCTCTTCAATGAAGCTGATGCTGGCTTCTCTGGTCTCAATTCAAGTGGTTCTGCCGTGGTCAACGGTGGTCCTTCATCTGGTTTGGGCGGTACAGCCTCCTCGATCGCTGCAACAGATGCTAACACTGATAAAGTCAGTGATGCATTCATTACTGGCGATGCAGGTGCTCATGGTATGACCACAGCGCAGTCAGAAGCACTCGGCGGTTCAGGTGCGGCTTTCGGCGAAATGGCCTTCTCAATCGAGAAAGCAACGGTCACTGCCCGTACACGCGCCCTCAAGGCCGAGTACACAATGGAACTCGCTCAGGACTTGAAGGCCGTTCACGGTCTCGATGCTGAGTCAGAGCTCGCTAACATCCTCTCGGCTGAAATCCTTGCGGAAATCAATCGCGAAGTCATTCGCACGATCAACATCAAGGCGATCCTTGGTGCACAGTCTGCAAATTGCACCGTCCCAGGTGTAGTTAACTTGACGACCGATGTTGATGGTCGTTGGTCTGTTGAAAAGTTCAAGGGTATGATCCTTCAAATCGAACGCGAAGCCAATGCAATTGCAAAAGCTACACGTCGTGGTAAGGGTAATTTCATCCTTTGCTCAAGCGACGTTGCTTCAGCTCTTGTTGCTGCTGGCGTTCTTGACTATACCCCAGCTCTTTCGACTAACCTCGAAGTTGACGACACTGGTAGCACCTTTGCTGGTGTTCTCAATGGTCGTACCAAGGTTTATATCGATCCATATGCAACGGATGATTATGTCACTGTTGGATACCGTGGTACAAATCCGTATGATGCGGGTATGTTCTATGCTCCATACGTCCCACTCACAATGGTACGCGCAGTAAATCCGGCTGATTTCCAACCACGTATCGGGTTCAAGACTCGTTACGGCATGGTTGCAAATCCATTCGCTGAGTCTGCCCCAGTGAACGGCGTTGGCACAAATCGCTCGAATAAATACTTCCGTATCTTCGGCGTAAAGGGTCTGCTCGACACGTAATTACGTTTAAGTATTTTAAATACTTTGAGAAGGGGCTCCGAAAGGAGCCCCTTTTTTTGCCTATAAATATAGATGTATGAATAACCTTACCACAAATAAAAACTACCTGAGTCCCACCGGGTTTAAGGTGGTTATCAATTCTCAGGAATTTTCAAATCTCGAGTATTTCTGTACTCATGCCACAGTTCCTGGAATTTCGCTGACGCCCGTGAATATGCCATGGCGTGGCAATCAAAATAGAATCTCGGGTGACCGCATTGAATATCCTGCATTCACTATGAAGTTCATGGTCTCGGAGAATATGGAGAATTACATTGAGATTTTTAACTGGATGAAACTGAATTCCGTTGAATCAACATTTAAGAAATGCGATGTGATCCTTCACATTATGTCGAGTCATAATAACATTACAAAAAAGATTCGTTATGTTGATGCATTTCCAGTTTCTCTGGGTGAACTTGAACTGCATACTCAAAACACGGATGTGGAATATGTGACGTTGGATGCTCAGTTGGAATATACCTACTTCGAATTTCTGACCTAAAAATTTAAGATAAATACTTCTATTATATTATGATTACACTTGATGGTTTGATTGAAATGTGGAAAAAGGATTCTGAGATTGATGAGATGAATCTCGATGAATCTTCTCAGAAAATTGCAAAGATCCATGGTAAATACCTGGAACTTATCTCGATTACGAAACTTCAGCTAAAGAAGAAAGAGCTTGAACAAAAGATCCTTTTAAAGGACAAATGGCTCTACTTCAACGGTAAGATGGATCAGGCTGAGATTGCCACTCGTGGTTGGCCATTTGATCCATTCAACGGTCTTAAGATCATGAAGACGGACCTTGAGTATTATTTTAATGCTGATCCTGAGCTTCAGAAGTCAGAAGAAAAGATTATCTATCTCAAAACTCTGGTAGAAACGCTTGAGGAGATTATGGGTACTCTGCGCTGGCGCCATACTCATATTAAGAACATGATTGACTGGCGCAAGTTTACATCCGGAGCATGAGCGATCTTATTAAGATCCAGAAGAAGAATGAGGTATTTGTTCGGGTGGACTGTGATCCATCTGTTGCAAATGAACTGTCTGACTTTTTTACTTTCTTCGTTCCTGGCTATAAGTTTATGCCAGCATACCGTAATAAGGTATGGGATGGAAAGATTCGTCTCTTTGATTCTCGACTCAAGACAATCTATGGCGGTTTAATTCCCTACATCAAAGAGTTTGCTGAGGTTAGAAAATGTGAAGTAGAATGGGTGGATGATCCATACTACGGAAGACCAAACTCTCAAGAACTGATTGACTCAAATGAACTGGCTCAATTCATTGCGAGCCTGAATCTGTATGCTCACGGTAAATCGATTGATCCACGAGAGTATCAGGTTGAGGCAGTAATGCATGCACTCACAAATTGGAGAGCACTGCTGCTGAGTCCCACCGCCTCGGGTAAGTCACTCATCATCTACATTCTAATTCGATGGTATCTTTCCAAATACGATAAAAAAGTACTGCTGATTGTGCCAACAACTTCCCTCGTGGAACAGATGTATAAGGACTTTGCAGATTATGCCACACTCGATGAAACGTGGGGTGTTGAGGAAACATGCCATAGAATCTATTCGGGTAAAGAGAAAATCAACATTAGCCAGCGTGTAATTATTACCACATGGCAGTCCATCTATAAGATGCAGGCCACATGGTTCGAACCGTATGGCATGGTCATTGGAGATGAAGCTCACAACTTTAAAGCCAAATCATTGGCAGCAATTCTAGAGAAACTAAGAGATGCTAAATTTCGCATTGGTACTACTGGCACATTGGATGGAACTCAAACACATAAGCTTGTACTTGAAGGATTATTTGGTCCCGTCTATCAGGTGACTACCACAAAAACTCTTATTGAACAGAACGCTCTTTCAGATCTTGACATTTCGGTATTATTGATGAAGTATAGTGACGAGTTATGTCAGGCAGCAAAGCAATTCGATTATCAGGCTGAGATTGATTTTATCGTGTCTCATGCACCGCGAAATAAATTTATTCGCAATCTAGCATTGGCGCAGGAAGGCAATACGTTGATCCTTTATAATTACGTCGAAAAGCATGGCAAACCATTGTACGATCTAATCGATAAAAAGTTAAATGAATTGCCCCGACGGACTCGCAAACTCTTTTTTGTGTCGGGCGGAGTAGATACTGATGAACGTGAACGTATTCGTGAGATTACCGAGGGCGAAAAGGATGCAATCATTGTGGCTTCTATGGGTACGTTTTCTACGGGTATAAATATACGTAATCTGCATAACATCGTGTTTGCCTCTCCTTCAAAATCTCAGATTCGTATTCTTCAATCTATTGGACGTGGGCTTCGTAAATCTGATAACGGCGTTGCCACAAAGGTATTTGACATTGCTGATGACCTGCACTGGAAGAAGTCACGCAACTATACGCTGGATCATGCATCGGAAAGAATCAAGTTGTATTCAAAAGAAAAGTTTAACTATGTAATCCATGAGGTGGCGCTATGAGTCTCTACGATCTTGCAGTCATTTTTAAGCTCACCTCAGGAGATACGATTGTGTGTCAGGTGCTATCTGATACGGATAAAAATATGTTGGTTCGTGATCCTGTTCAAGTAAACACGATCAGCGTTTCAACTGTTGATGGAATTCGTTCCTCCACATATTATTCTCCTTGGTTTCTTGGAGCCAGCTCTCGAGTCCATATGATTCGTAAAGACCACGTGCTGAGTGCTGCAATTCCAAACGATGAAATCAAGGAGCAATACTCGGAGATTGTTTCTCATCACTTTGAAACTGAATCGAAAGATCCTTCTATAAAACAGAAAGCCAGCAAATCTTTTAAAAATCCATGGGACGACCTTAACTTTAAGATTGATCCTAAGGAAAGATTTAATAGTTAATCCTAATACTGTTAAGTGAACAGAGATAGATTATAAGAATGATGAGCCAATGTGTACATCTTAATTGTACATGAACATCATTTAGTTTTACACAAAAACTTAAAACTAAGTGTTTACAATTCAAGCTTGATATGTTAGATTGATTCTGATAAATGACTACACCATAATTTTATAATGAGTACCACTGATAATTTAGACCCGAATGTGAAACCTAAAATGACGATCGCAGCAAAGCGTGCGGGCGTGCATTACGTGAATAATAAAGAGTTCTCTCAGGCAGTCGTTGACTATGTAAATCTAGTCAAGAAAGCCAAGGCGACTAATACCGAGATTCCTCGTATTACCGAATACATTGGGCGGTGTTTTCTTCGCATTGCTGAAGGTCTATCTCATAAGCCAAACTTTGTGAGATATACCTATCGCGAAGAGATGGTGATGGATGGCGTTGAGAACTGCATTAAAGCCATTATGAATTACAATGTGGAAGCAGCCACTCGTACTGGTTCTCCAAATGCATTTGCCTATTTTACTCAGATCAATTACTATGCCTTCATTCGCCGTATCATGAAGGAGAAGAAACAGCAGGACATTAAGTTCCGTTACATTGAACACGCTGGCATTGAAGATTTCATGTCTCAATCAATCGATGGACAAGACATCATGAGTGGTTATGCTGATGGCTTTATCGATGTGCTAAAGAAGCGTATTGGCAAGGTCAAAGAAACTGATATTGCCATCAAACAGTTTAAAAAGAAAGCTAAGACTGACCTTGAGTTCTTCATGCCTTCTGAATGAAACTGGCAATTCTGAATGACACCCATACTGGAGCAAGAAATGCTTCAGACGTATTTCTTAATTACATCGGAAAGTTTTATTCTGATGTCTTCTTTCCATATTGCAAAGAGAATGGCATAAAGCAGATTATCCATCTGGGTGATTTCTACGATCATCGGAAATACATTAACTTTAAAGCCCTTCATCATTCGCGCAAGACGTTCCTGGAACCGCTGCGTGAAAATGGAATGTCGATGGACATCATTCCGGGCAATCATGATGTGGTTTATAAGAACACGAATGAACTATGTTCCTTAAAGGAATTGCTGGGTTATTTCGTTGAGAACGTAAACATTATCATGGAGCCAAAGGTGATGGATTACGCTGGCTGCAAGATTGCAATGCTTCCATGGATTAATCCTGAGAACTATGCAGACTCCATGAAGTTTGTGGAAACGTGTGAGGCATCTATTCTTGGTGCACATCTAGAACTTGAAGGATTTGAAATGATGAAAGGTATGCCATGCTCTCATGGAATGCCAACAGATCCATTTAGTCGATTTGAAATGGTTCTCTCTGGACACTACCATACTAAGTCTACCAAGGGCAATATCAATTATCTTGGTACTCAGTTTGAAATGTTTTGGTCAGATGTGGATGATCCTAAATTTTTTCACGTGTTTGATACTGAAACTCGAGAACTGACTCCAGTACTAAATCCGCTGACAATCTTTACTAAAATCATTTACAACGATAAAGAATTTGACTATGATGGTTACGATGTTACTGATCTACGTCATAAATTTATTAAAATTCTTGTGGTTAATAAGTCTGATCTCTTTGCGTTTGATCGATTTCTGGATCGTATTCAAAAGCAAGACGTCTTTGAAATTAAAATTGCAGAGAACTTTGATGAATTTCTGGGATCAAATGTGGATAGCGAAGACCTGGAGAAAGTGTCAGATACTTCTGAGCTTATTGGGGCATATGTCGATGCTACTCAGACGGACCTGGACAAGGATGTTATTAAAACACGCCTTCGCGAATTATTCATTGAAGCTCAGAATCTAGAAACCGCATGATCGTCTTTAAGCGTTGCAAATACAGAAATTTCCTTTCGACTGGAGATAAGTTTACCACAATTGAGCTTGATGCATCTCCATCCACTCTGATTGTTGGTCAGAATGGTTCTGGCAAATCTACTTTGCTGGATGCCCTGTCTTTTGCTCTTTTCGGTAAGCCACATCGTGATATTAAGAAACCACAACTTCTTAATTCAATCAATAATCGTGATTGCGAGGTTGAGGTTGAATTTAGTGTTGGACAGACTGAATTTAAAGTCGCCCGTGGAATCAAGCCTAATAAGTTTGAGATTATCCAGAATGGAGTCTTAATCAATCAGGAGTCCCACAGCCGAGACTATCAGAAAATCCTTGAGCAAAACATTCTCAAGCTGAACCATAAGTCATTTCACCAGATCGTGGTGCTAGGTTCGTCGTCATTCATCCCTTTCATGCAGTTGCCCAATAACGCTCGGAGAGAGGTCATTGAGGATCTATTGGACATTAACATCTTCACCAAGATGAACATTGTGCTCAAGGAACGTAGTGCAAAGCTAAGAGAACTCCTCACCAATACAAACTATGAGATTGATCTTATTCGTGAAAAGATTAAGATGCAGGAGAAGTACATTGGCGACCTTAAGAATCTAGATGCCGAGAATGTCGCAAAGAATGTAATACAGATTCAAGAGCTTCAGAAGGAGATTGATGAGCTCATATCGGAAAACGATGGCATCAATAAGACCATAGGTAATGAGCTTGAAGCCGTAAAGAAAGAATCGCTGAGGCTCACAAACATGAAGAGTAAGTTGGCAACGTATCAGACTCAGATTGAAGCCAAGATTAAAGCATTGGTCCGTGACGCCAAGTTCTATGAGGAGAACAATAATTGCCCAACGTGTGCACAGGTGCTCGATGCGGCATTTAAGGAAGAAAAGTTGGGTAAGGTAAAGCTAAAGAACGATGAACTGTCTCAGGCAAGAAATGATCTTATTGATGAGCTGAATACCGTTGCCGATGAAATTAATGCTGCTACCGAAAAGCTGAATGGTTATTCAAAGCTGCATAACATAATCTTTTCAAACAATATGACGGTGTCTTCAATCCAGAAGCAAATCAAACTACTGGAAGCTGAATCCGCCAAGAGTAAGAATACCGACATTGCTTCTGCAGAAACTGCCCTATCGGATTTTAATTCCAATTCAGCAGACCTAAATAACCGCCGTGCTGGTTATTACGAGGAAGGTACGTACAATCAGGCTATTGCAGAAATGTTGAAGGATACTGGAATCAAAACCAAGATTATTCGTCAGTATCTTCCCATCATGAATAAGCTGATCAATAACTACCTACAGGTTCTTGACTTCTTCGTTTCTTTTAACCTTAACGAATCCTTTGAGGAAACCATTAAATCTCGGCATCGGGATTCATTCACTTATTCGTCATTCTCTGAAGGTGAAAAATCCAGAATTGACCTAGCTCTTCTATTCACGTGGAGACAGATTGCTAGAATGAAGAATTCTACCTCAACAAATCTCTTGGTGTTGGATGAAACGTTTGATTCTTCTCTTGATGCTGATGGTGTTGAGAATCTAATTAAAATTCTGGGTACGCTTGAAAGCGACACCAACGTCTTCATCATTAGCCATAAGCATGATGCATTGGATGGAAAATTTAAGGCAAAGCTCGAGTTTTACAAAGAAAAGAACTTCAGTTACTGCAGGTAAGAATTTCCTAAGTTGTTGATGGTCAAGGGTCGCGCAAAATCGCGCTAGATTCTGTGAGTTTAGCTATTTACTTTTGCCTACGGACAGTCTAGTATATCTGCAGAATGAAGAACGAATCGCAAAGCCAATCAATGCTGGCACGACTCCTGTCAAAGGAGAACATCTCGGTGCAGCATGGCAACTACTCAACCGCCTTTTTTGACGTCAAGGAACGTATCCTTGGACTTCCAATCTGGAAAGATAAAGGCAAGGACGTGTACGATCTTCTTGTTGGTCACGAAGTTGGCCATGCTCTTTATACCCCTTCAAATGGCCTAGATGGCAGGCTGCCATGCGCTAAGTCCTATCTCAACATTGTGGAAGACGTCCGCATTGAGCGTATGATTCAATCCACATATCCTGGCCTCGTGGGTTCTTTCCGTCGTGGTTATGGCGTACTCAATGCTGAAGATTTCTTTGGCACCAAGGGTAAAGACACCTCGAAGCTTGGAATTGGCGACCGCGTCAATCTTCATGCTAAGTTGGGTCGGTTGGCCAATATCCAATTCGCTTCAGAAGAGCAAGAAATTCTTAGTCAAGTGATGAGCGTGGTTACGTGGGAAGATACTGTGGCTGCTGCAGTTGCCCTAGAGAAATTTGCTAAAGCTCAAGCGGAAAAGCAGGAAGATGGGCAAGTTCAAATTCCTGCAGAATCTCAAGAAGGCGAAGGTGAAAATTCTGTGATGGATCCTACTGGTGACACTGAGGTCACTAATGAGCCTACGGATCAAAAGTCCGAGGCTAAGTCTTCAAAGAAATCCGAAGATGATAGCGCGGATAAAAGCTCCGAGCAGGACGACTCGAAGTCGGACAGAAAGTCCGATGCTAATAAAAAGAATTCCGAGGACGGTGAATCGCGTAAGGAAAATGAGGCTAAGATGGACTCGAAAGAATCCGACCTCACGACTTCTGCAAAGTCCACCGATAAACCTACCTCAGCTGCACCTGAAATTCAGACGGAGCGTAATTTTGAGCAAAATGCAAAAAGCCTTCTGGATACTTCTGTTGGCGTAAAGCGTACCTGCTACATGATTGAACCTTCCAAGGATCAGTATGCTAAAATGCGCATTGGTTACAAAGAAATTTTTAAGTCGCGCGATGTGTCTATTGCATACCGTACCATAAAGATCAACTATCCTTCATTGGATCAAGATTTTACTGAATTTATGGGATCCACAAAGAAATTTGTGTCTGTCCTTCAAAAAGAATTTGACATGCGTAAAGCCGCCTATCAGTATAGCCGATCCACCGTGTCTGATACCGGAATTTTAAATGTCAACAAGTTGCATAACTATCGCTACTCTGATGACATTTTCCTCAGTGTTAGCCAATTGGCCAATGCCAAGAATCACGGAATGATGATGTTTGTGGATTATTCTTCCTCGATGAATACCGTTCTCCCCTACGTGTTGAAGCACATTATCAATCTTAGTCTTTTCTGCAAATCTAGTGGAATTCCTTTTGAAGTCTATGGCTTCACTGCAAATGCGGCTGCGCGTCCAGATGTTACCACTCCACACGGAGAGCGTGGTTATGGCCGTGACAATGAACTTATTACCGATGAGGTCGTCATTCTTCAACTCGTGAGTTCCACGATGTCTAAGTCCGATTTTAATCGGGCTCTTAAGGACCTTTTCATTCAGTCTAATGTCTATGCCAAAGCTGGTTGCCACGGCGCAAAAGGCAGAGTTGAGGAACTAGGCAGTACGCCTTTAAATGAGACTCTTATTGCTGCACATCATCTCGTGAAATCCTTCAAGGATCAGCACAAGGTACAGAAAATGACCACGATCGTCCTCACGGACGGTGAGGGACAAAGCATCCAGTGTCGCACAAACAAAGAGCGTCATCTTGCCGATACTGCTGCAGGAAAATATGCGTCCTACAAAGAGATGATTAAGCTTAATTTGAATGGTCGTACGATCAATTCCAGCATGAATAGCCATGAATTTACTGCTGAACTCGTCAAAAATCTAAAGATTACGACGCAGAGCAACGTCATTGGATTCTTCATTCCTTCCAGCAAATCCAGTGCGGGTCGTCATGCCGTTACCGCAATGACGAGTACCTCTAAAAGCGTTGCGTATAATGTCGCCCATGAAACGTGGCGCAAGAATTATTCTTCTATCTACTCTAAAGAGAAGTCCATCTGCATCAGCGGCGCTTGGAACTATGATGAGTACTTCATCGTGGCTTCTGGTTCTGACCTTGACACGGATGAGGATGAGCTCGTGATTGATTCTGACATGACCCGTTCGAAAATGGCCCGCGCATTTTCTCAATTCTCCAAGTCAAAACAAGTAAATCGCGTGTTTGTTTCTAAGTTTGCCAAGAGTATTGCTTGACCCTATTGATTATCAAACACTTAGGTAATTCTTAGTGATTTACTTTCTAGGTGAATTTAGTATGATTGTACCATAATGAAAACAGCATCAGTAACCATCATTGAATCTCTCAAGGTTCAATTTCCAGACAAAGTTCAATTTCGCCGGAAGACGATTGACGAAATCGGTACTCAACTTGGGTTTGCCCCCAAGGAGTATTCGGACCTTCTCAAAGATAGCTTCAAGATTCGAAAGGGTCTTTACGACTACTCTCTCCCGATGGGCGTCACGCGCCCGGAAGATCCGGTTCACGTTGCAGATGAATCTGCTCTGACCTCGTTCAAACTTTCTGCTCCCGTAACGTCCATCCTGAACACGGACACGTACGTTCCACATGCAGATGATACCTACATTCGCTGGGGCGAATATGCTGATATTGCAATGGTTATTAAGTCTCGTGCTTTCTATCCAATTTTTATTTCCGGATTGTCGGGTAATGGCAAGACGATGATGGTCGAACAAGCCTGCGCTCAGTCAGAGCGCGAGTACATCCGCGTCCAGATTTCACCAGAAACGGATGAAGATGATTTGATCGGCGGCTTCCGCCTTGTAAATGGCGAGACGGTGTTTGCCAAAGGTCCCGTGGTGAAAGCCATGGAGCGTGGTGCCATTCTTCTCGTGGACGAAATTGACCGTTCCACCAACAAAATCATGTGTCTTCAAGGTGTGCTGGAAGGCAAACCAATCATGATCAAAAAGACGGGTGAAGTCATCCGTCCTGCTACTGGTTTCAATGTGATTGCTACTGCGAATACCAAAGGCAAAGGTTCTGAGGATGGCAGGTTTGTTTCTGCAACGGTAATCGACGAGGCTTTCCTCGAGCGTTTCGTCTGCACGATCGAACAGTCATATCCTCCATTGGCTACTGAACGCAAGATTGTGCTCAAGCACATGGAAAAGTTCAAGAAAGTTGATGAGCAATTTGCTGAGTATCTCGTCACGTGGGCTGAAGTCATCCGCAAAACGTTTGCTGATGGTGGCGTGGATGAGCTCATTTCCACTCGTCGTCTTTGCCATATCGCTCACACCTTTGCAATCTTCGGCGATCGTCTGAAGTCCATCGACATGTGTATTGCTCGCTTTGATCAGGACACCAAGATTGCGTTCTCGGATCTTTACTCCAAGATTGATCCTACAATCATTCCAAAGGAAGTTCCAGCTGAACCTGCTGTGGCTGCACCTGCTGAACCTGCAGAAACCGCATTCTAAAAAATAAACTGCCAGCATGCATTTTGTTATTTACAACATGCATGACTGGTGTATGATTCTACTATGCTGAGATTAGTCCAATCAGCATAGTCAACTCAATGGACTATTGAATAAGTTAAGAATAATATGAATAGCACAAAATCCACAAGTCAGAAAGCTCGCCTCTTTAATTTCCTCGCCAAGGGCAAGGAAGTTACAACTGCTGAAGTCTCTAAGCGTCTCAGCATCGCGAACCCATCTGCCGTTATCGCCGAGCTCCGCAATGAAGGCGCTCGTATCTACACGAACAAACGCACCAATAGCCAAGGTCAAACGGTCTTCAAGTATCGCCTCGATACCGCTCGTCCAGTTGCTGACGGCCCACATCAAGGCCGTTCGTTGACCCGCGCTGGTTGCCGCTAAGAACAACTAAGTTGGGTATTTCCCAACTGTTTTCATCATGACACCAGAACCGTCGCCAACGGAAGGTAGAAAGTTTGATTCTGATAAACCGGAATATGGACTGATCCCTCCGCATACTCTTGAAGAGTTGGCGACGGTTCTGACTGTCGGTGCAAAGAAATATGCCCGTGAGAATTGGAGACATGTGCCAGAAGCCGAACGTCGGTATTTTGATGCACTCCAACGTCATCTTTGGGCCTGGAAACGCGGTGAGCGTTTCGATCTTGAAACTGGAAGACATCACCTTGGACATGCTGCGGCATGCCTCTTTTTCCTCTGCGAACATGATATGGGTAAAGCCAATCCCGACCTATGAAACTATCTGAAGACACTATCAATTTACTGAAGAACTTTTCCGCCATTAATCCGAACATGGTCTTCAAACCTGGCAATACCATTAGCACAATTTCTGAGGCCAAGAACATTCTTGCTTCCGCGCAGATTGCTGAGCAAATTGAAAAGGAGTTTGGCATCTATGAACTCAACGAGTTCCTTGCCGCTATCTCTTTGATCGAAGATCCTGAGGTGAATTTTACAGAAGATTCTGTGATCATTAAGAATAATGAAAGCTCCATTAAGTATTTCTATTCGAGTCCTTCGGTTCTGACTGCGCCAACCAAGGCAGTCACTATGCCCAAGGCTGATGTTGTGCTTAATCTCACGGCAGACGTGATCAATAAGATCAAGAAGGCTTCTGCAGTATTTGGCCATTCAACCCTGGCCATTGAAGGTAAAAAAGGTAAAGTTTCTATCACAATTTTGGATCAAAAGAATCCAACAGCGAATAAATACACCATCACGTTAAATGAGAGTAACTCCTGTGAAGAGGTATTCTCATTCGTCATGGTCATCGGCAATCTTAAAATGTTGCCTGGTGATTATACCGTATCAATTAGCTCAAAACTAATCAGTCATTTTAAGAACACCAATCTTCCAGTGGAATATTGGATTGCTCTTGAGAAAACTTCAACCTTTTCAGGTTGATATATATAACTAACTATGGACAACGTAATACCTATGACAACAGAACAAACACCACAACCTGGAATGCCAGCTGCAGGTTCATCGCAACTCGCGCTAAACGATCTCGCCGCAGTCGTTCAGATTATTGATATCGTCTCCCGCCGTGGAGCTTTTGAAGGTACTGAATTAACTGCGATTGGCGCATTGCGCACTCGCTTTGCTGACTTCTTGAAGGCAAGCACGCCTAAGCAAGAAGAGCCAGCAGCTCAGATGATTGAGCCAAAAGCTTAATCTTTTAGATTCCAGTTCTAGACTTTTGGTGGGGCAGTCGTAAAAGAACCCACCATTTTTTATTATGAGCCTCATTCCTTCAACTCCAGAAGATCGTAAAGCTATCCGCATTGCCCTTGATCAAATTTCAGAGGCAATGTCAGAGATTCAAACCCAGCGTGTTCAGATTAATGAAACGCTCAAGGCTCTTGAAGATAAGTTCAAGGTTGCTCCAAAGACTTTCCGTAAGGTTGCTGCATTATACCATAAGCAGACTGTCGTACAGTTCGAAAACGAAACCTCTGAGATTAAAGAGTTGTACGAAAGCATAACTTCAGTTTAAAATGAAGACATGCAAAACCAAGAAGAATTCCTCTGGACGGAAAAATACCGTCCAGCCAAGCTCAGCGAATGTATCCTCCCGGAACACCTCCTCAAAACTTTCCAGGGTATCGTCTCGTCGGGTGAAATGCAAAACCTCCTACTGTGTGGCACGGCCGGTCTCGGTAAGACTACAGTTGCAAAAGCTCTTTGCAATGAACTCGGGCTCGATGCTATTGTCATTAACGGATCGGAAGATTCCGGCATTGATGTCCTTCGTGGTCGAATTAGACAATTTGCAAGTTCCATCTCGCTCGAAGGTTCGGACAAGCCGAAAGTAGTCATCCTTGATGAGGCTGACTACCTCAACCCACAATCCACGCAACCTGCGCTGCGTGGATTCATTGAAGAGTTTTCTTCTAATTGCCGGTTTATCTTGACGTGCAATTTCAAGAATCGTATTATTGAACCTCTTCATTCGAGATGTTCTGTAATCGAATTCAATACGTCTAAAAAGCAATTGGCGGGTCTTGCTGGTGCTTTTATGAAGCGTATGGAAGGTATCCTTCTCAAGGAAGGTATCAAGCATGAGCCAAAGGTTCTAGCTGAACTTATTATTAAGTTTGCGCCTGACTGGCGCAGGGTCATTGGCGAATGCCAGCGTTACTCCGTATCTGGTCAAATCGATACTGGAATTCTTGCGAATCTTGGCGATGCAAATATTGCCAGTTTAGTTGCCGCCTTAAAAGCAAAAGACTTTAAGACCATGCGTGGATGGGTGGTCAATAACCTCGATCTAGAACCTGCAGCAATCTTTCGCAAGATCTATGACAACATGATTGAGTACGCTCAACCTCAGAGTGTTCCTCAGATTGTGCTAATTCTTGCTGACTACCAATACAAGGATGCATTTGTGGCTGACCACGAACTGAATCTCGTTGCATGCATGACCGAGCTAATGGCATCGGTTGAATGGAAATGAACTTCTTCGACTACCTAAATTCCATCAATGATACCAAGAAGGACATCATGGTGGATGATGTTTCTGAAAAGCAGTATGTCCCATTTATGGTGAATCGTGGACTGTCTTATTTCTCTGATACCGTTTTGTTCGCTAACGAAATGAACCGTTATCACCATCTGGATAAGCGACTCCAGTTCGACTTTTTGATAAATAGCATACGTAAGAAGAAGCGCTTTAGTAAATGGGCTAAACCCCAGGAACAAGAAGCGATAATGATTGTCAAAGCATATTATGACTTTAGTAATGAAAAGGCTAGATCTGCTGCGTCGCTCATGTCTTCTGAACAACTAGAAGTACTACGAACTAAAATTTATCAAGGTGGACGCTCCAGAATTAAACAATCAAAGCACTGATGCCATACAGAATGACGCAATCGATGTCACTCCTGTAGAATGGACACCTGCGATGATGCTTGAGGTCTTGCTGAACGAACCGGATGATTTTTTAAAAGTACGCGAGACGCTGACCCGAATTGGAGTCGCCTCGCGAAAGACCACAAACAAGCTTTATCAGTCTTGCCATATTCTTCATAAGCAGGGACGTTATTTTATTGTTCATTTTAAGGAATTATTCCTTCTTGACGGCAAGCCCTCAAATTTAAATACGAACGATTTGCAGAGACGTAACACCATCACTACTCTTCTCTCGGACTGGGGTTTAGTTTCAATTGTGAACAACGATCAGGCCAAAGATAAAGCTCCGTTACGTCAGATCAAGATTATCCCACACCGAGACAAGATAAATTGGGAATTGTTAGCAAAATATTCAATCGGTAATACGAAGTGATATAAATAACCTTGATGGCAATCACGCCATCAACCGGTAATGCCCTTCGGGGGTTGCTGGAGATTACATAACCTTGCATAACTGGAGGTAAATCAGATGACAAATACATACACGTTCCCACGGTCAGCCTTTGTAGGCTTTGACCATCTTTTCAACGAGCTCAACAGAGTCTCCTTAAAAGAAGATACATACCCACCGCATAATATCGTTTTCATTGATGACGATAATTTCTTGGTGGAAATCGCCGTTGCAGGATTCTCTAAGGAGAACCTCGATATTCAGCTAAAGGATTCTGTCCTTACTGTTAGCGGTGAGATGGAAGACGATCGAGTCTACAACCATAAGGGCATTTCGACCCGTAAGTTCACGAGAACTTTCACGTTGTCGGAATACGTTCAAGTAAAAGGTGCAGACCTTAAGAATGGAATCCTTTCGATTCCACTCGCCAAGGTCGTTCCAGAATCAGAACGTCCAAAGAAGATTGAGATTGGCTCAACTTTCATCCAGGACTAATTAACTCTTAGTTAGTCTTACAAGAGTGGTGACTTTCACGTTACCACTCTTTTTTATTTACAAACCCCGATTATGTGATAGGATGGTAATGTGAAATTCTATACCAATGTGAGCAGATGGGGTTCGCACATCCTTTATCGGGGCTATGATAATGGTAAGCGCGTAACCGAACGTGTGAAGTTTAAGCCCACCATGTATCTCCCTTCGAAGCATGAGAAAACCATCTGGACTGCGCTGGATGGCACTCCGGTTGAGCCCATGATGTTTGATTCTATGAAGGATGCTAAAGAATTCATGGCTCCTTACGAGAACATTGAATCCTTTAAGATCTATGGAAACACTCGTTACGTTGCGCAATTTATTCAAGAACGTTTTCCTGATGAAATCCACTTTGATCGTAGTGTCATTAATGTTTCCACCCTCGACATCGAGGTAATGTCGAATGATGGCTTTCCAAAGCCCGAAGATGCGCTGCACGAAATTATCACCATCACGGTTAAAAATAGCATCGATGATGTCTATTACGTATGGGGCACGAAACCATATGACGCTGACAAAAAGCTAATTCATTCTCAGGTTGAATATCGTCAATTTGTTGATGAGCGTTCAATGATGCTGGATTTTGTAACATGGTTCGCCATGCCAAAAAACAATCCTGACATTATCACGGGCTGGAATAGTCGTGGCTTCGATATTCCGTATATCGTAAATCGAATCATTTCAATATGTGGTCAGGAGACTGTGAATCTTCTTTCTCCCTTTGGCAAAGTAGAACCCAAAGAAACCATGATCAAAGGTCGTCCGATGAAGATCTACGAGATTACTGGTATCTCTCAGTTAGACTACATGGATCTATTCAAGAAGTTTACGACTCACACGTATGGTAATCAAGAATCCTATAAGTTAGGTCATATTGCACACGTTGTTCTTGGAGATGGAAAGTTGTCGTATGAGGAATATGGTTCCCTGCATAACCTTTACGAGGAGAACTATCAAACCTTCGTGGACTACAACATCAAAGACGTTGAGATTGTGGATCGTCTCGAAGACAAACTAGGTCTCATTACTTTAGTTCTCACGCTTGCTTACATTGGCGGCGTGAATTACAATGATACGCTTGGAACCACAGCAATCTGGGATTCAATCATATATCGAGATCTTGCCCGTAAGGCAATTGCAATCCCACCATCCGTTGAAAACTTTAAGGGCGATTATCCTGGCGGTTATGTGAAAGAACCAAAAGTGGGTCTACATAATTGGGTATGTTCATTCGACTTAAATTCTCTGTATCCGAATCTCATCATTCAATACAACATGTCACCCGAGACGATCACGTCTCAGACGACTCCGGGTATTTCCCCTGACGTGATCCTGAATGATGTACCATTTGAACCTCATATGCCCGGAACCATTATGGCTGCAAATGGTGTTCATTTCCGTACAGATAAAATCGGCGTAATCCCTCGAATCATCGCTGAGATCTACGACAAGCGTGTTATCCTAAAGAAAGCCATGCTTCAAGAAAAGAAGCGTCTCGAGACGATCGATAAAGGTAACAAGGTTGAGTATTTTAAATGTGAACGAGAAATCTCTCGTCTCGAGAATCAGCAGATTGCAGTTAAAATTCTTCTCAACTCACTCTACGGCGCCCTGGGCAATCAGTACTTTCGGTATTTCGACATGCGAATTGCCGAGGCAACAACTCTATCAGGCCAATTGGCAATCCGTTGGGCTGAAAAGGAAGTGAATCAATTCTTAAATAAAACCCTCAAATCGAAAGACAAAGATTATGTTATCGCTATCGATACTGACTCATTATATGTCTCAATGGATCCAATCGTTCAAAACTTTGGTCCTAAGAATCCTGTTAAGTTCTTGGATGAATTTTGTGCAAAGGCTGTCGAGCCTATGCTAACTGCATCCTACGATCTGTTGTCGAAGACAATGTTCTGTCCAACAAATCGTATGGGAATGAAGCGTGAGGCAATTGCGGATCGTGGTATTTGGACAGCAAAGAAGCGTTATATCCTTAACGTTCACAATAACGAAGGTGTTCAATACGCTAAACCCAAGATCAAGATCATGGGAATCGAAGCGGTAAAATCTTCAACTCCAGCAGTATGCCGTGATGCCCTAAAGAAGATGTTCGAGGTTATTATGACCAAATCCGAAGTCGAAGCTCAACGTGAAATTGTAAAAATCCGTGAGAACTTCATTTCATTGCCACCTGAGGAGATTGCGTTCCCGCGTGGAGCCTCGGATGTTTCAGGTTATTCGAACAAGAAAGAAGGTGGAATTTACAAGAAAGGAACTCCGATCCATGTTCGCGGCTGCTTGCTTTTCAATGATCAAGTTGTGAAGTGTAATCTGCAAAAGAAACATCAACTAATTCGTAGCGGTGATAAGATCAAATTCATCTATCTTAAAACTCCAAACCCGATGCAAGAAAATGTAATTTCTTTTGTGGATGGTCTTCCAAAAGAATTGGGTCTGCATAGATATATTGATCACGAGCTTCAGTTTGAGAAAACCTTCCTGGATCCTTTATCCATCATCTTTGATTCAATTGGATGGACCATGGAGAAAACCTCGAATCTTGAAGAATTCTTCACTTAAGTGTTTACAATAAACGTCAGCTGAATTATTATTAACTTATGAAAACTAATTGGGTACATGACATTGAATATATGCATCGCAAATTTGGAGTAAATCCAATCGTACGTGAATTCGACAAGGAAAAGCTTAAGGCTTTCCTGGAGTTTCGCATTAAGTTCTTGCAAGAAGAACTCGATGAAATGAAGAAAGCAGACAATGCTGATGATGTGGTTGATGCACTCATCGATCTTTGCGTTGTTGCCATCGGCACACTCAACGCTTTTGATGTTGATTCTGAAAAAGCCTGGGCTGCGGTATATGAAGCGAACATCGCTAAACAAGTAGGAGTAAAAGAGTCTCGGCCAAATCCATTGGGTCTTCCAGATCTAATTAAGCCTCAAGGTTGGACTGCACCATCTCACGCAGATAACGTAGGATTGCTTGGACCTATTTTCACCGATTGAACTATTCACTCACAGTATTTGATTCCATCTTTGACAATAAGACGGATAAGCTAGTAGTCTGTCAATCTTGGGCGGACTTTGAAAAGTTGCTTTTCATGCTTTCAAGATTGCCAGGCTATAAGGCTAAAAGGGGTGAGACGAAGAAATCATCTTCTCTCATTTCTCCAGCAGTCTATGCCAAAGGTGGAACTCGATCCAACGCCAATGTAACGTCCTGGGGTGGTTGGGCTGCATTGGATGTGGACGAATATGAGTGCTCATTTGCAGATGCAGTAAAGGTGTATTCTCAGTACAAGCATATTTGTTATTCGACTGCGTCATCTCGTCCAGACAAAAAGAAGTTTCGAATCGTATTTCAATTGAACAAGGAAGTACCTCCTGATAAAATTCGTCATTTTTGGTATGCCCTGAATAAGCATTTTAATTCTATGGCGGATGAGCAGACGAAAGATCTGAGCCGGATGTATTACGTTCCTGCGCAATATCCAGATGCTGATAATTTTATCGTGGTTCGGTCCGGTGAGATCATGGATCCAGACCAGATTATGGCAATGCATCCATTCAGCGAAAAGCCATCTCAGAGTTTCATTGATAAGCTTCCATCCAACATTCAGAAAGAAATTCTGAATCATCGGAAAGAACAACTGAACAATAACTCTGTAAGCTGGTCATCCTATACCGATTGTCCTTTTGTGAATAAAAAGCTGATCAATGAGTACAAGACAATCTCATCGATTGATGGCTCTGGAAGATACCGCATGATCTACAAAATCATGTCGAGTATTGCGTGCAATGCAGTGAAGCGCAAATATCCTATTACCGCATCGCAGATTGCAGAAATGATCCGCGGTCTCGATAGCGATACCTCTAGGCTTTATCAAAAACGACCATTGAATGTGGAAGCTGAACGTGCCATTGAGTTTGCCTACAAGAGTGTCATGCTCTAGCATCAACACTTTAGGTAATTTTTAGTGCTTTACTTTTTAAGGCCTAAGTGTATGATTGTATTGAATGCAGAACGCTATCACATTTAAGAAATCCGATATCGACCAACAGTCGTTATATTCCCGCGCCTCAAAAGAGGCAAAACGGATCCATGAGGATCCGAGTCCTGCAGTGCATCAGGATCGTACGTTTGATGAAATTCTAAAGCAGTGCCTACGTGGCCACTACGCTGAGCTATGGCTTATGGCGCAAGGTTACGTGGACGATGATCGAAAATACAAAGATCTGTATGAGCCTGATGGCATCACATCGATTGACGTGAAGGTTACAACCTGCGCTGCAAATTGCAGGAACGTATTGCAGGGAATGGCAGATAAAATTGCCCGAGGTATTCCGGTGGCACGACGAATTTACATTTTCTTGAATCCCATGGATTCTGATGAGTATGAATTCTATGGAATATGGAACTGGAATGGTTCATCTTTTATTGGCTCTCGTCCACAATTTACTGTACAAACTGCTATAACTAGTGTATGATTATCTCTTTATTATGAAAGAATCCATCAAAGTCCTCCAAGAGTGTGCAGATCTGCAACTCAAAAAGTCCAACGATTATCAGAATCCAAATAGTACGATTCGTCAAGCTGATTATTATCCACGCGGTGCTGCGTCAATCCTTGACATCATGAACACAAAGGTGCTGCGTCTTCGTTCTGTCCTTGAGGCAATGGAGAATGATGCAAACTATGCACCTAATTTCGATTCCCTTGAAGACTCTGCAAAGGATCTCATTAACTATTCATCCTTCTTTGTGTCATTCTGCCGTAAAGGTATTGACGGCCAGCGCACTGATCGTGACTTTCTTAACCGCCATCTCAATGCTAAATCTACCCAGAGTTAATGATATTCGTCAGCATTTTAAAGATGCTCTAACGAATGGTGCCTATGTGACAGACAAGAGTGGTGTTAAAACACTCGAGTTATGTGGCGCATCATTCTTTGCAGATGAAGAAGCCATCTTTGGCAAACCAAATTATGAGTACATCAATGCTGAACTTCAATGGTATGATTCCCAGTCGTTGAATGTCAATGATATTCCTGGCGGTGCTCCTAAGATCTGGAAACAAGTTGCAACGAAAGATGGCTGGATTAATTCAAACTATGGCTGGTGCATCTACTCAGAAACCAATTATAAGCAATATAATTCTGCGCGAAATGAGCTTATTGCAAATCCAAATAGTCGCAGAGCCATAATGATCTATACTCGGCCAGAGATGCACCAGCATTATTGCGAAGATGGCTGTTCCGATTTCATGTGCACGAATGCTGTGCAATATCTTATTCGAGACAATAAACTTCATGCCATCGTCCAAATGCGAAGCAATGATGTTGTCTTCGGTTATAAGAATGATCGTGCCTGGCAATACATAGTACAAACCCGCCTTCTGCAAGATCTAAACACGCTCGGAGAAAATAATTATGAAATGGGAGACCTCATCTGGCACGTCGGCTCGCTCCACGTCTATGAACGGCACTTCACACTTATTAATGGATAATAAGTGGAAAGGTCGCTACCTTAAGTTAGCACGAGAGATTGCTGGATGGTCGAAAGATCCATCCACAAAAATCGGATGTGTCATCATTGGGTCGAAGGGTCAGGTACTAGCTCAGGGCTATAATGGTTTCCCACGTGGAATCCAAGATACTCCGGATCGGTATGCTGATCGTCCGACGAAGTACAAATATGTGGTTCATGCAGAAATGAATGCCATCTACAACGCAAGTTATAGTGGCGTCTCGCTTGATGGATCCATTTTGTTTGTGCATGGATTGCCAGTTTGCTCTGAATGTGCAAAAGGCATCATCCAAGTTGGAATTAAAAACATCGTTATGCCATGGCAGGAAATACCTGCAACGTGGCAAGAGTCGTGGAATCTGACTCAGCAGATGTTCACTGAAGCAGGTATTACCTGGGAATTTGTCAAATTCGAATAATTTATGAGTCTTTCAACTACACACTATTACGATGAATTCCTTCGCTACTATCAATTAGCAAAGGATCAACAGGAGAAATGCAACGTTTCATCTAGACCTCCTTATGGGATGCTTACTCATGCCGAGTCTAAAATGGGTGATGCTTTGCTTGAAAATGTTGAGCTCTACGATGTGGTTGAACGTAAATTTGCTGGATTCTCGCAGATCGTGAATGATTGCTTTTATGGTTGGAATGCAGATCACCCCTATTGGATGAAGATGTCATCAGGAAACCATACTGCGCAACGTAAGACTGTGGCCACGAGTTGGAATGGAAAGAAGTTCACTCTTGCAGAATGGATGTACGTATTCATTCTTCACCGCGTAACAGGTTCTGCCATCAATTATGCAACCAAACCATCCGGTTACCATAATACGTTATTGTTCAAGCTTCATACTGCTTCTTCAATTCCAGAGATGACGGAAATCGTGAAAGCCGAGAAGTCTCCGTTTTACACTTCAGTTGGATACCAGTTTCCTGCATTTCCAAAACCACCCGCAGGTTATAAACGTGGTGGCGATTACTACCTCTGCGAATTTGCTCCACGTTTGGCCACTGAGCTTGCAGATTTTTTAGTTGCTGGAAACAAAAAGACACTTCGCGAAATTGGCGAATTCATGTTGAGCTGGAATCAAGCAAATGGAATGCGTAGGTTTGCTTTCCAATATGCAGCAGTTGTTGCTGACGTTGCTGATTGGTTTCCTCAGTATGTCCATCGGGATACCCCATTTTACTATGGTTCAAATGCTGTTGAATGTATTTCATATCTTGCAGTTCCAAACAAAAAGATGAAGACCGAGGCTTTCCTCGATCTTGTCATGGAGAAAATTCAATCTGATACCGGAGCATTCCCTTATAACGCAGAAGACGTGTGCTGTGATTTCATCCGTTGGGTTGAAAACTACGTTCGTCCAGGCTCTGCATATAATCATCTGGACAGAGATAATCTTTGGTCATCACATCGTATTCACGACCATCCCTATGGCCGGCAGAAGCCGATGCTCGAGCTCGGTCTCATTAAGTCGTTTAACGATCTCGATGTACACCCATCAGACGACTATGTCATTAGCCGCGCTGGAGTCACGGCAGAAAAATATAAGGAACTATGCAAAACATGTACACAGTAACTCAAGACACATCTAACAAGGATATTCCGAAAGGGATGTCGCGTAGCCAGGCAAAAGAGTATTATCAAAACTTGTGGGGGACGTTCAATACTCGAATCGATCCTCCAGTTGTTGAACAGTTCGGAGACAAATACATCCTTAGAGCAGATTTTGCTCCGGGTGGATTAAAGGCATTCGGCGGAGAACGAGTTATTGCTGAAACTCCTAAGGATACTTTAGTCTACTGTGCACCGCGGCAGGGTCACGCTCCGGATGCCATCGCCATGTTGGCTCAGATGTATAATAAGAAATGTGTTTTCTTTTGTCCAGCTTCATCTGAAGTATCGAATCATCAAGGTGCTCTTTTTGCCTATGCACATACAGACATGCGATTCTTTAAGATTGCTGCAATGCCAGTATTGAATTCCTATGCGAAAAAATGGGCAGAAAAGAATAATGCTCAGTATCTTCCATTTGGTCTTACTGGAAATGCAACAGTGACTGCTGGACTTGCAAACATGGCTAATATGGTTACTAATTTAATTGGGCATGAACCTTCTGAAATTTGGTGTGCTGTATCAACAGGCACAATGGTTCGGGCACTTCAAATTGGCTGGCCAAATGCAAAAGCCTACGGGGTTGCAGTTGCTCGAAATATCCATGATGGTGAAATTGGCGATGCTGAAGTTGTAACGGCAACTATGCCTTTCCTTAAAGCTCATCCGATTGCAAATGAAATGCCGTTCCCAACAACTGCGGCATATGACGCAAAAGCATGGGAAGGGTTTGTAAAAAAAGGAAAACCAGGAGCAATCTTTATAAATGTGGGTGCGGATGCACACATTAACCGCAATCTATCTAAAGTGGATATTTCAAAAATTAATAGCCAGCGTAAATGGAAAGATCTCGGGGATATGGAAGAGAATCGCGCTTATTTTAAATCATGAAAGTCTTAATCACTACACCGATGGCTCCAATCTCGGAGCGGATTTCATCGCATCGTGCCGCGCAGGCTGCAATCTATGCTGATCAACTTAAATGCATGGGATACGATGTTACCGTCAACCATGGTGGCAAGATTAAGGATTACAATGCATTTGATACGATTGCAGTCTATCATGGGAATGATTGGGGCGGTACTGTCAATATGTTTGGAGGCGTCAAGCAATTTGGTGCAATTGACCAGATTGTCCGTTTGTCCAAGTTCACTGGTAAAGTCCTTTCCCTCACAATTGATTTCCCAAAATACTCTGAGATGATTAAACCCCGGGTTGATAAAGAACCAGCATCGCATCCAGATTGGAAACTAGTCGACTGGATTAATCTGGCCCGGATTGAAACATCTGCGACGGTAATCAACACGGATCTTGAATTAGAAAGCGCAAAACTGGCAATCGGAGATTCTCATGCTCTTTCCATGTATCGCCCAGGATGGAAACTGAATTGCGTCCCATATAAAACTCTTTATGGTGCTATCACTTCGGGTCTCAAATCTTTTGTATTACCAAATAAACTGAAGTACGATGAGATTGAAGTGTACTTCGGAAACATTGACATTCGCCATCATCTGCTTCGTCAGAGTAATCCTGAGGCAGCTACTCGAGATCTTGTTGCTGGATATGTTCAGCAATGTGAGGATCTTGCAAAGACGTGTAACTGCAAAGTGACAATCTGGGAACCTCTACCAATTGAAAACGAGTCTCGCAAATTGCCAAAGACTGGCTATTACAAGGGAACTCCATTCTATGGTACCTGGAATGAACGCAATGATATTCGAAATCTCTTCGTTGAACAGCTTCATAAGAATGCCAAAGGCAATGTCAAGGTGTTTGAATGGATTTCAAAGCTAATGAATCTCAAAGGCGAATTAGATTTTGCCTGCATGGAAAAACCACAATCTGTTCATTTATCCAGAGAATTTTATCCTCACTGGAATCAATAAAAGATGTACAGGATCAATCAACTATAGTATAGTTCTATTATGTCATCACTACTCGCAAAATTAAAAAAGAATTCACGAATTGATACCGCTGCAACCTTGGATGATTCTAAGGTTTTCAATCAAAGCGAAAGCATCGCAACAGACGTTCCTATGATTAACGTTGCCCTTTCCGGAGACCTTGACAAAGGTCTCACATCGGGTCTTACGGTCCTTGCTGGTCCATCGAAGCACTTCAAGACTTCATTCGCACTCATCATGGTTGCTGCGTATATGCGCAAATATCCTGAATCCGTTGTGCTGTTCTATGATTCTGAATTTGGTTCTCCTCAGTCCTATTTCAAGACCTTTGGCATTGATACGAGCCGAGTTCTTCATTGTCCAATCTTGAATGTTGAAGATCTCAAATTCGACATCATGAAGCAGCTTGACGGTATTGAGAAGACTGACAAGGTCATCATCATGATTGACTCTGTGGGTAATCTTGCTTCGAAGAAAGAAGTTGAGGATGCAATGAATGAGAAGTCTGTGGGTGATATGACTCGTGCAAAAGCTTTTAAGAGTCTTTTCCGCATGGTCACACCACACCTTGCAATGAAAGATATTCCTCTTGTTGCAATTGGTCATACGTACAAGACGCAGGACATGTATCCGAAGGATGTTCTCTCGGGCGGCACGGGTCTTTATTACTCTGCCAATACCGTATGGATTCTTGGTCGTCAGCAAGACAAGGGTGATGAAGGCATTGAGGGTTATCACTTCGTGATCAACGTTGACAAGTCTCGTTTCGTAAAAGAAAAGTCCAAGGTTCCTATCTCAGTCTCGTTTGCAAATGGCGTTGAGAAGTATTCGGGCCTTCTCGACGTTGCCCTTGAGGGCGGATTTGTTACAAAGCCTTCTATGGGCTGGTATGCAAAGAAAGGTGATGAGACAAAGTATCGTGAAAAGGATACCTATAACAAAGAATTCTGGAATGGAATCTTAGACTCGAAAGAGTTCAAGGCATACATTCGTCAACGCTATACCCTCGGAGTCGATGGTCAAAGCAACACCAGCAACATTTCAATTATTGATGAAGATGAATCCTAAAATTACTGACAGCGATTATTCTTTTGTTGAAAAGCCAACTTCCGAATTGTATTCGGTGAAGCTGAAAACTGGCCAATGGTCTGGCGTCATTGTTACCTATGGAAAGGTTTCCTTAAAGGTCAACGAAGACAAAGAATCAGCCACCCTTTCTTTTCAATTCAAGGTCGATGAATCTCCGGCTCCACAGACCGTAGAAATACTTGAAGAATCAAACGACTTCAATAACCATCTCGGCGACATTCTTAGCCACATTATTCAAAACGCTTTCGATACTGGTAATTATAAATTAGGGTCTAATGACAAACAACCTACAAACGACAATCCTTCAGAAACTAGTTAATGATGAGCAATACTGCAGAAAAGTATTGCCATTCATTAAGTCTGAGTATTTTGAGGGTTCTCATAAGTCAGTCTACAAACTCGTCCTGGATTTTATTGCCAAGTACAATAAACTTCCTACGCAGACGAGCCTTGGCATTGATCTTGACAAGACTGACATTCGAGAGGATCAATACGATTCTACAGTCAAACTTATTGAATCTCTCAGTGAGAATCCCAAAGTTGAAGACCTATGGCTAATCGAGAATACGGAAAAATGGTGTAAGGACCGTGCCGTATTCTTGGCCATTATGGAATCGATTCAGATCATCGATGGCAAGAAGAAAGATATTGGCCAAGGTGCAATTCCAGACATCCTTCAAAAGGCTCTTGGAATCAACTTTGACAATTCTGTGGGTCACGATTACATCGGTGACTTTGAGGATCGGTTCGACTTCTATCACAAGGTGGAAGATCGTACTCCATTCGATCTCGAGATGTTCAATGCCATTACCAAGAATGGAGTTCCACGTAAGACGTTGAATATCTGTCTTGCCGGCACGGGCGTGGGAAAGTCCCTCTTCATGTGTCATGTGGCTTCTTCGTATCTGACACAGGGTAAGAATGTGCTGTACATCACGCTAGAAATGTCAGAAGAACGCATCGCTGAACGTATCGATGCGAATCTAATGAATATCCCAATTGATCAACTTGCAAGTCTTCCAAAGGACTTGTACGAGAGCAAGATCAAGAAGATTGCTGCAAAGACTGTAGGATCTTTAATCATCAAGGAATATCCAACTGCATCTGCACATGCTGGTCATTTCCGTGCTCTTTTGAATGAACTTAAGCTGAAGAAGGATTTTACTCCTGACGTCATCTTTATTGACTATCTTAACATCTGTGCTTCTTCTCGTATGAAAGGCGTGGGAGGTTCAATCAATACCTACTCATTCATCAAGGCTATTGCGGAAGAAATTCGTGGTCTTGCTGTGGAATTCAATGTTCCAATCTTCTCTGCGACTCAGACAACTCGTAGTGGATTCGGCAATAGCGATGTTGAACTGACTGACACCTCAGAATCCTTTGGTCTTCCTGCAACGGCAGATCTCATGTTTGCCCTCATCTCAACTGAAGAACTTGAAAAGATGGGACAACTTATTGTCAAACAGTTAAAAAACCGGTATAACGATCCAACCAAGAATAAGCGTTTTATCATTGGAGTTGATCGTGCCAAGATGAAACTGTTTGATGTTGAAAACAAAGCTCAGACTTTAAGCAAAGAACCAACTGTCCGTAGTGGTACTCAGGAGAGGAACTTTAACGGATTTAAAATCGAATAATACTATGGAAACACAAACAGAATTCAAAGACATTGAACCCAGTTTCAATTTAATTAGCTTTAGCCCTCTTTCAGTGGGCACTCAGATTACCGATTCCGTTCTTGACTTTAACGTGGGAGGCAAAGAAATACTTAGAATTGAGCGAAATGGCAATGTAATTGCTCCCGATCTTGAATCGGCTTCCGAAGCTGGTAGGGTCTTCGTGCAGGCAATTAGAGAGCAACTTAATTTTAAATTGTAGGCATTTTGTTGTTTACATGAGGCAATAACGGTATAAGATAGGAACTACAATATGGGAATGTTCGATACAATTCAATGGGGCGACAATCTACCTTTCTCGGAAGAGATGAAGGAGTTTGGTCTCGATAAAAACAACTGGTCCTTTCAGACCAAAGACCTTGACTGCTGCCTGGCCAACTATGTTGTTCAAGACGGTAATTTCTTTCTAGAAAAATACAAGAGCGAGAAATGGGTCGAGGGTGACCCAAAAGGCAAGAGTTTTATGGACCGTATGGGTTCCCTTGAACGCACGGATCGATATCTTGAACTTCAAAAAATCACTGAAACTATTTACATGTATGACTACCGTCATGACGTGCTTGGTCTTTGGGATTGCACCATTGAATTCAAAGTTGTACTCATTGACGGTAAGGTCGATTCTACGGAACTTTTTGAGTTTAAAAAAGTGCCAAGTGCCGACAGAAAAGAGCAAGAACGCAAATGGCATGCAGACCGAGAATATGAGAATTCTCGTTGGTACAACCGCTTCATTTTCCACACATCGCCCTACCGCTGGGTTCGCCGTAAATTATCCACTATCCTTTACAAAACAGGTTCCTTTCTTCATACAATTTCCTATAAACTCCCATGAACGACTACGATAAAAAAACTAGCTCCCCTGCGTTTCGCCGTAAGCTGAAAAAGTTTACCGAAGCAATTAAGTCTTTGCGGAATCTAAATAAGATTCCTGGAAAGCCAAAGCAACTTAAATCCACTGCTACGCAGAAGGAAAAAGAAGCTCACGCTAAACTTCTTTCCATGATTCCGGATCGTGGAACCATCCGTTGGTTCTGTATTCCGTATGGTGCCGATTCAGATCGTCGCCAGTCTGCACCAAAGGTTGAAGAAGCTGCAACGACTGAGGCCACCGCCTAATATGAAAGAATTCGTCATAGCTCTTGCAATTGTTTTTGTAATTGGCCTTTTTATATTCTATCCAATTGCTGTCATTTGGTCGATGAATACGCTGTTTAAGTTTGCCATTCCATTCACACTAGAAACCTGGACAGCAACAGTAGTTTTGTCTAGTTTATTTGCCGCAAAAATTACCGTCAACAAAAAGTAATTTTACTGTTTACATTCACTCACAATTTGATAGGATAGTAGAATGAAGTTTATTTGCATATCGGACACCCATGGACTTCATCGGTCCATGGCCCATACTTTACCCGAGGCTGACGGCATTATCCATGCTGGCGATTTTTGTAATCGTGGATCCATGGAAGAATGTATGAGAGCGTTGGGTTGGTTTAATGCGCTTCCGTATAAGCATCGGATTATCATTGCTGGAAATCATGATCTCTTCATGGATCCTGATCATACAGATCAGCCAAGCTCCGAGTCGGCCATTAAAGCAATTCTTCCAGTGTCTGATGGATTCCATTATCTATGGAATTCTGGTTGTGAAATTGAAGGCATTAAGTTCTGGGGTTCTCCACAGCAACCAGAGTTCTTCAATTGGGCGTTTAACCTCCCACGCGGAACTCCGCTGCGACAACACTGGGAATTAATTCCTGAAGGAACTGATGTTCTTATTACTCATGGTCCAGCATATGGACTATTGGATAAATGCCCAAATTTTACAGATCCGAATGGACCCTGGGTATCGGTTGGAGATAATGATCTTGCAAAGAAGATTCGTCGGATTGAACCAAAGGTTCACGTATGTGGGCATGTCCATTCCGGTTATGGCCACGCAATCCTTGGTGAGACCACGTATATTAATGCATCAATCTGCAATGAAGGATATTTTGCAATTAACAAACCAATTGCCTTTAACATCGATGCTGCTACAAAGAATACAACTTTAATTCATTATGTTTAACGACAATCCCTACAAACACTGCGTCGTGGTGAGCACTCTCGACGAATACAAAGCAATGCCTCTTAAATCCAGAGAGCTGGTTGTATGGTATTGGCCATTCCCTCTTTACATCAAACCCTACGCACTCCGCGCTGGAGCTGATCTTATAGGCGAGTGGACAAAATTTGACGAGTACGTTAAAAAGGAGTATCCGGTACAATACTTCTTCCGTGATACTGTTATTGGTTTCTTTCAGGACATCGAAGCGAGTGTCAGAAGAATCAAATGGAAGATAAAGCCTTACATTAAACGTTCTCGTAAAGAAATGCGTGATAAGGTCTTCATCCGTCAGTACCGCGACCTCGATTCCATCATTGTGGAATTCTGCATGCAATGTGTCATCGAGTATGTCGACCGCGAGAAGTGCTTCGACAAAATTACATTCGAGTATTCGGAGACAGTTAAAATCTTCGCGGCTCAATTAAAAGAGTGTCATGTTTATGCCACCAAGGGTCGCCAAGAAATTCTGGATGAAATTGAAAAAGCGTGGGAAGATGTTCCTCTTATGATGAGCGATATTGCTCAGAATAAGATGGAAAAGTATAATAAAGTCACCGAGTTGGAAACCAAACTAGAAGAAGCCGACACTCAGGTATGCGAATGGGTAGTTAAAAACCGCAGACAGCTCTGGACCTAATAATATGCTTGCCGACGACGACGACGATAACGAAAAAGAAAAACCAGAAATAGACTATTCTCAATATAAAACTGACGTTCATGTCAATGCGTGTGTTCTGGAGTTTGCTCACGACATTATTCATTCTGCGCAACTTCAAAATAAAGACATTAAGGTATCCATTGATTTTGATACGGCGATCAATTCTGATCAAACATTTATTGCTGCAAAAGCCAGAATCAATTCCGATCTGGGTACCATAATGGTATTCCCTAATTTTGGGAAAAAGAGCTCTAGCGCATATATCCTCAATAGGGGTATGATTAACCGTATGCGCAAGGAAGGTTTCTCGGAAGAGTTCATCCAACGTAATGGTGGCATTTACAGCGATCAGTTTAACTTTACTCAGAAAAACGTAAAAATGCTTGGGTACTATCTCACTCATAAAATCAATCATGATAAGTAAAAAAGTAAAACTCATTAGTCACTCTAAGATGGCGGATGGCCTAAAACCACTTGGAATCGAAGATTTCAGTATGGACCTTCAGGATCTCATTGCATTTTGCGCACGAGTTTCGAATCCGAAGAACCAGTTCAATACCGAGACTTCGGACAAACTGATTCGTTACCTTATTCGCAACAAGCATTGGTCTCCACTTGAGATGGTGTCTGCCTGCGTAGAAGTTAATACGACGCGGGATATTGCTCGTCAGCTTCTTCGGCACCGCTCGTTCTCTTTCCAAGAATTCAGCCAGCGTTATGCGGATCCCGTGAAAGAGTTGGACTTTGTAACGCGTGAAGCTCGCCTTCAGGATGATAAGAATCGTCAGAATTCCTTGAATACTGCTGATGACGCCACAAAATTGTGGTGGGAAAACAAACAGCAAGAGGTAATTGATTTAGTAACAACAACTTATAAAGCTGCATTGGAACGCGGTATTGCCAAGGAACAAGCCCGCGCAATTCTACCTGAGGGTAATACTGTCTCGCGCCTTTACGTCTCTGGAACGTTGCGTAGCTTTATCCATTACATCGAGGTTCGTTCGGGCAATGGGACGCAGAAGGAACATATGGAATTGGCGCAGAATATGGCTCTTGCCCTTGCTCCAATCTTTCCAATGATCTCAGAATTTGCGGAAATCAAAACTTCCTAAGTTGTTGATGATCAACGGTTTAGTTTTTTAGATCACATATAGGTCATTTTGTTATTTACACCAAGCAGGAACTAAGTATTGTTATCAGTATCGATTGAGACGACTGACCAATACGGTTAGCCTTTCTCTTCAAATCAACAACAATAAAATACATCATGAAAGTTAATAACACCGCCTCGTCTAATACCACCGTCACCGCCAGCGCAACTGCCTCCACGACTCCTCGTCGTGGTGTCAAGAAGTCTGAAGCGGTTTCGCTCGTCAGCAAGTTCCAATTCCCAGCCAATCCTTTCACTCTGAAAGAGATTGTCACCGCGATTGGTGCTGACCACTGGTACATCTACGAGTACGTCAAGACCAACGGTAAGATCGTTGGCGATGCTCCTAAGGCGAAGGGTTCCCGCGGTCCTGCGGCAAAGCTCTATCAGCTGAGCAAGTAAACTACGACATAGGTCGTTCATTCATAGGTGGCTGGTTTCCTAAGTTATTGGGGACCAGCCACTTATTGTTTCTGAAAGTATTTTCGTCTCGTGTTGGTAATCAACGACTTAGGTAAATCGTAGTTATTTACTTTTCTAGGAATTAATGTAGGATTGTACCATAATGAATAACACACAAATTAATAAACTTACTTTGAAATGCACCGTGACCGGCGAGCTGGTTACCTATCGTGGTTGGGACTACATTTCGAAACGGATCGAAAAGGCTGGCTCGCTAGAGCTGCTTGAAAAGACCTTCAGGTCTAAAAAAGGCAAACGCGTAGGTTCTGCCAGTGCATCGACTGAGTTCGTAAAGGTGAAACAGACGAAGGAGCAATCGGTTGCTTCTTTCAACAAGCCAAAGGGTGAATCTAGCTCGGAGGTATCAACGACCAGCTACGAAGCCCGCCTCGTGGATGGAAAGTACATCCTATCCAAAAACGGTGAAGAATACGCTCAGATTGTCACTAAACCTTGAAGTATTTTTAGCCCCTATTGGTAATCAATCACTTAGGCAAATCGTAGTTATTTACTTTTACCCAGAATTTAGTACTATTATCTTATGAAATTAACAAAGAAGCTCCCAAACGGAAAATTCCAAGTCAACAAAGCTGCAGTCATTGCGAAGCTTCGCAAAACCCTCAAGGCTAAGCACGAGGCTCTCGCCCTTGGAGTTATCCAGGTCGGCGATCGTGAGACCGCTTCGGTCGTCTCTGAGATGACGAAGTACAACGTTGACAACTTCATCAACACCAACGAGGAATAAAACATGAAGATCAAACAAACTCATGGCTTTTATTCATCGCATCGGACTGGCATCCTATCCAATATCTCGGCCGATGAAGTCACTAAGATCCTTGGATTTCCTCCAGCTACATTTGCTGTAGGTGACGGAGACGGCAAGGTGATGTTTCAATGGCAATTTGAAGCCACTGTTCCTTCTGCCATTCCAATGGCAGGCGCCCGTGAGGTGCCATGTTCCATCTGGGACTATAAAAAAAGTCTTAAATTCAACCAACTAAGTGTCTGGATGCCACCCGAAGTCGGCACTCGCCTCTTCGGAACAAATTACACAAGCGAAACACAATACTAAAATGATTACCGCAACTGAAAATTATAGCTACATGGGTTGGACGTATCAACCCTACGAGGATTACGATACGGACTGCAGCAAAATCTGGCATGATTTTGTTCACGAAAACGGTACCATCGTCTCGTGTGACTTTTCGCCATATGAGATGATGGCCCCTGAGGATATTCGCCTCTGGATCAATCTGCGCATGCCCAACCGCATTGGTGCTGGTCCACTTGATTCGCACGATCTGTTTGGTCTTTGGCGTAAAGAACACGGAATCTAATGTTATGATCCACTTCCTATCAATTGTAACACTGAGCTTAATTGCATTTGCCTGTACGCTTGCAATTGCGACTCTTCTCTACTCCATATCGGTAATTGCGTTTAAGTTTGTTCTCATGTGCTGGTTTCTGTGGTTACTCATCTCAGTCATCAATTATATGTCTGCAAAAAAATGAACAAAATCTATTCAATTCTATTTGATATATTTGCCGCTGGTCTATTCCTACTCTCAATGTGGCTTATGGGCAGGTCTGATGAAAAATGGGTGGGACTGACTCTGTTTGGTTCCGCCATGGTCCTCCTCTACAAAGGTGACTCTCTATGGACCGCAAAGCCAGAACAAAAAAAGAAAACTAAATGAGACTCCTTCTCTGCATTCTATTCATCATTGGCTCATTACGGGCAAATGACTGCGTACCGCTTACCTACCAGACTCTTTCGGGTCTTATGGGTGTGCAGATATCGTATGCGGAATGGATGAAGAGATTGGTACCGGATAAGAATACGCCTCCAACCCTCTACGACTCTACGCAGGCATGGAACAAACGGATGCCGAGCGATAAGCTTCAATGCATCTATGTGGTTGTAAAGGGACCCGAAGTATTTGACTGCAACATTCAGTATGGCATGCCTTATTTCTGGGTGGGTCTTGTTCCGGATGAATTAAAGGCAAAGGTACCCGGAGTAAATAAGGATACTGCGCATGCAGCGATTCTGATCATGGCCTCGGATGACGATTACATGATCCTGCATACAGTTTCTGTCGGTCAATTCTATCGAGAGAAAATAAACGCTAGGGAATTCTTTGATAGAACCTATGCGGTATTTCGCGTCAATTCAACTCAACCCATTAAATGGCAGCCTCTACCATAAACATGAACGAGATTATCGTATCAGGAGGATCGAAGCTGCAGAAGAAATTAGTGAATGAGGCGGCTCATTATTATTTAAAAGACCTCATCCCTGGACATAGCGTAATGGTTTTAATCAAACTGCGGAAGGATCTATTTAAAAAGGAAAGCCTTAAAGCAGATTGTATCTGGGAAGATGACCGGAATAAGCCAAGAGAATTTAACATCACAGCCGATTCTAGCATGAATATGCACGGCTTGCTCAGAGCTCTGGCCCATGAGTGTGTCCACGTCAAACAGTTTGTGAAACGCGAGATGTGTGATACGGGCAACTGTTACATCACAAAATGGAAAGGTCAATCCTATCATACGGATAAAGGTAATTATTGGGAGTTACCCTGGGAAATTGAAGCTTATGGCAGAGAAACCGGCCTATACGAAATGTTTGTGCACAATAAGCGGTATAGCAAGAAACGGTGGTACATCAGAGACACTGATTATATTATCTAATACTTTTTTGAGGCTGATAAATAGATCATATGGCAACAACCGGGAAATCAGCGTGGGAAAAATACTACAAATTCGCAGGAGATGTCTCGACTGTTATCAAGAAAGATGCTGAGGCATTCGATGACAAAACTGGAAAAGAGATTGGTATCATTAAACAAGGTCAGGAAGTAACTGTTCCATCGGTTAAAACTTACGATCCAAAACCGCGCGTAATCTATAAATTTGGTGGAAAAATTTGCAAAGTCCGCGTTAAATTTGATATGTTGCAGAAGCCTGGAGTTAAAAGTAAAACCAGTTCGGATAATGCTAAAACGATCGCAAACAAATCACTTACTCCGGATGGATTCGGCCTGGGTGGAAAAACTATTTTAAAGTCTAACTATCTAAAGGAAATTAGACTGGCAATTGATAGAAATAACTTAGTACCTCCACATATTAAAGAGTTCTTAAAGGAACTAGCCGAAAATAGCGATAAGTCTAAATTTTCTACACCAAAAGCCGCAAAAGAAATTTCCGATAAAGATCTTGCCATTATTGCAAAAGACTTTGGAGAAATCAGTGGAGCTTGGTGGTTTTTAAATAACTATACGAATACCGATGTGATTGCCATTGAATTTCCGTCAAAGAGCAATGAACGGCTCGTGGATTATTACGGAGTACTTAAGAACAAACTAAAGGTTTCAGTATCTGCTAAAGCTGGAGGCGGTGCAGCCCCATCAATTTCTTCAGTGTGGTCAATGATTCAGGGGAAAAACTTCAATGATCGTGATGAAAAACTGATGTATCAGTTCATTGGAGCCATTACGGAAAATTCCGGTACTGATGGAATTATCATGGCGGCCAAAGCAATCAATTCAGATTTATATCGTAGAGTTGGTACCATTATTGGAAAACCACAATATAATGCAGCAGATCTTGAGGAATGGTTAAAAGTTTTTAAAGACGGAAATGCAGCCTTTGCCGCTCTGGATCAACACCTCTATTCTAAAATTAAGCGTGCCGCAAATGTCAATACATTAATCGAAATGTGGAAGTCGCCAAGCCAAAAGAAATCTGGCGCAATACTTTCTCCAATGGCATACGCACTTGTGGATGAAGTAAATCAAAATCCAAAATATACTAAATTCCTGACAGACGTCGTCAGTTCAAATAATATCCAGCAGCTTTATATCTACCTATCCCCGGGTAGTACCGAATACGAACTTCGCGGATTTGCCGAGAGTAAATTCATATTTGAATATCACTCGAATGCCGCAAATCCTGGCGGCAATAAGATTGGGTTTAAACTAAAAAAGTAACGGATGTTACTTTATTCCCATTCCCTTACGAACGTCATGATACATGGCGTCTTTATGTGCAGCAGTCATTTTTGAAGGTGCACCCGCATGGAAAGCTTTTTTATTTCCAGATGCTGCATGTGCACGCATCTTGCTAGCCGAAATGCCCGCAGTTCCTTCCGCATCAGGATCACGTTCTCCTGCAGAATGTACGGTAATTGATTTAAATTTGTAACCCTTATGGCCACTCGAAGAAGACACTCCGTTATACTTATGAAGTAAAGCGCGGGTGTCTTTTGCACGATCTGATCCCATTATAACGTGTAAATGCTGAACGCCTTTGTCAGAAAGATCTGCGGCATGGTGAAGGATCGTTGGCTTTTCTTTGCTGGATGAAATTATATTCGTTCCTGGAAAGGCGTGCTTGGCGTGCTTTACTTTCTGCGCGCCCGTGAGAGGATTTTTCTTTGTGTCCTGCGAGTGGGACACAATAACAGTATGTCCTGCATTATGCTTCTTTGCAATTTCGTGGACCTTGTTCACTACGTTTTCATGTCCGTTAGTAATAGGATTCATACGTCCGAATGCCAACACGTGATGCGATTCGGAGGCTGCTGCTTCTTTTAGAAATTGTTTAAACGATTTCATGATTATTTTGCTCCGTGATATGCCTTAACGCTTCCATCGTGATGAACGTGCCATGCGTGAATCTTTGTATTCGGATGCTTTGCACCTAGAGCCAAAGAGTGATCTAAATTCTCAGTGCTATCGTCATACACGTGGACGTTTTTAAATTTGTGAGTAGTAATCTGATGGTCGATCACACGGGCTTTCTTTTGGGCAACACTACCAGGAGTCTTGTCATTACCCGCACGGTGAACGTGAATGTCGTGCATGGGAAGACCATGCTTTTTAAATTTAGCAAGATATGTTTCTTTATCATTCATATCGCTTCTTGCCGTATTAATGATAATTTTGTGATGTGGCGAATTCTTAATGTTACTATGAATTGCTTTTACTTTTGCCAACATCTTGTGGATTGGATGGGATTCATCATGAAATTTCTTAGAATCTTCAAACTCGCTAAAATTGTAGTGGTGACCAGGAGATAATTTATGAGTGTTGTATTCCGAATTACTCAAAGATGCAACGTGTTTCTGTCCGTGCATCACGTGAACTTTTGCATTGGTTTTAAACAGCGTTTCATCCACGTCAAATGAATGCAGAGTGCCATGCTCAGCCGCCTCAGCTAAAAACTCCAGGAACGACTTCACGGTTTTTTAGCAGCCCAAGGTTTAACCTTTAATAGATTCGCCTTTGCAAATTCTGAACGATTCACTAATTTAGTTGGTTCCGTATGTCCAGCGTGCGTATGGTTAATGACGAATCCTTCTGGTTTTGACTTTATGCCGTTGATATGATGGTCCAGACCACCTTCATGCTTTTCTAGGTTTCTAACCAAAGTGTGTTTTGCCGCTGCAAGATGTCCATGCATTGCCAACAGATTGTTGTAATGTCCAGCATGCTTTTGAACATGAGCTGCATGTTCTGCGCCAGTTGCTTTTGCCTTTTGAATTCCACCTGAACTTTTTAATTTGCTAGCAATCTTCTCATGATGTGCCGCTAGATGAGACTTAAATCCAGACGCATTTGGAGTTTGATCGTGGCGAACCGTATGGTTAATGTATGTGGCAAGATGGCCGCTTTCGCCCTGATGGCGTTGGGTTGCTGCATACATCTTTGGTCCATGTTTGTCATGGATCGCCTTTGCAGCTGCCATGTGTTTATGGAAAGCATCCTGATCATGCTTAGGATAATCGATCTTGCTCGTATCGTGTTCTGCCGTCTTCATATGAACGTCAGGATGCTGAGTAAAATTGTGAGTGTCTGGATGTGCACTGACAGACATATGTTCGAATCCTGGTTTTGTAGGATTCGGATGATACTGCTGATGCACCACAACTCCAACATGAGAACGTTTTACTTTCTTCTCTTCGTCTCCATGAGCCGTATAGGTAATGGTATTTGGAGTAAAAGAAACTGCCTCATGCAACTTATGATCCTCACGTGAGTGCATAACGTCTCCCTGATATACTCCGTGCTTCGGAGTGATTTTTGGAAGATGCTTTAAAGCTGTTTTTAACTTGCTAGCAAGACCCGGAGCGTGACCATAGTGTTTGTCCACATCTGCCGGAGTGTGTGCTAACTTTGGATCTTTATTGAAAGCGGACTTCGTTGCAACGAAAAACTTCTTAGTTACCGGATGATGACCGAAAACAATCGATGGAGCTCCATCGTATTTCATCGTTAGATCCGAGCTAGACTTCTTCGCCTTCATATGCTCGTGTGCATGCATGAGTGCAGAATGAGCATGTTCAAAACCTTGGGATCCGTGCAAAAGCGGACGGTCTTCAGCATGATGGATATGCTTGAGCTTTTGCGGCTCTGCACTTTCCAAAATCATTTCTAAATACGTATTGGCAATTGAGCGAAGAGATTCCAGATAAAACATAGTGATATCCTATTTATATAATCCGAACTTATTGCGTTCATGAAAAACCCCGAGATTTCTCTCAGGGTTAATCGAGCTAAATTGTAATCAGTCTTAGTAGGACTTAGGAGCCGGAGCTGATGGAGCTACGATATCGGAAGTGCCTTTAACGACACCACCTACGAGATCGAGACCTCCACCGAGAACCTTGCCTGCGCCACTGACAACTTTGCCAGCAGCATCCGAAGCAACTCCAAGAGTCTTGGAAGCATCGGAGGCTCCGTTACCTACGATATTGCCAACGCCACCAATAGCAGCAGAACCAATTCCCTTTGTGGATTGATAAGCTGAATCGACTGTGCCGCAACCGGTGAGAAGGGCAGAAATAACAACTGCCGATAGAATATGTTTTGAGTATTGCATAGGAACATATTTATAGTTTACACTAATTCAAAGTGTTGATAGTATAAATAGTATTCTACATTAACGACTCGGAAAACTACTTTCCGGGTAATGGGAACCTCGAACAATTATGTACAGTTTTAAAGATTTCAGTACAGTCCAGTATGCTGGTGGCGAAACCGAAATGCAAGATTTCTATGCGTATAAACGCAAGAGGTCGCTTGCAGAAGAAGGCACCGAGAAGATTCGGGCAAACTTTAAGCAATCACGGCACCCACAGTTAAAGGTTGCGGATAACGTAAAAGAGGCTGAGGCGGCAAAGCCAGTGGATGAAGCAAACGATGCCCTTGATACTCGTAGACAGGCCGACATTAAAAAGGATCACGAGAGCCTAATGGGTAAATCCACGGATGAAGTCCACAAGATTCATCGGGACATTCAGGGAAAGGTGCAATCAAAATATACTCCCGCGGATGTTGGCGGTAAAAAAGGAATGATTGCCGATATCCTCCGTCATCGTCACGGAGACACGCACGTGGCAAAACACTTTGGTCTTGCAGAGGAAACAGATGCCCGCACAAAGAAGCGGAACCGTCTCAAGAAAAAACCCATGGTCAAGGTTTCTGTAACGAAGCCAATGGGCTATCGTATTGCTGATATTGGAGCCGGTGGCGTTGAACACAATGTGAAGACGGGAACAATCTAATTAATGAAGTCCTTTACACAATTTGTAAGTGATCTAACGCCCAAGGATGTTGTATTCGTATTTGAGCGATTCAATCCTCCAACAATAGCCCACGAAAAACTGCTTGAACAAGTCGCAGAAATTGCAGCGGGATCAGCCTATCGAATTTACAGTTCTCACTTTGAAGACGCCAAAAAGAATCCACTAAAGTTGGAAGAGAAGGTAAAATGGATGCGCAAAGTGTTTCCGAAATATGCGCGAAATGTAATGAGCGATGATGTGAACACGGTGTTCTCAATATGTTCGAAATTATACGAACAGGGATTTACTCGCGTAACAATGATGGCGGAAAATTCACGCGTCCTTGAATTTGAGGCTTTGCTTAATGGACATAACGGTGTTCAAACAAATGACGGCTTTTATAATTTTAAAGAAGGTGTCAAGGTTGTTGGATCTGAGAATTCCTCACTGCAGCTATCCGAGTCGGCAATGCATACTGCCGCAAAGTCGAATGATCTTGAGGCGTTTGCAAAAAATCTCCCTTCTTCTTTCCAGGATCACGAAGAACTCTTTAATGCTGTTCGAAATGGCATGGGTCTCAAAGAGTCTCGCAACTTCCGTAAACACATTCAACTTGAATCTGTGGGTGACCGCAGAGAGGCCTACGTCTCCGGAAACTTATTTGAAGTTGGCAATGAAGTAGTCATTAAAGAATCCGAGGAACTCGGCAAGATCACTCACTGTGGATCCAACTACCTCATCGTTGAACTCAATGATGGAAAGAAAGTTCGTAAATGGTTATCCGCGGTTGAACTCCTTGAAAAGAAAGAGATCACTCTTGAAAGCCAATTACTTCCAGTCATTTTAACATCATCTCCCGAGATTGCGGTGCGCACCCCTTCTCTCCAGGGAACACCAATTAGCTTAATCCGTAAAAATAGAATCGCATGAAAAACCTCAAACAAATTCGTTCCGCCGCGCTTGCTGAAGAACACATTGATGAAGCATCAAAGAAAAAGAGCTCGGATATGGCCCGCGTTAACGCTGGAGCCATGTCTAAATCAGAATTTGATTCTAAATGGAAGAAGCCAGCCAAGAAAAGTCTTGCTGGTCCGGGTGGGCTCTATAAGAATCTAGTGAAAGAAGAAGAACACGGCGCAGGAGAATTCGGTACCGCAGAGTTAACGAACAAGTACAAGAATGCAACTCCTGGCCAGAGTTCTAATGTGACTGAGGAAAATAATTTTAAAGTTACATTTGCTCATGAACATCCTGAGGGCGAAAAGAAACATGAGTATGTTGTCAAAGCAAAGAATCAAAATGATGCTGATCATCAGGCGATGTCTCTTCATCAGAAGGCTCATCCGAATGGAAAGTTTACAGTATGGGATAGTCAACCAATGCATGAAGAAGTTGATGAAGCTTGCTGGAGCGATTATAAACAAGTCGGCATGAAAATGAAAGACGGCCGCAAAGTTCCAAATTGCGTACCAAAAGAAGGTGCATCAGAAGATATGGCAATGCATCATGATGCTGCTCAGGCTGCAAAGAAAGCAGGAGACAATGACGCGTTTCATAAACACATGGACGCCAAGTTCGAAGTTGCCAAGAAGCGCGATGCGGAGAACGCAAAGAAGCCAGTAGTAAAAATTGGTGAAAATGTCAATAGCGCAAGTGGCACTGATTTAAATGAGGCGAGCGGATATAAGCAGCATAGCGGTACCGCCGCAATGCATTCTCAGGCGGCCAAGGACAATCCTTCGATTTCCACTCATATCAAGGCTGCAAATTCTCATGAGAAGGCTTCTAATTCTCATTCTCGGAAGCTGGATAAACTCATTCGTAACAAAGCCTCCGCGGCAGATTTAACTCCTCATGAGACAATGGTGAAGCAGCACGATAAACAGGTAGTTATGCATAAGTTCATGGCTCACCGTCTCATCAAGAAACATATGAACGAGGCTGTTGAAATTGCCGAGGCCATCGATTTAAAGAAGAATGCAAAGATCACACAACATTCTCAGGAAGCAATCGCTGCTGAAAAACGTGGAGACAAGCAGGCTCAGCAATTTCATCTTGCAATTGTCTCAAAGTTGAAGAATGAATCGGTCGAAGTAACAGAAGCTACAAAAGAAACAGATGGTTCGGAAGAAGTTTCAATGGCAAAGAGTCAGCTCCTTAAGGTAGTGGACATGGCAAAAGACCTTGCAGCAGCCATGGATGACGAGGATGAACTCGAGGCATGGATTCAAAACAAGATCACGACTGCATATAACGAATTAGATGACGTACATTCCTATGTCGAATATGATGAGGATCTTCAGGATGAGAAGTACGATGCAGCTGACAAAGATACTCCGATGGATGAATCGGTCATTGCAGAGGAAACCGAGGATGGTGAAGAAACTGCAGGAATGTCGGATGATGACAAGAAATCCTTGGCTCGTCTCCAGGCTCTAATTCGCCTCGGTCTCCTTGATCGGCAAAGTCTTCCTACTATTTCTCGTGCAATCAAGAAGCTTGATACCGAAATGCCAATTAATAACATTGCTGAGAAAATGGCACTCTTCGAGCTATTACAGAGTCTCATATCAATTATAACTGGAGACACTAGCGTATTCGCAAAGGTTCGCTCCTCAGTCATTCGTAAATAACCGCAACAATTATGGCCTCTCCAAAATCAATTGAAAATGACCACCGCCTCGATCGCATTGAAGCCAAAATCGATAAACTTGCGGAAGCGATCATCTCCCTGGCGCGAGCTGAAGAAAAGCTGCTGCAACTTGAAGGAGATAAGAAATTTCTCATGGGCAAAATGATCAAGTTAGAAGAACGGATGGAAAAGACGGAACGAACATTGAGCGAGAATTCAACGACAATCTCCGCAATCAATCGAATCTTCTGGATCGCTCTTTCCGGCACCATTGCAACTCTCATCGGCGCGTATTTAATGCGCCAACCCTAATTCATATGGAACCACAACTTATTCGCGCTCTTGTTTCCGAATATAATCAGATGGCTGAAGCATATAACCTAAGCCCAGACCATCGGGTTGAACACGATGCAGGGTCAGCAGAGTTTGCAAAACATTATGTTTCTGGGCATAAACACGAGCACTCCACTAGCCCCACAGAAAAACATCAGAAAGATGCAGAAAAATTTCATTCCGACTATAGCGTGGATCATACTCGATCAGGCTTTGGCGGATCCGGTACATCCATCTATACTCATAAAGCCACGGGCCATCAATTTCAAGTAAATCGTACAGCTTCTGGAAAGGGCTTTTACGGTACAAACCATAACATTAAAGCCTTATAAATAGGGTAGCTTTCACTTCTTAAACAATCATGAACTTAAAATCACTTCAGTCAGTCGCAGAATCATACCTCGCAATGCTCAAGCCCAAAGCCGCAGCATCAGGTGCTCGTCCAAAATGGGTACCCACATCAATTACTGAAGAGAATGTAACTGCATTCGTTCAGGCTGTGACTGAAGCTGCTAATTCTAAGAAAGCTTCTTTTGAATTTAATGGTAAGAAATACGGTATCAAGAGCATCAAGGAAGAGGCCTCGGAAGAAGATCAAGGCCAGGCCAAGAAGATTCAGGACGCAGGAGTAGAAAATGCACCAAAGCAACCTTCTGATGAAGTTCCTGCGGAAGTTAAGGAAGAGGATGCAGAAGAGATTAAGATGGACAATCACGACGAGAAAGAAGTAAAGGCTGACGAAATGCCAAAACTCGATGATGACAAAGTAGAAGAAGAGCTTGTCGGCAATCAGCATAAGCTTGATGTCAATAAAAACGGCAAGGTTGATGGAGATGATCTAAAGAAACTCCGCAGTGAAGAAAAGGAAGAAGATTCTGATGAGAAAGATGCAGAACCCGATGCTGATGGCATGGACGAGCCAAACGATCAGGATGCAGACAAAGAAGATGAGAAGGATGAAGATGAGAAGCCAAAAATGACCGGCGAACAAACTATTGCTTCCGTTGCTGCTACCTATGCTTCAATGGTCAATGAGAATGTTGCAGGAGATCCTCATGCACATAACCTCACTAACAAAGCAAACGGGTTAACCGCCCTGGCTCACTCGTCCGGGTCGGACACGCATCATGAGGATGCTCAGCATGCTCACAATCTAGCAGCAGAACACTATCGCGTGTACGCTCACCACGCAGGCGATCCACAGATTCGAAGTGCAGCTAATATCCATCATGAATTCCATCGGAGTATGTACAACCATCATATGCTTCATCTTGTTTCGGCAGATCAAGACAGAGAGGCAAGCGATGCAGCAGCAAAACACTACGGAAAGAAATCAGTTGAGGAAGGTACCGCGGCTGATGCAGAAGCGGGTCCAGAAGTCATGGATCCTGCAACACAGAAAATGAAAGATGATGCTGATGATGAAACAGAAGTTGTAGACATGCTTCCAACTGCTGCGCAAGACGGCGCGGATAAACTTGATTCTGCTGAAAAACCAGCTCCTGCCAATTCATCAGCTGCTCTTCCAAAGGTTGCCATTGTTGATTCTCCTGTTAAATTAAAATAGTACTTAAACCAACACCTATATGAAATCATTGATTGAATCCATTAAACTACATTGGGCAGACTTTATCGGTCTCTTTAACCAGAAGCCTGACTATTATTATAGACTAGACGCTAACAAGGATGTTCAAAAGATGCCTTGTCACGAAGAAGAATGCACGTGCAATACCGAAGTAGCAGTTCCTCAGTCTTCCTATGAAGAAGATCTGCTCGAGCCTGCTGCAGTAGAACCAGTTGCGGTTGAAGAAAGCCAAGAAGAATCAGCTGAACCTGTTCGCACGAAGGCACAACTCAAGGGTCTTTCTAAATTAGAACTTCAAGTGATTGCTGAGAATGAAGGTGTCAAGCTTAGTGGCAAAGAAAACAAACAGCAGATTGTCAATAAAATTGTTAAATCGGCGCTATAAGTGAATGAATCCATTTTCGGTATATCGTCAATTTCTTGAAGAGACGGCTCTCCTTGAATCGCAGTTTGATATCATCGAAGAAATGGTCGAGAATATTGCCGAAAAGAACGGCGTAGACTCTGATGTGATCTGGGAAGATTTTGAATCCGTAGACGATCATGAACTTCTCGAGGCTGCAATTGATGCTAAAGGGCACAAAAGCTCCACGGGCGGTTTAACTCAGAAAGGTCGGGATCATTATAATCGCAAGACGGGCGGTAATCTTAAAGCTCCGGTAACAACATCTCCTTCTAAATTAAAGAAGGGCAGCAAGGCCGCAAATCGCCGCAAGTCATTCTGCGCCCGCATGTCCGGGGTGAAAGGGCCAATGAAGAAGCCCAATGGAGAACCAAGCCGAAAGGCTCTGGCTCTTAGGAAATGGAACTGCTAATGACATATATACATAATGAGAATATTTGACGATCTAACCGAAGAAAATTTCCTACTATTCGCCTCTAAAAATTATAATAACCCTCAGTGTTTGGACATTGAAGAATTTTATGATGATCTAGCCCGATTCAAATACATCAAAAGGCTTCTGAGAAAGTATCAGCAGTCGGGACTTATTCAAGAAAGACTCGTTCTTAACCACCTCATTGTTCTCTATAACGTATTCGGAATCGAAGCTTCAAATCGCATGGTCTTCTACAAGATCGAAAAAGAGTTATGGCCTTCATTAAAACCCTTTTTGGTCTTTCTTAATTACCTACCCGAAAAAGAAAAAGTAGAAATTCCCCTGGACGAATACATTGTAAAAACTCTCAGATCACTATGAGCATCATTTCAAGGACCGCGGACCTCTATTATACCTTTCGATTCTTAAAAATCCTTGTCACTCCGTGGGAAAAAATGGAGGCCTTTAAGTATGGCATCGTTGACAAAGAAGGTAATATTCTAAAGAAAGCTTCGGAACTCAAAACATCGGAGGAAAAGTCATCCTACACGATGTTTCACCGACTGGTATTCAATATTAAGAAACTATTGAATAAGCTTCCATTCGGGCGCACTCGTATTGCCTCTTATGCTGCGGCACTCTATCTCATCAAGGAGGAAACTGGAATGTCCGAGAAGGGACTTCAGAAAATCTTCGAGCGTCTCGAGGATGTTGAGGTTGACATGGTTTTAAATGAAAACACCTGGTTTCTCACGAAGAATGGAGAACTCCAGCCGGGTCGTTATACTCTCCGTTGCGATACCGCGTTGATTCATACTGCTGAATTTCTTGCTCATAAAGGTAGCAAGATTAAAGTGGCAGAAGCAATCGTCCCATCAGGTAAATTTCTGGGCACTCCAATTTTTAAAGTTCTACACGAATCCACGAATCAGCATATTTACATTTCCACCGAGGATATCACACGATGAAATCATTCCTAGAAAGTGTTGCAGAAGATGCGGTAGCAACTCCCGTAAATGTAACGGGTGATAGCGAAAATATTGCCATGCCACCAACATCTGGTGGTCTTATGCGCCGTAAATATAAGTCATTCGACGTTGACTCACAATTATTTCGTAAATTTGAATCTGGTAAAGTTAAGTTTGAACATTGGTCCAAGTACCTTGATATGCAAAATGAAGGTCACACCAGCATTTATGAATACGCCAAGAAGAATCCTAACCATGTGATTGTTCTTCGCAATTCGGATAACGGAGCTTTAAGAGCGATCCGTAGGGGCTAAAAATAAATAAAATAGTTAGGGGCTGGAAGTGTCCCTTGGTATAGATAGGCTACCACACATAACTTCGTTATCATTTATTTTGGTGTGTACAGTTCGAGATAGTTAGGTTAGTATAATACTCGACCTTAGATCTGGACTTAACCTACAATCAATCTTTAACCAATTATGATTTTCGAAGAACAAATTTCACGTAAACCTGATTATTATCCATGGACACAGGCTTACATTGAGGCAATGCAGAATGGGTTTTGGACCCATCGGGAATTTAATTTCCAAAGTGATATTCAGGATTATAAAGTATCCCTCACTCCTCAGGAACGTGAAATCATCGTGCGGGCTCTTTCCACAATCGGCCAACTAGAAATCTCCGTGAAGAAGTTCTGGGCCAGGGTTGGAGAAAATCTTCCACATCCTACTATCACGGATCTGGGTTATGTCATGGCAAATTCTGAGGTGGTCCATGGAGATGCATATGAACGCCTTCTTGACGTTCTGGGCATTGATGACTCATTTGATCGTATTCTCCAAGAAGATATTATCCGGGGTCGCGTGACATATCTTCGCAAGTACCTCCAGCCATTTACTCCGGACAAAAAGAAGCAGTTCGTTTATTCTCTGATTCTCTTCACGTTGTTTGTTGAGAACATCGCACTCTTTAGTCAGTTCTACACCATTAGTTACTTTGGTCGTTTCCGCAATCTTCTGAAGGATACGAACAAGCAGGTGGAGTACACTTCTCGTGAGGAGAATCTTCATGCCATGATTGGCATCAAGCTCATCAATACCATTCGCGATGAACATCCTGAATTATTTGATGCTGAGCTCAATGAGAAGATTATCTCCGAGTCCCTTCTCGCCATTGAATATGAGTGCAAGATCATTGATTGGATCGTGAATGGTTACAGTGTTGAAAGCCTCAACACGCCTTTACTTCGTGAGTTCATCAAGAACCGTATGAATGAATCATTGGTTCAGATTGGCTTTGAGAAGCTATTTGAAGTTGATAAAGAAATGGTCAAGAAAACCGTTTGGTTCGATGAACAGATTCTAGGCAACAATATGACGGACTTCTTCCATTCACGTCCCATTGAGTATTCCAAGAAAGGGCAGAGCTTCAGTCAATCTGATCTATTTTAATTATGAGTTCCGAACAAGAAAAATACTATTGGCTAAACACGCACTCGCGTCAATTCCTTGAAAGAGGATACCTGAAGGAAGGAATGACTCCTGAGAAGCGTATCGGCCAGATTGCGGAGCATGCTGAAAAGCTTTTAGGCATGAAGGGATTTGCGGATAAGTTTGAGAATTATATGGCGCGTGGATTCTATTCACTTTCTACTCCTGTATGGACTAACTACGGTAATGACCGCGGTCTTCCAGTGTCGTGCTTTAATTCTCATATTTCCGACAAGATGGAAGATATTTTGAATAAGGCGGCTGAGGTTGGCATCATGTCAAAACATGGTGGCGGTACTTCGGGCTATTTCGGTGACCTCCGTGCACGTGGCACGCCCATCTCCGTGGGAGGCGAATCTTCGGGTCCAGTGCATTTCATGGAACTGTTTGACACCATTGCAGAAGTCATCTCACAGGGTTCTGCTCGTCGTGGTTCTTTTGCTGCGTATCTTCCAGTTGAACATCCAGATGTTGAAGAATTTCTTCAGATCCGTTCAGACGGCCATGCCATTCAGAACATGTCGATTGGTGTTACAATTACGGACAAATGGATGAAGTCAATGATTGAAGGTGATAAAGAGAAGCGCGAGACGTGGACAAAGGTGATTAAGAAACGCTTTGAGACTGGTTATCCTTACATCTTCTTTACAGACACCGTGAATAAGAGTGCTCCTGCAATCTACAAAGAAAAGAAACGTAAGATCAATTCATCCAATCTTTGCTCTGAAATCTGTCTTTCATCAAATGACGAAGAATCATTTGTATGTGTCCTTTCATCTCTGAATCTTCTTCATTGGGAAGAAATAAAGGAAACGGATGCCGTCGAGACGATGATCTACTTCCTTGATTCCGTAAATCAGGAGTTTGTGGACAAGACTGTTGGCATGAAGTTCATGGAGGCTCCACATCGTTTTGCAAAGAATCAACGTGCATTGGGTCTCGGCGTTCTTGGTTGGCATTCATTACTTCAATCCAAGATGATTGGCTTTGAATCAATGGAGGCTAAGTTGCTGAATACTGGCATTTGGCGCGTCATTCGTGAACGCGCAGATAAAGCAACAATGGAACTGGCAGAGAAGTTTGGTGAGCCGGAACTTCTAAAGGGCACGGGTCGTCGTAATGTCACAACTCTTGCTGTGGCACCAACAACGTCGTCGAGCTTTATTCTGGGTCAGGTATCACCTTCGATTGAACCGTTGAATTCAAATTACTTCATGAAGAAGCTGGCAAAGGGTTCATTTGCCTATAAAAATCCCTATCTCAAAGACGTACTTAAGAAGCATGATAAGAACGACGAGGATACGTGGAAGTCAATTCTTACTCATGGCGGTTCCGTTCTTCATCTGAAGTTTATGACTCCTGAAGAGAAAGAAGTCTTTAAGACCTTCGGAGAAATTTCTCAGAAAGAAATCATCATTCAGGCTTCTGCTCGTCAGAAGTACATTGACCAAGGTCAATCACTGAATCTTATGGTTCATCCAAAGACCTCTCCGAAAGAAGTAAATCAACTCATGATTTTTGCCTGGGAAAATAACATCAAAACCCTCTATTACCAACGTGGAACGCATCCGGCCCAAGAGCTGGGACGTAACCTACTTAACTGCGCGTCATGCGAAGCCTAATGCCTAAAGTACAAATTAATTGCTATTGTTGCGGTTGCATTTCTACCATTTCATTCACGGAGGATATTGTTGATCCTGATGTGGATGAGAACGAGGATAATACCTCGGTGGAAAGTTATCCCGAGTATTGCCCAATATGCGGCAACCATTGCAGCGAAGAAGGCGACATCGACGAGGAGTGATAAATAAGCCATTATGTGGCTTCATCATGACTCTCCGTTTGAACCAATTGAATTAGACCCAAAGAAAATTTACGGGTTCGTCTATTTAATAGAGAACCTAGTAAATGGTCGTAAGTACGTCGGAAAGAAACTCTTTTTCTTCAAGGGCTTTAAAACGGTCAAGAAGAAAAAGAAGCGCATCCTTGTTGAGTCGGACTGGAAGACCTATTATGGTTCCAGCAATGCACTTCAAAAGGATATCGCTGAAATCGGTAAAATAAATTTTCGTAGGGTTATTCTGCACCTATGCACCAGTAAGAGCGAATGTTCTTACCTAGAGATGAAGGAACAGGTAGAAAGAAAAGCTATTCTTTCCGATGAGTATTATAACGACCAGATTCGGGTAAGAGTCACGAGAAACCAGTTGACAAAATACCGCAAAACGTTACTTTAGTGTTTACATCTGACGTTAGCGTAGTATGATTGGTACATGATCTTAGTCGACTATTCGGGTATTGCAATTTCCAACATCTTCACACAGAAGATGGATGTTTCAGAGCATTTGATACGCCACATGATTCTAAACTCCTTGAGGATGTATAACCTCAAGCATCGTAAGGAATACGGTCAGATGGTTATTGCCTGTGACGGAGGTTCGTGGCGCAAGCAGATCTATCCTCAGTACAAGGCTCACCGAAAGGCAAACCGAGACGATAGCGGTCTTGATTGGACTGAATTCTTTCGCATTCTAACTCTGGTGCGCAATGAAATTGCAGAGAATTTTCCATACAAGGTTGTTCACATTAACAACATTGAGGCTGATGACATCATTGGAACTCTTACAGAAAAGACACAGAACTTTGGTCAACACGAGCCAGTGATGATCATTTCTTCGGATAAAGATTTCATCCAGCTTCAACAGTATTCCAATGTAAAACAGTTCTCACCTATGATTAAGTCTTTCATCAAGGAGAAGGATCCAGTCAAATATCTGTTTGACCATACGGTTCGTGGAGATAGTGGAGACGGTATTCCAAACATTCTTTCTCCAGACAATACGTTCGTGGATAAGATTCGCCAAAAGCCAGTTTCTGCTAAAAAAGTTGATGCATGGTATGCCTCACGTTCTTCCCTGGATACGGTAATGAATCAAGAAACATACCGCAATTTCCAGCGCAATACCGCTCTTATTGATCTGAGCAAAGTTCCCCAGGACAAGAAGGACTCTATTATAAATACATTTGATTCGGCCAAACCGAATTCAAATATCCTTAATTATCTGATCTCTAAACGCTGCACACAATTGATTGAATGCGCTGAAGAATTTAATTCACAATGATCTCATTACTCGTACACGAAATACTGCAGAAGGTTTCAGCAATGGAAAGTGCAGAGTCGAAAACTGCTTTCCTGAAACAGCACGATTCACTTGAATTGCGCGATGTCCTTCGAGGATCTTTTGACGATTGCATTCAATGGAATCTACCATTAGGAAAACCCACATATGACGGAAGACTTTCCAAATCCGGGCATTCTTCTTCCTCTCTTAGATTAAAGATTAAAATATTCCACTATTTTGTAAAAGGTGGCCAGGGCGATGCAATGAAACCGGCAAAGAGAGAAAACATGTTTCTACAGATCCTAGAGACTATTCATCCTAAAGATGCTGACATGATCCTTGCAATGAAGGATAAGAAACTAGAAACTCTTTATCCGGGAATTACTCGAGATTTAGTAAAGCAGACCTGGCCCGGCCTTATTCTTAAATAACAATTTCCTGAAAGAACCAACACGGTATCTTCTATATTAATTATAGAAAAAAATGATCATCTCACAGCTGGACCGACTTAAACAAGATTATCAAGAGCTGGATTATTACATCCAGCGTCTCCAGAAAGAAGGCAATATTACATCAATTACGGGAATGCAGAGAAAACAGAAATTTCTGCAAGGAGTGATTGAATCTCTTCAGGTTGAAGAACCCGAACTTCAGGTGGCATAATAAAAAGATTTACATTTCGTTGAAGTAGGTGTAGGATATACACCATTAGATTATGAACATATTTGTCCTGGATAAAAACCCCGTGATTGCTGCGCAATTGCAATGCGATAAGCACGTGGTCAAAATGATCGTCGAATCAGCTCAGATGCTTTCGACTGCGCATCGCCTACTCGATGGTACGATGCGCGAAACAAAGAAATATGTTGCGGGTTCTCTTCCTGCACGTTGGCGCAAAGGTAAGGAATGGCTACTTCCGAATCCCGAAAAAGACGACAAATTCTACAAAGCGGTTCATATGAATCATCCATGTACTGTATGGACCATGGAAAGCGTTGAGAACTATGAATGGCATCATCAGCACTTTGAGGCGCTCTGCAACGAATACACCTACCGTTATGGTAAGATCCATAGTAGTGAAACATTATTGCTAGAAGATCTCATAGATCCGCCAGAAAACATTCCGGATGTACCAATGACTCAGTTCAAACTTGCAATGAAATCAACTCCGGAATGCATGTATCCAGATGATCCTGTGCGGTCGTATCAAGAATTCTATCAAACAAAACAAGGCAGATTCAAAATGGTCTGGACCAAACGAAACACGCCTTCTTGGTTCGTTACAAAATAAAATGCCAAACTACGACTATCATTGTAAAGAATGCCACCACGAGTTCACTCAATTGGTGCCCATGGCTGATCGAGATAAACCTACGATCGATGAATGCCCATCCTGCCATAAGGTTGGAGCAGTCCTACGTGGAGTCACTGCAGTGCAACTGAGCTATTCTGGCTTTAAATCCATGTACTCGCGTGGGGGTGACGGTTGGAAAGAAGTCCAGCAGAAAATAAAGGGAGGCTCAGGAAGAGGCAACACAATTCGGACAAAATAATCTCATGGCTAAACAAAAATCTAAACAAAAACAAATTATTGCGTCAATTCCTTCGGTTCGCTACGAGAATCTAAAGCAAATTGAACCTCTCACGCTAACTCAAAAGAAAGTGTTTGCTGCCTATAAGAAAAAAAATCATCTCTGCCTTTCTGGTGCAGCTGGTACTGGTAAAACGTTTATGGCGCTATACCTTGCCCTTGAAGAAGTCATGAAGGGGGAATCTCCATATGAAAAAATCATTATTGTACGTTCCATCGTTCCTACACGTGATATTGGATTCCTCCCGGGCGACCGTGCGGAAAAGGAAGCAACATATCTGTCTCCGTACATTTCGATTCTATCAGAACTCTTTGGAGATAAGATGGCATGGAATAAACTTGTGGCCAAAGGCACAGTTGAATTCCTTGCTACTTCATTTATCCGTGGTATTACTCTTCGTAAATCCATCGTAATTGTGGATGAAATGCAGAATCTTACTTTTCACGAATTAGATTCAATCATTACCCGTCTCGGTGAGGATTGCCGGTTCATCATGTGTGGTGATTACTACCAATCAGACCTGGAGAAATCCAAGGATAAAAGCGGTATCATTGACTTCATGAAGATCATCTCTCAGATGAAATATTTCTATTCTGTTGAATTTACCTGGCAGGATATTGTTCGATCGGGTATTGTGCGAGATTATATTATGACAAAAGAATTCTTAAAAAAGAACGAATAATGAATAGGAACCGAGAAGAAAAACAAAATCGATTTGATCGTGAAGCTCAAAAGCATCAGCGAAAGAAAAATGTTCATCCATCAAAAAATAACAATGAGGATGAACAATACTATCGGGTCAATGGACCAATTGATGCTGGAGATATTCTTGAAGACTTTGAAGACCTAGACGAATGACATTTATTCATAATCCCATAGATCTAGGATACAATGATCTCGTGTGCGAAACCCTTGAAAGTGGACGCACGTATGCTACTCCGAGGGGACCTAAGTATCCATCGATTACCACGGTTCTTGGGATTCTAAGCGAGAATAGTATTCGTGAATGGCGTCAGAAGGTGGGTGAAGAAGAGGCGAATCGTATCTCCCGGCGGGCGTGTGCCCGTGGGGAAGAGATTCATAAGGTTGCTGAGAGATTTCTAAATAACGAAGTCCTTGAATCTAAAAACTTCCTCCCTCATATCTGGCAGATGTTTAGTACGATTCGTCCGATTCTGGAATCCAGAGTCAATAACATTATTCTGCAGGAAAAACCTTTGTATTCAGATCATCTGGGCCTTGCAGGTCGTGTGGATCTTGTTGCTGACTTTGACGGTGTCCGGTCAATTATTGACATCAAAACATCTCGACGAGTCAAAGAGAAGGAAGATATTCATACATACTTCATGCAGGAAACTGCCTATGCGATTATGTTTGAGGAACGCACAAAACTTCCAATTACAAACATCGTGACAATTATGGGAATCGATGACAATGAACCCAAAGTGTTTAAAGAACACCGTGATAATTGGGTCAAACCACTCCTAGAAACCATCCAGGAATATAAGCGCAGAAAAATCTTCGGAAACTGATACATACTACCAATGAAGACTGATGTTAAAAAATTAGATCATCCCCTATTCGATATGCTAAATCAGGAAAAAAAACCCACATGTGCCTTTACAGATAAACCCCTCGGGCATATCCATGAGTATTATCTCGTGGGACAAATTGAAGAAGCTTCGAAATACACCGAGTGGTTTAATCAGATTCGTCATTGTCCTCCAAATGATCTCGTGAAAATCTACATCAATTCTTCGGGTGGCGATCTATGGTCAGCAATTCAGTTCATGCGGGTGATCCGTGAATGCAAAGCTCCAGTCATGGCCTCCGTTGAGGGCGCCTGTATGTCTGCAGCAACTATCGTCTTTTTAATGTCAGATAGCTTTGAAATCTCTGCTCATTCAATGTTTATGTTCCACAATTATTCGGGTGGCACAATGGGTAAAGGCGGAGAGATGATCGACCAGATCAAGCATGAACGCAAATGGTCTGAAGGATTACTCCAGGAAATTTATTCGGACTTTTTGAAGCCCGATGAGATTCAATCAATTCTTGATAACAAAGATATTTGGATGACTGGTAATGAGGTTGTGAATCGACTCAACGCTCGGAGAAAGATTCTTCAAAAGAAGAAGAAAAAAGCCACAAAAGGCATCGAGTAAGTTATTGGTATTCAATAACCTGGGGTTATTTTAAGCGGCTGTTTGTAATCAACAGCTTAGGTAAATCGTATTTGTTTACTTTTTGGCGGTTTGTTGTAGGATAGTAGCATGTTAAACAACCCAACCTTTAAAAAGTATGAATCAACTGTTACCGACATGGAACAGTTTGGCGTCGCCGATATTAACCGTTGGTACGAATTTGTTAATGAATACCGCGTTGCAGGTCAGGACATTGTGATGTCCCTTCTCTCTGATGTTCAACATCTTATGGGTGACCCTCAAAATGATCTTCGCGTCCGCTTTCTGATCAACCGCGCCAAGTGGGTGACCATGAACAAGCTGGACAACAAGTGATAATCAACAACTTAGGACAATCTAATTAATTTACTTTTAGCCAATTTAGTTTAGGATTATATCATAATGAATACCGCAAAACAAATGAAACGATACTATTACGCTCAGGATCTAAAGTTCGTTGTCAAACTTGGCGAAGAGGCTTACCAAAACGGAATCATGGCTGCTTCGCAATGCGACATTCACTTCCACGCATTCGTGAAAGAGTATCGCAAAGAGCCTAAGAAATTAATGAAACTTATGGATGCATGGCGCAAGGGTTACTTTGATGCCCTTCATTTAGAAACTTCTTTTCAAGGTTCTTAAAATTTTATGAGAATCTCCGAATTAATTAACGAACTCAATGCTGTCAAGGACAAACATGGAGACGTCGAAGCAGTAGCCTACAATCCTGAGTATGCTAACTATGATACAGTTGTGCGTATCCATCCTGTTTATCCAGGTTACCCAGGTTTTAAAAAAGATGAAAACGCACCAGCTTGGGGTGTTTGTATGTCTACTTTCTAAAAATGTCCAACGATAAAATCATTCAAAGTCTTATTCGGTCTGGTATTCTACCCGACCCCAACTTTGTCCCACGTGAGACCAAGGTCAACCGCTTTGGTATCATGATCTGGGACCACAAAACCGCTGGTCACTGCCAAGTGCTCAACGGTGAATCTTACTCTAATGCTCGCAAATACAACGTACCACGAAAAGGCTTCACTTCAGTTGTTAAATCAATTACAGGTTAATGTATTGACTCCTGTTGATGCTTCTGCGCGTACCACACTGGTGCTCGACGGTTCCTACCAAGCCTATGCCTTCTTCACGGCCCGTGCGTGCATGCGTCACATGATGAATGGTAGGGCTCACGGTATCGACGCGAGTGGTAACACAATTCCATGGGACGGTCGTGAGGACAATGACGGTTATTCGTGGTCGAAGAACACCATAGAACTCTTTGACAACCAGCCATGTCTGCGTTCCGCTCCGGACCGTATCAGTGGCGAAGAAAAGCAATGGGCAATTCCGACCATCGTTGTCTGCACTACTCACTTCGGACATACTGTTCGTCGTGGTCAGCAAACCTCACTTCGGAGTCTTTACAGCATCTATAAGGGCACCTGTCAGTACTGCCTCAAAAAGATACCTTTCTGCGTTGCCACCAAGGATCACGTGCATCCCAAGTCAAAGGGTGGTACCAATGACGGGTTCAACCTTGTTCTTGCCTGCCGCGACTGTAATGCTGCCAAGGACAACATTTTCCCGTATTTTGACATTAATGGTAAGGAAGTGGTTCCAAAGAACCGTGTCCAGATCGGCGTTCAAATCCCCGAGGATATGGGTATCCGCGAGGAATGGAAACCATATCTTTTTATGCACTAATTGCGCTTTGTTGTTTACTTTGTACCAAAACTAAGTATGATAGTCCTATAAATAAATCAACAAACACTTCAAATGCTTACGGTACAGATTAAATCAGATACAGAACAAAATCCACATAGCTGTGGCTTGTTCTGGTCCGTACGCGGAACAGGTTACAGGGGTTAAAAATAAGGTCGATCTAAAATCGAAATTATCTTTAACCTCTGGGCCATAAAGCTCAGAGGTTTTTTTATCACTTTCAGTTTCACTGCCAGACTCCGGCTTTAAGGAGTCCAAACGTCCGATAACGGGTATCCAAACCAGCACAAGCTGAGAGGGGTAAAATTAGTTCTTTTTTCAAATAAAAATAGACGAGCCCCGGACGTCTTTAAATAAATTGCCGGGCTCTTTTAAGGTCTAAGTGTTAGATAAAAACGAAATGCCGTCTGCACCGATATGCAGCCAGAACACTGAGCTATCGTTACCTTTCCAATTTTCCTACCTGCACTGAATGTCGGGTTCATCCGTGAAAGCAGCAATGCTTCTAGGTGCATGGTGGGATTCAATTTCGCCCTTGTAGCTCAGTTGGTAGAGCACCAGTTTTGTAAACTGGTTGTCGTCGGTTCGATCCCGTCCGAGGGCTCCATTTTAAGGAAGGGTGGCTGAGTGGTTTAAGGCGCTAGTCTTGAAAACTTGAGTCGCCTAAAAACGACCGTGGGTTCGAATCCCACCCCTTCCTCCAATTTAGGAAATATGGCCGAGTGGTTTAAGGCAAGACTTTGCTAAAGTCTCGGGTCCTCAAAAGCCCCGAAGGTTCGAATCCTTCTATTTCCGCCATTTTCGGTCTAGTAGCTCAGTTGGTTAGAGCATCGTCTACCTCTATAAATAGATTAATGCCCAAAGGTAAAACAACAACATCTATTTGTCCTAAATGTGGAAATGCCGTATCGCTTTTCGCATTCAATCGTCATTTAAAGTGGCACGATAAACCTAAAGTCATTAAACCTAAAGTAGAGAGGGTTGCATGGAATAAAGGTAAAACTGTATTGTCCGATGTTAGATGTTTTAGACCAAAAACTGGTCCCGGTACAGGAACTGCGCATACTCAAGAAACTAAATCACTATTATCAAAAATAGCAAAAGATCGAGGTTTAGGTGGTTACCAACCTTTGGCTGGAAGAAGTAAAAAATTTAAAGTAAATGATTCATATGGTAATGAAGTTACACTACAGAGTACATATGAATTAAGATGTAGTTCATTATTAAATGAATTGAATATAAAATGGATTCGACCGAAATCATTAAAATACAACAATAAAAGATATTTTGCTGATTTCTATCTAACAGAATATGATTTATATTTAGATCCTAAAAACGATTATAAAGCCATTTTGGATGCAGAAAAAATACAATTAGCAGCAAAACAGAATTCTGTAAAAATAATCATTCTTTTAAATAAAGATATAAATGTGGAATATATTAAAAGCCTTTGTAGTTAAACGGTATAACCAGCGCTTGATAAGCGCTAGTCACAAGTTCGATTCTTGTCGAAGGCACCAGTTTTGCGGTATAGGTGTTAATGGATACACGCGAGTTTTCCAAACTTGAGTTCTGGGATCGTTACCCGGATACCGCTCCATTTTGCAAACGCCACGTCATTGGCGAAATTGAGGTTGACTCAAATGACAATTTTTCGGGCGCGTCGCATAGCGGCTATTGCAGGACACTGTAAATGTCCCCTCTTCGGATAACCCTTGGTTCGAGTCCAAGCGTGCCCACCATTTTGAGTAGAAATCCAGTTGTTCGTAAAACAGGAGTCGGTGTTATCATTCAGTATGTTGAACAACAGGTAACCGTGCTCGGAACAATCGGTACTACTCATTTTTATAGACCCGTAGTGAAACGGATTATCACGCAACGCTACGAACGTTGTATTGAAGGTTCGAATCCTTCCGGGTCTACCACTTTAGGGAGTTTGGTGAAGCAGGTGCTCACGTGCCGCTGAAGACGGCAAGAATCTGGATCGATACCAGAAGCTCCCACCATTTTATTCGGTTAACGGTAGAAGTCCGTGTTGTCGTACCACTTAACGACGTGAAGGACGGCTTAGTGAGCCGCGCGGGTCGATAAGACCTTCGATTGAAGTTCCGACCGAATAATTAATTTACAGTAGCGAGGTCGATTGGTCAAGGCAAGAGTTTCATAAGCTCTTTTATGTGGGTTCAATTCCCACCGCTACTACCATTTTAAGCGCCAGTGTTGTTGAAAGGCTAAACTTCTGTTTGCAAAACAGTCACATGCAGGTTCGATCCCTGTCTGGCGCTCCATTTACGGCGATCATAGCTCAATTGGCCAGAGCACGAGATTGTGATTTTCGGGGTTACGGGTTCAAGCCCCGTTGATCGCCCCATTTATTTTAAAGTATGGGTCATGTTTGAACCCTGGAATCGGTTCGTCCATCCGCGGATTAGGTTACCGCTGCTTTAATTTTTACGGATGTGGTACATTAGTAGTGCAGCAGTCTCCAAAACTGCCTTATGAGGGTGCGATTCCCTCCATCCGTGCCAATTTCTTCTGTGTTTATGCAGACCGTTACATTCGCCGGCGCTAAGGTAAAGCTCCATGTTGCTAAGAAACTGGGCAATCACATATTTAAAAGGTTGCGTTCCTTTAGGGGGTTTAAGAGTGTAACGCATACAAGTGCATTCATCTTCTGGAAATGTTCTGGAAGACTTGTATGGCAGAAGGATCCAATTTTGAATAGCAGCTCGGAATGTAGAAGATTGTTTCCATCTTCGGTACGAGCACGGGGTCTAACCGTCAGCGGAAAAACATGGAAGTAACGAAAAGCCTCTGAGTTCATAACAGTACGTTTATTGGGAAACATTAAACGTGTTGGAGCTTATGCGTAAATAAGAAACTCGCTGAAGTGTGGTCATATAAAGCAAAGCTACATCTATTCAAATAATTTAACATACACAGTAGTCCTCTTGATTTACATCAATGGCAATAATGGCTGTGTGAAACTTTAGGGGTGGTAGCTCAGCTGGTTTAGAGCGTCTGCCTGTCACGCAGAAGGTCGCGGGTTCGAGTCCCGTCCATCCCGCCATTTTACATATAAATAGATATGTACGGTTAACCTCAACTCAATAAACATATGTTCTCATTACTCCTCGCACTCATTGTCGGTTTCGTTGCTGGTCTTCTTGTTGCTCGCAAAAACAAAGCAAAGGTTGATGCTGCAGTTGAAGTCGTTCAGTCTAAACTGAAGAAGTAATTTCTCGGGGTGTAGCTCAGCTTGGTAGAGCGTCTGGTTTGGGACCAGAAGGTCGTAGGTTCGAATCCTATCGCCCCGACCAATTATCAAATCGTAAATACATTATGGCAAACAATACGGATAGATATTCACAGAACGCAGCAGGGAAGTTTTATGTCGACACTCAGTGTATCGACTGCGACCTTTGCCGTGAAACTGCTCCAGACTTCTTTACTCGTGAAGAAGATGGCGGCTTTTCATATGTACATACTCAACCCACAACACAAGCAGGCATTGACATGTGTATGGAAGCCCTCGAGGGCTGTCCCGTAAGTGCCATTGGCAACGACGGATAATTTTTGGCATATAGCTCAATGGCAGAGCATCGCACTGTTAATGCGAGGGTTGTAGGTTCGAGTCCTACTTTGCCAGCCATTTTAAGGACTTGTAGCTTAGTGTCCTAAAGCAAGGGACTCATAATCCCTAGATCGTGGGTTAAAATCCCACCGGGTCCACCATTTTCCCTGATTGTGTAATGGTAGCACAGATGACTTTGACTCATCTAGTCTAGGTTCGAAACCTGGTCGGGGAGCCAATTTTGCCGCTATCGTCTAACGGTTAGGACACTTGGTTTTCATCCAAGTAATCGGGGTTCGATTCCCCGTAGTGGTACCATTTATGTTATGCCCTCGTGGTGGAATTGGTAGACACAACACACTTAAAATGTGTTCAACTGTGGGTTCGACTCCCACCGTGGGTACCATTCATATAAATAGATTACACCTTAATCCTAAAATTCAATGATTTCAACAATTCTCAATCTTCAGGGAACAGACGCTGCAGTTTCAACAGCATCAACTATCGGATCCGCCTCACTCGTACGCGTTTATAATAACAACGGCACAGCGGTACTTCTTACGGTTACGACTGCAGACGCCGCCACGACCACAGTGACGATTGCTCCGGGTGAAGTTCTCTATCTCGAAAAGTCACCCCTTTCTACAATTACCGCTGCGACATCTTGCCGCATGGTATCTGTGGGCTACTAAGGCTTAAAGTTCGCCACGGCGAATAAGAATTTTCTTATTTGCTGCATGGGCTTCTTGGACGAGTTCTTTATTCTCGCCAAGATATTTTACCGCGTAATTGTTCTCGATGAGCCACTCGTTAACATTTGTTCCATCTTCCAGGATGAAGATACCGAGAATACGGCCAAACTTATCGTCATTTGCTCCGGGTTTCTGAGTATTGATCTTTTGATAGGAACCCGCTGGAAGTTTTTCAGCAAGTTTCTTCTTTGATAAGAGGCCTCGAGCCTTTTCTTCTTTATCAGCAGTACGGGACTCAGGAGTGTCTACTCCAACCATTCTGACTCGTTGGCCAGCAAGAACGATATTGAATCCGAGGTCGAGGTCGATCTCAACAGTATCGCCGTCAATCACTTTATTAATTTTGCAAGAATATTGGTACATAGGAATGTATTTATACTCCACGCGGAAATAGCTCAATGGTAGAGCACTTCGTTGCCAACGAAGATGTTGAGAGTTCGAGTCTCTTTTTCCGCTCCATTCTGCCTCGATCGTTCAACGGATAGGACAGAAATCTTCATTGTTATAAATAAACATATAAGCGTCTATGGTGAAACGGCTATCATAAGAGTCTTCTAAGCTCCTGTTCCAAGTTCGAGTCTTGGTAGACGCACCAAATTCTATAAAATATGTTTAAATGTAAATACTGTAAAAAGGATTTTGAAGGTCTATCAACTGCTAATAAAGCAAATCATAGTAGGTGGTGTAAAGAAAACCCAAAACGATCTTCGTATCAAATGAGTAACAACTGCACTCAAATGTGCACTCCTGAAGCTAAAGCAAAGCGTATTGCTGGAATTAAAAAAGCTCATGCTGATGGGAAATATGATAATGTCGATTATTCAAGTCCAAATTTAGGAAAAACTCATAGCCCTGAAAGTAAGGCATTAATGAGTCAAAAAGCACTAGCATCAAAACATAGACGTTTAGTTAGATCTATAAGAAAATATACAAAGAAAGATGGAACTATTGTCACTTTAGATTCATCCTGGGAAGAAATTCTAGCAATGCGGTTGGATGAAATAGGAATCAATTGGATTCGTCCCAAAGTTCCTATTTCATATGTAATGATTGATGGTAGAACTCATAATTATTTTCCTGATTTTTATCTGCCGGATCATGACATATATCTCGATCCTAAAAATCCGCACGCGGCGAATGTTCAAAAAACAAAATTAGATGTTATTAAAAAACTTATGCCCAATTTAAAGATAATTTTATCATTAGATGAATGTAAAACATATATGCCATAATCACATTTTGTTGTTTACTTTTGATGTGACATGTGTATGATTGTACCATAGTCAATTTCGTTCTTTTAAATACTTTCCAAGGTTTGATCACCTTGGACTCTCATGCGGCAACTGGTTTCACGAACCTATTGTCACCACGGTCTGCAACAGTTGTAAAATCTCGATAATAGTGGAATAGGCACTGGTCGGGACTGTATGCTGACGTTGCCGTAACATGAGAGAAATTTTTGTGGCGGAAGAAAGCCTTTCTAATGGGGCTAACGCATGGGTGGTGTGAAGAACATCACTCAGTTCTACAATGTGTAAGTAAGTAA
>Ga0208595_1000010_pt1 | contig 66882 bp, 65 predicted proteins | sample LakMenEpi28Jun11_FD_150742 | JGI IMG/M metagenome (GOLD analysis project Ga0208595, IMG submission 150742) | Freshwater microbial communities from Lake Mendota, WI - 28JUN2011 deep hole epilimnion (SPAdes) | ecosystem: Environmental > Aquatic > Freshwater > Lake > Epilimnion/Euphotic zone ...
TAAAATTCGAACAAAAAACATCAAGCCCCTTGTTTGACCGTGCTGCACGGGCATGTGGCCCCTTCATGGTGCCATTGGGAATGCGTATCCGATTCAATTTCGGTAGCGGAAAAAGTGACTGGCCCCGCGGCTCACAACGAAATGCCCTTGAAGTCAAGCACTCTCTGATCCGCGATCGCGGAAAAAACCCGAAAATCAAAGGCTTTTATCTTGCCAAGTAAGCATCTCTCCCGCCATCAATTGCGTTGCCATGAACAAAGCTGAACTCATTGATGCCATCCAAGCAGCCCTCGGAAACGACGCCACCAAGCGTTCCGCCGACGAAGCTCTCGAAGCCGTTCTCTCCTCCCTCGAAAAAGGTGTGAAGAAGGACAAGAAGGTCCAAATCATCGGATTTGGCACCTTCGAAGTGAAAGAGCGCGCCGCCCGCGAGGGAATCAACCCGAAGACCGGACAGAAGATCCAGATCGCCGCCTCGAAAACGGTCGGCTTCAAGGCTTCTTCCCGTCTCAAGGACTCACTGTAATCGCGAGGCCCTGATAAAAACCTGTTTGTATCAACCCATTAAAAAACCCCGGCCTTCGATGGTCGGGGTTTTCTCTTGTCAAAGACCGCGTTCGGCGCGCCACTGCTCGCCGCATCCACCATGAAACCACGCATCACACTCGCCGAAGCCACGCTGCCCCAAGGTGGCGTGCTGACCCTGCAGGAACACGACGGCAGGAAATCGCTTGTCATCCACGGTCAGCAAATTTGCGGACCTGCGACACGTGAGGTGGAGCAGGAAATGGCAAGGTTGGCCTGCGCGCCCTTTCGCCCGGCGCGGCAACCGAAGCTTTGGTTCGCAGGGCTTGGCTTGGGTCATGCCTTGGCTGCCGCCTGCACCGAGCTCAAACAAAAGCGTGCAACGCTGATCGTTGCCGAGCCTCTGGCGGCGATGGCGGATTGGCATCGCGCGCATCTTTCCGAGAGCCCGTTGAATCATGATTCTCGTGTGGTCTTGGAAAACGATTGCGGGCCTGCGGGGCTGTTGCGTCACGCCGGCATGCTGCATGCGATTTTGCTGCACCTCGATGCGTCGCCGATGAATCTCGACAATCGCCCGTGGATCGATGACCGCCGCTGGCTGTCCGCCGCGTACGAGGCCTTGCAGCAGGGCGGTTTGTTGGCGATCGCCGGGTCGCGAAGGACGGCAAACATCAGCCGCCGTTTGCAGCGATGTGGCTTTGATGTCGCGGAGTATTCCGTGCCGATTTCCGCGGGCGCGAAGAAGCCGCGTTTTGCGCCGATCTGGCTGGCGCGCAAGGGCCGGCCCGTGGGGTGAGGCCATGCTTTGCTGACGCGATCGCGGAGTGAGCTGATTCCATTGAACGAATCCCGATCGCATCGGTCCAACTCCATGAAGACCGGGAGTTCGTCTCCATGTCTTCAAGTAAGGGTGAACAGCAGTTGGCAATTTCATGCCCGTGGCGGATCGAACCGCCCATGACATGGAGTTGTACAGCATGGCCGTCGGGGTTGGGTGCCCCGGCGGCCTCACGCTTGCCCCCGGCAAAATCGCCTTTTCGCATGTGGCACTGCGGCCTAGCGTGGAATGAGCAAGCGTTGATGAGTTGCTTTGCCAAGATGCGCGGACCCCGAAACAAAATGGTTTTTCATGCGGCGCGCCGTTTTGCGTTGGTCGCATGCCTGATGATTTCCGCTGCCGTGCAAAATGCTTTCGCTGATGGCCCGCCGATGTCGGAAGCCCCATGCTGCGAAGCGCCGACGCGGGCGGGTTTGGCAGCACACGCTGATCATCAAGAGCAGGCCCGTGCCTTGGTGGTTGGCAGTAGCATCATGGAAAAATGGGCGCGCATGGCTGCCGATCTTGCGCCCACACCGGTGCTCAATCATGGCGTGAGCGGATCTCAAACGCCCGAGTGGTTGCCCGGAGCCGCGACCCAACATTGGGAAAGCAAGGTGATGAACCAAAAGCCCAAGATGCTCATGTATTATTGCGGCAGCAACGACATCAACGCGCGGCGGCCTGCGGAAGAAATCCTCGGCAACGCCATCAAATTCATCAGCGCGTTTCGTGCGATCCACCCCGATGTGCCGGTGCTTTACCTTTCGGTGATCCGCGCGCCACAGAAGCGCATCGACGGCCTCGTCGCCGAGGTGGATCGCGTGAACCATCTCGTGCGCGAGTGGTGTGCCACCCAGCGTCGCTTGATGTTTCTCGATGTGAACCCGGCGCTCGTCGATGCCACGGGCAACGCATTGCAAACGGACTCCTTCGAGGCCGATCAATTGCACCTCAGCGAAGTCGGCTACCGCAGGATGGCGGAACTCGTGCGGCCTGTGTTAACTGAGCAACTTTGCCTCACGACGCCGTGGAAGGAGAAACAAGACTTCGAGACAGAAGACAGAAGATGAAGATGCCGCCTCTTCATGTGGCTGGAGCATCTTGCTCCAGGCTGTCCATGGAGCGTCCCGCTCCATGTTTTGAACAGCGAGTAAACCGCCGTTTCTTGTCTGACCTCTTCAGGTGGCTGGGACTCTTGTGACTCACGCTCGCCGCCCGCGCGTTCGGCCCTTCCGGCCACGTCGTTGCGCTATTGACTCAGTGCCGCCTCACGGCACTTCGCCCTTCGGGCACGTCGCTTCGCTCCTGTCCAAACTGCCTACATGCCTTCAGCAGTTTTGTCCAAAACAGCTACAAGCCTTCGCCGTTTTTCTAGCTTCTTCTGTCTACAAGTCTTCCGTCTTCATAAAACTTCAAACTTGAATCTGTGAGTTCACTCTTCAACGCGTGACGCCGCGTTGCGATGCTTCGAGGAATTGGATGAGGTGGCCGACTTGCGGGTTGTCGCCGTCGTGGGTGGCTTTGAGCGAGCTGATCGATTGGGTGAGGTTGCCGTCCTTTTTGAGGAACAACTTTTTGTAGGCGGCCTTGAGGGATTTGATGTCGTCCTCGGAGAAGCCGCGGCGCTGGAGGCCCACTAGGTTGAGGCCGCGGGTCGAGGCTGGGTTGCCATCGACGATCATGAAGGGTGGCACATCCTGCACGATCTTTGACAAGCCGCCGACGATCGCGTGTTTGCCGATGCGGCAGAACTGATGGACCGCGGCAAAGCCAGAAATGATCGCGTGATCCTCGACCGTGACATGGCCGGCGAGGCCGACGGTGTTGGAGAGGATGATGTGATCGCCGAGCTGGCAGTCGTGCGCGACGTGCGAGTAGCAAAGGAACAGGTTGTGAGAGCCGATGCGGGTGGGCGTGTGGTCGTGGGTGCCGCGATGCACGGTGCTGTTTTCGCGGAACTGGTTGAAGTCGCCTACCTCGAGCAGCGTGGGCTCGCCCTGGTATTTCAGGTCCTGAGTTTTGCCGCCGATGGCGGCGAAGGGGTAGAACTCATTGCCGCGGCCGAACTTCGACGGGCCCTCGAGCACGACATGGGAGTGCAAGATGCAGTCGTCGCCGAGCTCGACATGGTCGCCGATGATGCAATAAGGCCCGATGCGGACATTGGTGCCAAGCTTGGCGAGTGGCGAAACAATGGCGGTGGGATGAATCACGGCACGCATTTCCGCCGATCGCGGGCGGACTGACGAGATTTTTTTGGTCTCGTAGGCAAAGGCTTTTCGGCATCAACCATTTTTCAGGACGACTTCGCGCCACTCGTGGCGGCGGTGGTAGCTGAGTTCGCGGTGTGGCGAGGTGGAAGAAAGAATGTCGGGCGTGCCTTCGGGCCCCGCATCGTAGCGGCTGAACGAGAGCTCGAGCATTTGCCCGACTTCGAATGTTTGGCCATTCGGCAATATGCTTGCGGGGATGCGTGCAAGCACCTGCCATTTGCGCTCGCCCTCAGGTTTTTGCACCCATGAGTCGAAGGCCGAAGGAGGCCTGCGGAATTCATCGAGTGTGGCTTGCTTGGCTTGGATTTTTTCCATGCCTTCGGGTGACCAATGGAGGTGGAGCCGGTGGTTGTGCGGCGTCACATGAAGCTCGAGGTAGAAGGGCGAGTCCTTGCGGGCGATGAAGATTTCGAAGACATCGCCGAGCATCCACATGTCTTGGTCGTGGTCGCTGCTGCGCGAGGTGATGAAGTCATCGGGCAGATCGGCAAGGACCCAGAGCGCGTCGGGCTCCCAGCCGAAGCACACTTTTGCCGGGCGCAAATTTTCATCGGGCATGGCGAGCCAGGCTTGCTGCATCGTCCATGGTTCGCTGCTGAGGGATTGTGCGGCGGCCGCGAAGTCGCCGCATTGGATGTGAGAAACTTGTGGCGCAGCGTGTGATGTCATGTTCCGGCAGATGAAAAGGGGTGAGGCTTGTACAGGGCAAGCACGACTCGTGATTTATTCCGCGATCGGCAGCGCGCGTGGGGCGGGCGCTTCATCTTCGACCGGGATGGCGCGTTGCGGCTGCACTGCGATGGCCTTTGGCGGCGGTGACTCGACGACGACCGCTGCTTTTTGTGGTTGGATCGTGAGTTGCTCTTTGGTCGGCGGCGACGGACGCATGCGGATCTCGACGCGGCGGTTCACGCCTTGTTCTTCGACGCTGCCACTGGTGACAAGCGGTTCGTAGCGGCCGAATCCGCGGGTGCTGATTTTTGATGCATCCATACGCAGCGCCTCGACGAGGTATTGCTTCACTGCGGCGGCGCGGCGCACCGAGAGGTCGAGGTTGAAGTCGTCGCCGCCGATGAGGTCGGTGTGGCCTTCGATCCAGCAGAAGAGCTCGGGATTGCGATCCATGAGCAGTGCGAGTTTCATGAGACCGACCTTTGCGCTTTCGCGCAATTCGGCACTGTTGTACTCGAAGAGCAAATCGCTTGGCAGCATGGTTTTTTTCGAGACCAGCGCGTTGGCGGGCAGGCCAAGCAGGTCGTCGAGTGAGGCGTTGTCGTTGAGCGCGCCGCGGTCGGCCTTGCCACCGGCGCCTTGTTGGATCATCGCGTCGGTGAGTTTACCGAGCTTGTCGTCATCGGCCTGCATGGCGCCGGGGTCGATGGTGATTTGGCCGACTTCTGCCGGTTTGATTTGTTCCGGCTGGCGGCCGAGCTCGGGCAGGTCGGAATCGATTTCGAAGCCGGAGGTGATTTCGGCCGCTGGCGCGTTGGGTTCGCCTTTGGCGGCTGGGTTTGCCATGCGGAGTGCGAATTCCGCCTGTTGGACATCGGGCTTCATTTCGATTTCCTTGTCCTTGGGCAGGGCGGCGAGCAGGTCTACCTCTTCGAGCAAAGCGGCGGCATTTTCCGGTGGCTTGACGCTTTCCTCGGGTGGTGGCGCGGGTTGCGCTTCCACCGGCGCGACATCCACCGGGCGGATCACGATCGGCTCGGTGCGCAGTTCGGCCGCCTGCTCGACATGGATCGCGACCTTCATTTTTTCCAACGCGAAAAACACCGCGACGTGGAGCAGGATCGAGCCAATCATGGCGATCACCGCCCACCAACCGAGACGGTTCGAGGCGGGGGGCTGATACGAGCCGCCGCGCGCAACGCTCCACGAATAGCCAGTCGCCATGGCGTCAATATACGCGCGTCAAAGGGGCTGGCAATCACTGAGCTGCGCGTTTATGCTCGGCCTTGGCATCTCGCCTGCTAGAAAACTCACAAACATCCATCCACCATGGCTGCCAAAAAAACTGCAAAGAAAGTCGCCAAGAAGGCCGCGCCGAAAGCGGTGAAGCCCGAAGCGAAAAAAACGGAAAAGCCTGCCGCCAAAAAAGCAGTGCGCACAGCACCCGCGAAGAAGGCTGCGAAAAAAGCGAACGCCGAGAAGCCCGCGCCGCGCCCCAGCAATGATGCGATCGCCCGCGCGGCGTATCTCAACTACCGCCGCCGCGTTGAACAGGGCATGCCGGGTGATTCGCGCGGCGACTGGCTCGAAGCCGAGCGTCAACTTGGGATCAGTGCTCAGCCCTGAGACTTTTCCATCGCGCCAATTCCGGCTTGGAGGGCGGAAGATTCGTCGCCACACTGGGCGGCGTGAAATCCTGTTCGTCACTTGGCATTGGTTTGGCCGGATTCGGAACTGTCGGTTCCGGCGTGTGGAATGTGCTTGAGCGCAATGGTGAGCTGATCACCGGCCGCACCGGTGGTGGCGTGCGTTTGCACATTGCCAAGATCCTCGTGCGCAACACCGCCAAGGCTCGCGCGACCACTGGCGAGGTGCCGGCGGAAATGTTTACCACCGATTGGCGCAAGCTGGTGGAGGACCCGGCGGTGGACATCGTCGTCGAGCTGATCGGTGGCACGACTGATGCCTTCGAGATCGTCGCCGCCGCGCTGCGCGCAAAAAAACCGGTGGTCACCGGCAACAAGGCCTTGCTCGCTGAGCGCGGCATCGAGTTGTTTGCCTTGTCCAAGGAACACGATACGCCGATCCATTTTGAGGCGGCCGTCGCCGGCGGCATCCCGATCATCCGCACGGTGCAGGATTCGTTCATCGGCAATCGCATCCTTTCGTTTTCGGGCATCATCAACGGCACCTCGAATTACATCCTCGGGCGCATGACCGATGCCGGCCTCACCTTCGAGGCGGCGCTCGCCGAGGCCCAGGCGCTCGGGTATGCCGAGGCCGATCCGGCGCTTGATGTGAATGGCTGGGACGCGGCGCACAAAGCGATTTTGCTGGCGACGCTGGCCTATGGATTTCCGATCGATCCCGCGGCGATCCATGTCTCGGGCATTGAGCAGGTGCGGCCCAACGACATCCATTTCGCCACCAGCCTCGGCTATGTGGTCAAGCTGCTGGCCTTCATCCGCGAGCATCCGAATGGCGAAGTCGAGCTGCGCGTGCAGCCATCGTTTCTCGCCAAGTCGCACATCCTCGCATCCGTCCACGGTGTCTTCAATGCGGTGGCCGTGCATGGCGACACTGCGGGCGAGTCGTTGTTCTACGGCCGTGGCGCGGGTCAGGATCCGACCGCATCATCGGTGGTGGCCGACCTCGTCGAGGCCGCGCGCTCGTTGCGCCAAGCGAATGGTCATCGCGGCTTCCTACCCTATCGCGAAAAGGGCCGCATTCTGCCGGTCGCCGAGACATCGACGGCGTATTATGTGCGCTTCGATGTCACCGATCGGCCGGGCGTGATCGCCGAAATTTCCGGCATCCTTGCCAAGCACCGCATCGGCATTTCCGGCACCCACTCGCCGGTGAATCCATCGAACCCAGACGCGGAATTTGTCGACATGGTTTTCCTGCTTCACACCTGCCCCTTCGGAAAACTGCAAGAGGCCTTGGCCGAAATTGAGGCGCTCGATTGCATCAACAGCGCGCCGGTGGTGTTCCGCATCGAGAGCCTCGGCTGAAACTTCAAGCTCACCATCATGGCCAAGCCCCGCGCCCCGCGATCGATCGTGCTTGCCACGGCGCAAGCGGTCTGGCGCAAGCAGCGGCCCGGCGAACCATTTCCCGAAATGCTGGTGGTAGGCATCCGCGGGTATTACCGCGACTCGCTCGGCGCGCCCGGCGTGAATGACCGCGGGATCTACGACGATGCCGTCTTCGTGGTGGGCCCGGAAACATTTGCCGCCTTCAATGCCAACACCGACCCCAGCCGATTCCGCAAGGGCGTGGCCTCATTGATGCCCGGTTGCCATCCCTACAAACCCGGCAAGCATGGCATTTCCCGACCTAGCGGCGGATACCCGGCCTTTCGTCCGGCGACGCGCAATGAGGAACTGCCGGTGAGGCGCGATGGCGACGAAGAAATCCCCAGCAGCCGGCCGGGCGTGGCGATCAACATCCATCGTGGCGGCCGCAACAGCACGAGTTCGCTCGGCTGCCAGACGATCCACCCCGACCAATGGCAGGCATTTTACGCCATGACCCGCTCGGAGATGAAAAAGGCAGGCCTCGCCCGCTTTTGGTATGTGTTGGCCGAGGGCCCGGTCGTCTGAACGGGCAAAAAACAAGCAACTCGGCGCTTCGCGTGAAGCGCCGTGAAACATACCGGCAGCCAGAGGCCTTCCGGAATTACTCCGCCTTCGGCTTGGCGACGCGGCGGACCGCACCAAAGCGCTTCTGGAACTTGTCGATGCGGCCTTCGGTGTCGACAAACTGCTTCTGTCCGGTGAAGAACGGATGCGAGTCGGAAGTGATGCCGATCGAAATCACGCTGTGCTCGACACCGTCGATGACTTCCTTTTTTTCAGAGCTCTTGGTCGAGCGGGTGACAAAGCGGGCGCCGGTGGTCATGTCGACAAACACGACTGGATTGTACTTGGGATGAATGTCCTTTTTCATGGGAACTTGGTTGCCCAACACGTTTCCGACGCGTCGGGAGGGCGGAGAATGGCGGCAAACGGCCCGCTGTCAAGCTGCCATGAGGGAATTTTTTTGTTTTTTGGGGTGCCGTAATGGTCTGGGGCTTGTGATATTTTAGATCTGTGAAGTTAATTCCAAGTTTTTTGAGTCGCTTTTGTCACAAACCCGTGTAGGGTGATGGCGTTATGGCAATTACTACTAAGCGCACAAGATTCTCCCGACGGCTTCCGGACCATGTGACCGACGAATTGGTCACCGTGCTCTCCGAGAAGAAGGTATTTGGATTCAACGATTTGTTCGAGCGGGTTTTCGCAAACCTGAAGGTTCGCAATGCGGTCAGCGGCGGCGAGGAAATGCTCCGCCTGCGCGCTTACGAGAAACTTCAGAACCTCGTGACCCGTGGCCTCGTCGAGAAGATCGGCAAGGAGTACAAGGGCACTGCCCGCGTGCATGAGGCGTCCAGCGCCTACGCAGCCGCCCAAGAGGCAGCCGCCGAGCAAGACTGATTTTTTCATTGGTGTTGTACTTGCTTCGTCAAACCCGCGACCGGTAACGGCCGCGGGTTTTTTTTCTATCCAAACCCGGCATTCACGGGCTATCACCCACCCGTCCGCACCATCAATCATGCCCGAAAATTATCTCCCCGTTTTGCTCCAAGTGCTCGTCGCGCTTGGATTTGCGGTCACCGTCCTGATCGCTAGTGTCATCTTCGGTCGCTCGGCGAGGACCAACGCGACCAAGGACAGCGCCTACGAATGCGGCATGCTTCCGATCGGTGAAGGCGCGCCGCGCTTTTCGGTGAAGTTCTACATCGTCGCGATGCTCTTCGTGCTTTTCGATATCGAGGTCGTCTTCATGTACCCATGGGCGGTGCAGTTCCGCGACCTCATCGCGCAAGGACCGGCGGCGTTGGTCAGCATGGCAGGCTTTGCCGGCATCCTCGTGATCGCCTACGCGTACGCTCTCAAAAAGGGCGTGCTCAACTGGAAGTCCTGAGCGGCTCTGCAGCCCAAGCTCAGCGGCGACGTGCTTGTTCTTCGAGGAAAATTTCCGCAAGGCGGAAGCATCGACGCGAGAGTTCGCGAGCATCGTTGTCGCCGACCAGTGCCACACCTTCTTCGCTCACCTCGGCCAGATAGATCTTCCAGGCAAACTTCGCGAGTTGCTCGGCATCGACCTTCACTCGTGGGGGCTGATTCGGCCTCGCGTGCTGTTGCGCGGGTTGCGTGACGGGTGTGCTTGCGGCATCTGATGATTCGTCGGGCGACTCGTTTTCCGCGGCTGCGTTGGCTGGTGATTGTCCGCCGCCCTTGCCTTTTTTCCGGCGGCGTTTGCGCTTTGGATTTTCCGGGCCGGATCCGCCGCCTGAGGTGGCTGGCTCGGGTTCGGGCCAATCGCTCCGCGCGGCGGCGGGGCTTTCGGCGGTGGTCGATGGAAACTCGGGAAACTTCGCGGCGGGCGAGGGCTCGCTTTCGGCTTTGGCTTCGCTCGCGGTTTCCGGCTTGGCGGGCTTGGCCGATTTTTTCGGGCGCGGATTTGATATCCGGCGTGTGCGTGGCTCAGCCTTGTCGGCGTCGGTCTTGGTAGGTGTGGAAGGTGTTTCGCTCATGGAATTTCGCCCGGAGCAAGCCCGCTCAATGCGCGGGCGTCGAGCACAATCCGATGACAATTGCGCCGCAAATGCGTGTGGCGGCGGCCCGTTCACGCCAGCAAGGCGCAATACGCATCTCGTGCTCTGCCTGCTCCTAAAAACTCATCATCCTTGAAGGCCCGCCTTTTCTTCGGTGCCTCAGAAGTTTCGAATGTCGTCCTTGTTGTCCGTCTGCGTCGTAGACGGGGTGGCCGTATTTGTTTTGCCGTCCTTGCCCATGGACCATAGATCGAAGTCGGGATTTTGGGCGTTTGTGCCCTTTCGATAGCGGTAGTTGTTGCCCCAAGGGTCAATGATCTTGAGGTTGGCTCCGGGAGCCGCGTTGGTTGTTGTGGTCACCCATCCCTGTTTGTTGTTACGGGGGTCAAGATCGTTCAAATAGATTTTTGTCGCCTTGGTCCAGTTGTTCGGAGGTGTGTTTGGATTGGTGTAATCGTATCCGTCCTTGAACAAAGCCTGGTAGAGCTGCTCCGAGACATCGCCTGCGATGGGGGTGTTGTCCGCTGTTCCCGGATACGCCCCCATGTCGAGTTTGTATTCCTCGATCCCCTTCGACAGCAGGGCGATTTGGACTTTTGTTTTTTCGGAGGCTTGGCGTAGGTTCGCGTATTCCATGCCGCCGACCACGAGGCCGGCGAGGATGACGATGATGGTGATGACCACCATCAACTCGATGAGCGTGAAGGCGGCTTTGCCGGGGCGTTGCGGGAGGGCTTTCATGGTGAGGATTTTAAAAAACCAGGGATCAAATGGGAAAGACCCGGGCAGGATGCCCGGGTCACATGGATTACTGGTTGCCCATGGTCGAGATCATCTTGATGAGTGGCAGGAAGAGCGCGAACACCACCGAGCCGACGATCAATGCCAGGATCACGATCATGATCGGCTCGAGAATCGAAGTGAGTGCGGTGACGGCATTGTCGACTTCGTCGTCATAGACGTCGGCCACCTTAAGAAGCATTTCGGGCAGCTGACCGGTTTCTTCGCCGACATCGACCATCGAGATGACCATGTTGGGAAAGACGCCACTGGCTTGGAGCGGGGTGACGATGGTTTCGCCCTCCTTGACCGCCTCGTGGACTTTTTCGATGGCGCTTGAGATGACCACGTTGCCGGCGGTATCGCGGGTGATGTTGAGCGCCTGAAGGATTGGCACGCCCGAAGTGACGAGGGTGCCGAGGGTGCGTGAGAAGCGCGAGACGGCGCTTTTGCGTTGGATGTCGCCGAGGATCGGCATGCGCAGCTTGATCAGGTCGATGGCGCTGCGTCCGCCTTTTGTTTTGCCCCACATGTTGAAGAGCAGGATGGCGACCCCGACGACGACAAAGAGGAAGAACACGTTGGGAAGGAAGAGCGGACGGGCGAGGAAAAACTCGGACGTGCCGAACACGATCTGGGAAATGAGGGGCAGTTCTTGATCGGTGCTGGTGAACATTTCCTTGAACTTCGGCACGATGAAGATCATCAGGAAAACCAGGATGGCAACGGCGATGAACATCACGATCACGGGATAGACCATGGCCGAGACGATCTTGTTTTTGAGCTTTTGGGCCTTTTCCTGGTATTCTGCGAGGCGGTTGAGGACGACTTCGAGCACACCGCCCAGTTCGCCGGCCTTGACCATATTGACATAGAGTTTGTTGAAAATTTTCGGGTGCTGGGCGAGCGACTCGGAGAAGGTGGAGCCTCCTTGGACGTTTTCCGCGAGGGCGCCGACGGTGGCCCTGAGCATTGGATTGGGCTCCTGTTTTTCGAGCACGGTGAGGCTGCGCAGCAGGGGCAGGCCGGAGTCGATGAGGGTGGCGAGCTGGCGAGTGAAGATCGTAAGGTTTTTCGGCTTCACGCTGCCGCCGGATTTGGCAACGGATTTGGCTTTTGCCTTGCCCTTGGTTTTCGGCGCGAGGGCAGCTTTGGTTTTTTTGCTGGCCTTGCCCTCCTCCTGGATCTGGGTCGGATACAGCCCGTTGTTGCGGAGTTGCTGGATGGCTTCGTTTTCGGAGTTGGCGGCAATGACTCCGGACTTCTGTTCGCCTTTGGCGTCCAGGGCGCTGTAAATGAAGTTGGGCATGGTGTTTGTTTAGATTGGAATGAAGCGTAAAGTCATCGTCATGGCGATGATAAAGTCGGGTATGGCTACAGGATTTTATTGCTCGGGGAGTGAGGCGCCGCTCTGGCATCAAGTGTATTTCAGCACTTCTTCGATGGTGGTGTTGCCCAGGTAAATGTTGCGAAGACCGTCTTCGCGAAGGGTATTCATGCCGAGCTCCACAGCCTTTTGTTTGATCACTACCGTTGGCGCGCGGGCGGTGATCAGCTCGCGGATTGGGTCGGTGATGTTGAGGAGCTCGTAGAGACCGCGGCGGCCTTTGTAGCCCGTTTGCCCGCAGACTTCGCAACCGGCACCGGTGAAGAATTGTTTGTCGCCGAGCTCATGGGCGGAGATGCCGAGTTGACTGAGAATCGCTTCGTTCGGTTCGTAGGGCGATTTGCATTCCTTGCAGATTGTGCGGACGAGACGTTGGGCAAGCACGCCTTCGAGCGAGGCGCCGACGAGAAACGGCTCGCAGCCCATGTCGACCAGTCGCGTTACCGCGCCGGGCGCGTCGTTGGTGTGAAGCGTTGATAGCACCAAGTGACCGGTGAGTGCGGCTTGGATGCCGATGGTGGCTGTTTCCTTGTCGCGCATTTCCCCGATCATGATGCGGTCCGGGTCTTGGCGCAGGAAGGCACGCAGCACCCGCGGGAAGTCGAGGCCGATGGCTTCGTTGATCGGAATTTGCACGATGCCGTCGATGTCGTATTCGACCGGGTCCTCGGCGGTGAGTAGCTTGGCATCGATGGTGTTGATGCGGCGAAGCGCGGCGTAGAGCGTGGTGGTCTTGCCGGCGCCGGTGGGCCCGGTGACGATGAAAATACCATTGGGTTTTTCGATCGTTTCGGTGATGTACTCGTAAATGTATTCGGGCAGCCCGAGGTTCTCGAGTGAAAGGTTTACCGACGAGCGATCGAGCACCCGGAGCACGATGGATTCGCCGTGGTGGGTAGGCAGCGAAGAGACCCGCATGTCGACCTGTTTTTCACCGATTTGTTTGACGATGCGCCCGTCCTGCGGGACGCGTCTTTCGGCGATGTTCATGTTGGACATCACCTTCACGCGCGAGAGGATGGGAAGGGCGAGGTGAATTGGCGGTGGAGCCATTTCGTAGAGCGCGCCATCGACCCGGTAGCGGATTTTGAATTCGTTTTCGAAGGGCTCGAAGTGGATGTCAGAGGCCTTCTCTTTGATTGCTTGGTAGAGGACCAAGTCGACATAGCGGATGATCGGCGCTGAGTTGGCCTCCGATTCGAGATCAGCTTCGTTGTGAATTTCGCCACCGACTTCCAGTTGGCTGAGGATGTCCTCCATGGCCTTGCCTTCGCCGCCATAGCATTCGTTGATTTTGGCCTCGACCAGATAGTCGGGTGCGACCACGAGCACGATTTCGCGCCCGATCGAGAAACGTAGGTCCTCGACAGTTTGCGGGTTGAGTGGATCGACCAAGGCGACATGGAGTCCGGCGTCGTCGAACTGAACGGGCAGGGCGCCATGGAGGCGCGCGGTACCTGCGGGCACCAGTGCGAGGACGGCCTCCGGTGGGGTCCAATCGCGCAGATCAATCATCTGGGCGCCCAGTTCGGAGGCGACGACCGGCCAGACATCGTCGCGGTTGCCGATGATTTGAAAGTCCGTGAGGAGTTCCGCGATTTCTTTGCCGCTTTGATTCACCTCGGCGAGGATGTCTTGCGCAAGGCTGGTGTCGATGAGCCCGCGGGCTTGGAAGAGTTCGACGATTTGTTGGTGGTCCATGGGACTGGCGGCAAGTGAGGGCTTAGTGGTGGATCAGTTTGCGTCCGACATGGTGGCGTGAACGACTTCGCTGCCAGAGGTGAGCCCTGCCAGCACCTTGCGGATGCCGTCCTCGCGCAGTGTGCGCATGCCTAGCTCACGGGCGCGGCGGCGAAGCTGGGTGGTGGTGAGGCCGGAGTTGATCATCTGGCGGACCTCGTCATCGACGAGGAAGAGTTCAAAGATGCCCATGCGGCCCTTGTGTCCGCCGCCGCGGCATTTTTCACATCCGACCGGGCCATAGATCGTGGCATCGGTCATTCGCGAGGCGTCGAGTGACAGCGCGCGCATTTCCTTTTCGGTGAGCTCCGATGGGGCTTTGCAAACTGGGCAGAGCTTGCGCACAAGGCGTTGGGCAAGCACGCCACGCACGGCCGAGGCAATGAGGAATGGTTTGACGCCAATGTCGGCGAGACGGGCAACGGCCGAGGGGGCGTCGTTGGTGTGCAGAGTGGAGAAGACCAAATGGCCGGTCAGCGAGGCGTTGATCGCGATATTGGCGGTCTCGGCATCACGGATTTCTCCGATCATGATGATATTGGGGGCTTGGCGCAGCATCGCGCGCAGGGCGGCGGCAAAGGTCATGCCGATGTCGGTTTTGACCATCACCTGATTAATGCCTGAAAGCTCGTATTCGACGGGGTCCTCTACCGTGATGATTTTTTTGTCGGGGCGGTTGATGACATTGAGGCAGGCGTAAAGCGTGGTGGTTTTTCCCGATCCGGTCGGACCGGTGACGAGCAGGATGCCATCGGGCAGGCCGAGCAGTTGTTCGAAGGTCGTCTGATCGTCGGAGAAAAAGCCAAGTTCCGGGAGACCAAGCACCAGTGCCGATTTGTCGAGGATCCGCATGACCATCGACTCACCGTGATTGGAGGGCACGGAGGAAACCCGAAGATCGACTTCCTTGTCGCCGAGCTTGAGTTGGATGCGACCGTCTTGGGGAAGGCGTTTTTCGGCGATCGACATGCTGCCGCTCATGACCTTCAGACGCGCGATCATGGCGGGGAGAAGCTTTTTCGGGTGGGTATCGACGTGTACGAGTTTGCCGTCGAGGCGATAGCGTACGCGCACCGAAGTTTCGAGGGGCTCGATATGGATGTCGGAGGCGCGCAGGCGGAAAGCCTCGGTGAGCAATTGAACGACCAAGCGTATGATGGGGGCGTCGCCGCCTTCCGCGCCGGCCTCGGAATCGCCGGTGGTGATTTGCATCCCGTCCGCATCGGAAGCCGTTGCGCTGTCCTGCGATTGATAAAATTGGCGAAGGTGATCCCGGATGTCTTGATGGGCGGCACAGACGAGGGTCAACTCACGGCCGATCACATGGGGCAATGAGTCGAGCGCTTCGAAATCAAGCGGGTCAGACACCGCCAAGGTGAGCGTGAGGCCGTCATCCTGAATGGGGATGACGCGGTAGCGCTTGGCGGTTTCCTCACTGATCGCTTCGGTGATGCCTGGCTGGAAGTTGATTTCCGAGAGCCGCACGAAAGAGATGGCTGCATTGGCGGCCAAGGTCTGTGCGATTTGCTCTTGGGTCAGCCCGGTATTGGCGAGAATGTGTTCGATGAGCGATTCGCCGGCGGAAATTTTTTCACGCGCCATGGCAACGTCATCCGCACTCACCAGCCCGGCTTCGTTAAGCAATTCAGCAAGATAATCTTCGTTGGAAAACACTGGGGAAAAATGTCTGAGGATGGATTTTTGGGAAAGGTAGCGTAACGCTCCAAGTTGTGTCGCGCAACCCTTCAAGTGTGATTGCCCCGAGCCTTGCTTGTCAATAGGCTACATTTGGCCACGCTGGGTTTTTTTACTTCATCGAAGCCGCGTCCTTTCCGCTTGCCACCATGGATTTTCCCGCTTTTTTCTGAACTCGTTCCGCTGCGCGACCGGTGCTGTGATGCGATCATGAATGCCCCAAACACGCCACCTGCTTCCGGATGCCCGCTGCATGGCCATCATGCCAAGCGTTGGGACTTGGTTGATTCGGCGGAGCTGCTCAAATCCGCCGCTGCATCGGATGTCTCGCTGGAGCAGGCGGGCCGTGAGGCGTGGCGCAATGCCGTGCGCTGCATCGGGCGGCTGCATTGGAAATCGCTGGAGGTGATCGATGCCCGCCAGCTTGCCACCACCGACGAAGTTTTCGAGGCCGCCTGCGAGCATTTGAAACGCGCGAGCGGTGATGGGCGGATCACGCCGTTGATGACGGTGATGCCGCCATGGCGCGGAGCGGAAAATGAGATCCGCATTTGGAGCCACCAGCTCGTGCGATACGCTGCGCTCGAGTCTGCCGATGGCAGCATTCTCGGTGACCCGATGAATCTCGAGCTCACGCGGGTGGCGCTGGCGCTCGGTTGGCGGCCGCCGGCGAGCCCGACGCGATTTGATCTTTTGCCATTGATCATCCAGTGCGGTCGGGCGCTGCGATTTTACGAATTGCCGCCGCACTTGGTGCGTGAGGTGGCGATCCGCCATCCGCGTCATGAGTGGTTCGGCCAGTTGGGGCTCAAGTGGTACGCCGTGCCGGCGATTTCCGACATGATCTTTGCGACCGGTGCGGAAGTTTATCCCTGCGCGCCATTCAACGGTTGGTACATGGGCACGGAAATTGGCGCCCGCGATCTTGGCGATGTGGCACGCTACAACCAGTTGCCGGTCATTGCCGAAAAGCTTGGCCTCGATACCCGCCAGACGCGCAATCTGTGGCGCGATCATGCGCTCGTTGAGCTGAATGAGGCGGTGTTGTGGTCGTTCCAGCAGGAAGGTGTGCGGCTCGTCGATCACCACCAGGCATCGCGTGAGTTCATCGAGTTTTGCGAAAGCGAGCAGCGCGCCGGCCGCGAGGCGCAGGCCGAATGGCCGTGGATTGTGCCGCCCGTTTCCGGCTCAGCCACGCCGGTTTTCCATCGCAGCTATTCATTGCAACCGGAGTTCCCCAACTACCTTTTGCAAGCCAATCCGTGGCAAACCGCGCGTGGCCGCGAGCTGCTGCAAAAGCATCGGCGGTGACGCGTGATTGACAGCGCCCGCGCGACGCGTTCCATTTCGTTTTCGTTGAAAGACCACACGGAAACATTGATCGATCTCGCGCTCGCTGAAGACCTCGGCGATGGCGATGTCACTTCGCAGTATTTCATCCCGGCCGACCGCCGTGCTCGGGCCTTCATCACGGCGCGCCGCGATGGCGTGGTCTCCGGCATCGAGCTCGCTGCGCGCGTTTTTGCAAAGGTCGACCCCACGCTCTCGGTCGAAATCCTGATCGAAGATGGCAGCCGCGTGAGTGAAGGAGCCTTGCTGTTGCGTGTCGAGGGATCGGCGCGTTCGATCCTTGGCGGCGAACGCACGGCACTCAATTTTGCGCAAAGGCTCAGCGGTGTTGCCACGCTCACTTCGCGTTATGTCGATGCGGTCAAGGGCACTGGCGCGCGCATCCTCGACACGCGCAAAACAACACCGGGCTACCGATTGCTTGAAAAAAAAGCGGTCATCGACGGCGGCGCTCACAACCACCGCATGAACCTACACGACCGCGCGATGGTGAAGGACAACCACCTCGTCACCGAAGGTGGCGTTGCGGCAATTCAGGCGGCGATCCGGCATTTGAAAAATGACAAGCCCAGCATCGAAGTCGAGCTTGAGGCCGATCGCCTCGATCAGGTGCACGAGTTTCTCGCGCTCGATGGCGTCGACCACATCCTGCTCGACAACATGAGCCTCGAAGAACTGCGCGAAGCGGTGGCGATGCGCGGCGCGCGGGCCACGCCGATGTTTGAGGCGAGCGGTGGTGTGACGCTTGAAACGATCCGTGACATTGCCGCGACCGGCGTTGATTTCATTTCCGTTGGCGCGCTCACGCATTCGGCACCGGCGCTCGATATCGGCCTGGACTTCACGCCGCTGGAAATTTCCTGACCCATGGCCGATGACCTCACAGGTGCCGCGGCGGAGTTTCCCGATCCCTTTCATCTGAGGGTGCTCGAGTCGGCCGGCTCGACCAATGACGAGTTGCGCGCTCTCGCCGAAGCCTCGGCACCGGAGGGACTGGTGTTGCTCGCGCTCGAACAAACCGCCGGTCGCGGCCGCCGCGGCGCGCAGTGGTTTGCGCCACCCGGCGAGTCGCTCACATTTTCCATCCTGCTTCGTCCCACGGCCCCCAAAGCGCTGTGGCCGCGCCTCGCCCTCGCCGCCGGGCTCGCAGTCGCCGAAGCAGTCGAGTCCTTCGGCCCGGCCACCGGCATCAAGTGGCCCAACGATGTCTGGATCGGCACTCGCAAGGTCGCCGGCATCCTCGTCGAGGCGGGCGCGGATTTCGCCATCGTCGGCATCGGCCTGAATGTGAACACCACACGCTTTCCTGATGAGGTGGCGGAAATCGCCAGCTCGCTCGAATTGGAAACCGGCATGCCCCACTCGCGCGGCGATGTGCTTGGCGCGATCATCCGCCGCTTCGCAATCCGCCAGCGGCAGATCGATGCGGAGTTCGCCGCACTCATGGATCAGGTCTGCCAGCGCTGCGTGCTCACCGGCAAAACCGTGCAGCTCGCCACGCCAAGCGGCCCACGCGTCGGCGTAGTCGATGGCCTCTCGCCCGCCGGCGAGTTGATCCTTCGCGGCCCGAACGGACGCGAAAACCTCATCCAGGCCGATGAGATCCGCATCCTTTCGCAATCTACACAAAATCCCGGTTCGCCGTCGCTCAACGTGGCGCCAATGCCATGATGAAACGAGCCTTCATATTTGGCCTCGCCTGCCTTGCACTGGTTTCCTGCGCGACCAAGGAGCCGGAGGAAAAGCCCAAGGCTGAGCCACCGTGCCTCGTCGGCCGCATCGCATCGATTCCGCCCGACAAGCGCTTTGTGCTGATCCAAAGTTTCAGCAAATGGACCGCCGAGCCGGGCACCATCCTCACCACCCGCGGGGCCGACCAGCGCAGCGCCAACCTGCTCGTCACCGGCGAGGCCCTCGGCCAATTCGCCGCCGCCGACCTGCAGTCGGGTCAGGTCGAGCTCGGCGATGCAGTTTATTCACAACATATTCCCAAGCCGCCGACCCCTACCGAGCCCGCCGCAGAGCCTCCGGCAGCGGAAGCTTCGCCCGCTGAGGATGTAAAAAATCCTCAAAAATCCTCGAATTAGCGGTATTTTTTGAAAAATATTTCGGTTTTGCGGAATTATTTTCTTTCAAGACCTCTCGGAAAGGCGTAATTTTCAAAAGTCCCACGACGCGTGGGGTCCCCGCCGCACTCCTTGTCCCGAAGGAGCAGGCAGATTCCAAACCGCCCCGGCCCCGTGCCTGGCGCTTGGTCTCCGCCGCGCAGTGCCATGCGTCACCCTGTCCCGAAACATGAACCCAACAACCAGCCAACATGAAATCTACGAACGCCACGGGCGCTTCGGTCAAGGCCGATGCCGACCGTCTCGCTGACTTTGTCCTATTCACGCAGCGCAGCTGCATTTTGAATCTGTCGACCGAGCTGAACAAAGGAAACATCTCGTTTTCCCAGTTCTTTCTCCTGACCTATCTCTCGAGCGAGGAGTATCTGACGATGTCGGATATCGCCAAGAAAATGGGTCACTCGACGGCAGCCGCGACCGGTCTTGTCGACCGTCTCGAAAAGCTCGCTTATGTCGAGCGCACGCACGCCGCCGAAGATCGCCGCAAGATCATGGTGCGCATCACCCGCAAGGGCACCGAGCTCGTCTCGAAGATGCGTTCGGAAATTGCCAGCGACCTCGCCAACATCCTTGCCGACCTCGATGAGGATCAGGCCGAAGCGGTCGAGCACACCAAGCGCGCGATCCACGGCCGCTCGATGCACTGAGTTGGCGCACGAATCCCGCTTCGCCCGGCACACAATGCCGCTTGGCGAAGTCCTATCACCTCCCTTACCCTGTTGCGGTGACGGAGGTGTTTTCGTTTCTTGATCCGATCCATGCGATCCCTGGCATTCGCGCCGGCTGGGTCGAGCGTGTTCCCGGGCTTGAGCTTGCTTGCGATCGCGATGAGGCGATGCGGCATTTGCGCTCGTTTCATGAAATGCGGGTGCACGAATTTGCCGGCAGTGATGCCGCTTGGTGGCGCGCCGAGCAGGTGCATGGCCATGCCGTCGCGGTCGTGCCGGGCGCTGCGCAAATCGTCGCGCCCGATGGCTTGAGCGCAGTGCCCGGAGTCGATGGCTTGCTCACGAATCAAGCTGGGGTGGTGCTTGCGATTTATGTCGCCGATTGCGGCGCAGTCTGGCTCGCCGATCGTCGCACCGGCGCTATCGGCTTGCTGCACTCGGGCAAGAAGGGCACCGAGCAAAACATCCTCGGCATTGCGCTCGAGCGCATGGCGACGGAGTTTGGCACGCGCGCTGAAGATGTCATCGCAGTGCTCAGCCCCTGCATTCGCCCGCCTGATTACGAAATTGATTTTGCCGCGCAAATTGCCGTGCAAGCGGACGAGCTTGGCCTTGAAAATTTCATCGACTGCGGGCTCAACACCGCGGCAGATTTGCGCCGCTATTACAGCTATCGCAAAGAGCTCGGAAAAACCGGGCGCATGATGGCACTCATCGTCAGGGACCCATCGCCATGAGCTCGACCCATCGCATTCAGGCACCGGCCAAACTCAATCTTTCGCTGCGCGTGCTCGGCCGCCGCGATGATGGCTTTCACGACATCGAAAGCCTGATGCTGCGCTTGCCCAAGCTTGCCGACGAACTCGAATTTTCCGAAGCCGCGAAATTTTCATTTTCCTGCGACGACCCGACTGTGCCCGGCGACGAAGGCAATTTGGTGATCAAAGCACTTCGCGCTTACGAAGGCGCCGCGCAAACCGAATGCCGCGTCGCGATTCATTTGAAAAAATTCATTCCGCACGGTGCCGGCCTCGGTGGTGGCAGCAGTGATGCCGCGGCGACCTTGCTCGCGCTCGATCAACTGCACGATGACAAGCTCGGCACCAGCAGACTCATTGAACTCGCCGCCGACATCGGGTCGGATGTGCCGTTCTTTCTTGGCGATGCGGCCGTGCGAGTCAGTGGTCGCGGCGAACGCCTCGAGTCGGTCGAGCCACCACCCGCTCTGCCGATCCTTTTGCTCAAGCCATCCTTCGGCGTGCCGACGCCCGAGGCCTATCGCCATTGGCTCGATTCGGTGGAAATCCCCGGCATCCGCTATGCTCCGCAAATCATCGACGGACTGGAATTGGTCAACGACCTCGAGCGGCCGGTCTTTGCCAAGCACCGTTTTCTTGCGGAGCTCAAGCAATGGCTGTTGCGCCGCGAGGAGGTTCGCGCCGCGCTGCTTTGTGGATCAGGCTCGACGATTTTTGCCGTGCTCCACGCCGGCGTCGATGCCGTGCAGCTCGCCCGCTGCGCGAGGCATGAGCTCGACCCCGCACTATGGCACTGGGCGGGCATGAGCGCGGGCGGTTAAGGCAAAATTCCACCCGCACGCCGCCCAGCCCCGGGGTTTTGCTTTTCATTCCGCCGCCCCTTGGCCATGGTCCGTGGCCCTCAAACCAAGATGTCAGACGACCGCAAGCCATACCCTTTCCGCGACTTCGAACCCAAATGGCAGGCCCGTTGGGATTCTGAAAAAACTTTCCGCACCGCCGGCCCCGGCGACGAGGGCTTTGATCCGGCCAAGCCGAAATACTATGTCCTCGACATGTTTCCCTACCCGAGCGGCGCGGGACTCCATGTCGGCCACCCGGAGGGCTACACCGCCACCGACATCATCGGCCGCTACAAGCGGATGAACGGCTTCAATGTGCTGCACCCGATGGGCTACGATTCGTTCGGCCTGCCCGCCGAGCAGTACGCGATCAAGACCGGCCAGCATCCGGCCGTCACCACCGCTGCCAACATCGAAAACTTCCGCCGTCAGCTCAAGTCGCTCGGCTTTGCCTACGACTGGGATCGCGAAATCGCCACCACCGACCCGGAGTATGTGCGCTGGACGCAATGGATTTTTCTGCTACTATATTCATCGTACTTTGATGAAGAAACCAAGCGCGCGCGGCCGGTGTCGGAGCTCGAAGCCAAAGGCTGGACGCGCGATCAGATCGATGCCGAGCGTCTCGCCTATGTCGCCGATACGCCGGTGTGGTGGTCGCCTGATCTCGGCACGGTGCTTGCCAACGAGGAGATCGAAGAGTGGAAATCCAAAGGCCACACCGTCGAGCGCCGCCCGCTGCGCCAGTGGATGCTGCGCATCACGAAGTACGCCCAGCGCCTAATCGATGAGCTCGATGGCCTTGATTGGCCGGAAGGCATCAAGCTGCTCCAGAAAAACTGGATCGGCCGCAGCGAAGGAGCGACAGTGGAGTTTCAAGTTTCAAGTGTTCAGAGTTCAGCAAAAAGCGATGACTCTCCTGCTGAAAACTCCCATAAAGTGGAAGTCTTCACCACCCGCCCCGACACGCTCTTCGGCGCGACCTACATGGTGCTCGCGCCCGAACATCCGCTCGTTGCGGAAATCACCACTCCCGCGCAGCAGGTGGCCGTCGAGGCTTATCGTAAAACTTGCGCGTCGAAGTCCGACCTCGAACGCGGCGACCTCAACAAGGACAAGTCGGGCGTCTTCACCGGAGCTCATGCCATCAACCCGGTCAATGGTGCCGAAATCCCCGTGTGGATCGCCGACTATGTGATGATGGGCTACGGCACCGGCGCGATCATGGCCGTACCCGCCCACGATGAACGCGACTTCGAATTTGCGAAGAAGTTTGGCCTGCCGGTGATCCAGGTGGTCTCAAGGAGCGTGGGCGTCCCGCCCACTTCTTCCCCATATCTCAACCCTGGGGAGGAAATCCAGAAGCACATCACCTTTGACCTTCCGCACTGGCAGCAGCAGGGCAAACTCATCTTCGCCACCTGGCGTTTGGCTGACAGCCTGCCTCAGGAAAAGCTCGACCAGTGGCAATCCGAGCGGGAGTCGTGGCTCGCGAGTCATCCCGAGCCCTGGGATTCCGAGACAGAGGATGAATATCATGAGCGCTTCTCGCAATCCGTTGATGCCTGGTTGGATGCTGGTAGTGGCGAGTGCCTTCTCAAGGACCCCGCACTCTCTGGAATCGTCGCGGACGCTTTGCACCATTTCGACGGTGATCGCTACCAACTCGAATCCTTCGTGGTGATGCCAAATCACATTCATGTGGTATTCCGATTGTCTCCCGAGCACAAAATGGAGGATGTGATCCATTCATGGAAAAGTTTCACCGCCAAGGAGATCAACAAGAAACTAGGGCGGACCGGCGAAGTTTGGCAGAAAGACTATTGGGATCGGATCGTGCGTGATGAAAGCCATCGCACCAACATCCTTCATTATATCGCAAAGAACCCTGAGCGGGCTCGGTTGAATGAAGGGTCATTTGTTTTCCAACGGAACAATGTGGGCGGGACGCCCACTCTCCTTGAGGCTATCCCCGACCCCGGCATCGCCATCAATTCCGGCTTCCTCGACGGACTTGCGACGGCCGACGCCAAGGCGAAGATGATCGATTGGCTCGAAACGAACGGCAAAGGCAAGCGCCGCATCCAATACAAACTCCGCGACTGGTTGTTCTCGCGTCAGCGCTACTGGGGCGAGCCGTTTCCGATTGTCTGGAAGGACGGGCATCATCACGCCATTGCCGATTCCGAGCTGCCGCTGCTTGCGCCACCGCTCGAGGATTACAAACCCAGCGGCACGCCCGACCCTTTGCTCAACAAGGCAACCGAATGGGTCCAGCTGCCCGATGGTTCAATCCGCGAGACCAACACGATGCCACAATGGGCGGGCTCGTGCTGGTATTACCTTCGCTACTGCGATCCTAGTAATAAGGACCGTTTCATTTCCAAAGAGGCCGAGCAGTATTGGTCTGGCAAGGGTGCTTCGACCGGCATGGTCGATCTCTATGTCGGCGGCACCGAGCACGCGGTGCTGCACCTGCTTTACGCACGCTTTTGGCACAAGGTGTTGTTCGACCTCGGCCATGTCGGCACGCCCGAGCCATTCCAAAAACTCGTCAACCAAGGCCTGATCCTCGGCGAGGACGGGCAGAAGATGTCGAAGTCGCGCGGCAATGTCGTGAACCCCGATGATGTCGTGCGCGAGTACGGCGCCGATGCCTTGCGGCTTTACGAAATGTTCATGGGCCCGCTCGAGCAGGTGAAGCCATGGCAGATGAAGGGCGTGGAAGGAGTCTCGAGATTCCTTGCGCGCGTGTGGCGCATCGCCATCGAGGAAAGCGATGGCAGCCATCAGGTTTCCGCCAAGATCAAGGACATCGAATGCACGGACAAGGAGCTCCTGCGCTTGGTGCACGAGACGATCAAGAAAACTGGCGAGGACATCGAGAAGCTCAGCTTCAACACCGCGATTTCGCAGATGATGATTTGCACCAATGCCTTCACCCAGGCAGAGGTGGTGCCGCTCAAGGAGTTCCTGATGTTCCTCAGCGTGCTCAATCCCTTCGCCCCACACCTCACCGAGGAGATCCACGAGCGCGTGGCGGCGATCACTGGTCGCCGCTCTTCTCTTCTCTCTGAAACCGCATGGCCGACATACGACCCTGCCGCGCTGGTGCGCAACGAGATCGAGATTGTTGTGCAGGTGAATGGCAAACTTCGCGAGCGCCTCACGGTCGCCAAGGACGCCGACGAGGAAATGGTCAAGTCGCTCGCGCTGCAAAGCCCGAAGGTGCTCGAACACACGGATGGTAAAACCATTCGCAAGATCATCTTTGTGCCCGGCAAGTTGCTTAACATCGTCGCGGCCTGAACGCACACGCGATTGCGTGACGCGAGGCCGCTTGTGCGGCAGTGGCGGTGAATTAGATTGGTGATTGGAGATCCCTCCAATTCATCATGAAAATTCACACCATCACGGAGAAGGAGTTCGGCGCAGGTCCGAACGATGTTGCGAGCGACGAGAAACAACCCGGCGGCTTGTTTCCGCAGGGCAAGTTGTTCGCGCTGAATTTCCCCGTGCTGACGCTCGCCGACATGTCGACGACGATGAAGGCGCTCAATGCGGGGCTCTCGATGGAAGGGGTCACCATGTACCTGTTCTGGTTGGCCACGGTCGCCATGGGTGCCGGTGCCTTGTTCTTTTGGCTGCAGCGCAAGACTGTGCCGAGGCAGTACCAGACGACACTGACGGTTGCCGGCATTATTTGCGCGGTGGCGGCGTTTCATTACTGGCGGATGAGCAGTATCTATATTGAAGGCGTGGCCTCGCTGTTTGATGCCAATGGGAATCGCATCGCCGGTGCGACGATCCGGCAATTTCCGACCGCCTATCGTTACATCGACTGGCTCATCACGGTGCCCTTGTTGCTGATGGAATTTCCACTCTTGCTCAACCTCGGCCGAAAAGGTGCCAAGTTGTTCCGAGGCCTTGTTTTTTGGGCCTTTGTCATGCTCGTCACCGCATGGGTCGCGGAGGAAAGCAAGACCGGCAGCGGTCAGTGGTGGCTTTGGTATGCGGTGAGCTGCATCGCATGGCTCTACATTGTGTACATGCTTTACAGCAAAGTTTCCGAAGCGATGACCAGCGCGCCGGCGTGCATTCAGCGAAGTTTGGAAACGATGCGGCTTTATGTACTGCTTGGTTGGGTGATCTATCCCGTGGGTTTCCTGATGGCTCTCGGCGGGGCTGATGGCGAAAGCTGGCGCGAGGTTTGCTACAACATCGCGGATGTGATCAACAAAGTGTTCTTCGGCCTCGCATGCTATCAGGGTGTGAAAGCCTTGAGCGAGCCGGACCATTGAATTCGGCGCGAGCGCTGTGGTCCGGACCTCGGGCCTTGCCGTGGGCGATGTTGTTGCTCGGATGCCTGCTTGGCATCATCGCTCCGGAGATCACGAAGCGCTTCGCCGCGTGGCCATTTGTGTTGGCCTTGCTGATTTTTGGCATGCCTCACGGCGCGGCCGATTGGGTGGTGCAGGCACGGCTTGCCGGTGAAAAAATTTTCACGCGGCAGCTTGTGGGTTTTGCGGATTACCTTGGGCTGATGTTTGCCTGCTCCCTGTTTCTCGTTTGGCAGCCGGGCGTCTTTGCACTTATTTTCCTTGGGCTTACCATCTTCCACTTTGGCATGGCCGATGCGACGGCGCTGCGAATCGATGTCGATGGTTCTTTCGCGCGTTGGTCTTTTGTGTTGGGTCGCGGCTTGTTGCTTTTGGCCACGGTGTTTGCGATGCATCCGGTGTTGGCATGGGCGCCATTTGCGCAAATTGCCGATGCGTTCGCATGGAAGTATGAAACCATGTGGATGCCGGACTTGTTGCATTTGCAAAAACTATCATGGCTCGGCGTCATTACAGGCGCGGGCTTTGCGATGGCCGGCGCGATTGCGAGATGGCGATGTGGCAGGGCGCGCAAGGCGTGCTTTGATCTGATCGAGCATGCGTTGGTTGCCATGCTTGCGGTGCTTGCGGACCCCTTGTTTGCGGTGGGCATGTTTTTTCTCGGCGTGCATGCGTACCGCCATACCCGGCGATTGGCCTGCACGCGCTTGGTGATCGAGCCACCGCCCGCCCCCGCGAGTTTCGTGCGCCGCTTGGCCCGCGTGCACGGCATCAGCCTGCCGCTCATGGTGCCCACCGTCCTTTGCCTCATCCCGATTTGCTGGCTGCTGGGCCCATTCAATGCCCACACGCTAGCTGTGACGGGCATCGTTTTTTACATGATCACCACGCTGCCGCATCACCTGCTGGGCCTGAGGCTGCCTAGGCCGGATCTCGCGCCGTTACTTTGATGGGCCAAAACGAGTTGCGGAGGCGACGGGCTGGAGTAGATTTCATGTTGGATAAACCTCAATCTGCTATGAACGATCGTACCGCAAACCATCTCGATGCCCAAATCGCCAATGCCGGCGAGCAACTCGAAAAACTCAGCGCCGAACTCCACGACATCGGCGAGCCCGCCTCGCGCGCACTCGACCGCCGGCTCAATGCGCTGAAGGTCGAGTACAAGGCGCTGCAGCGAAATTACAGCGAGTTCCAGCACCGCGATCATGACGGCGCGCTTGCTTTGCAGAAAATCCACATCCTGCTCGACCACATCGAACGCGAAGAATCATCACTCGGTCATGAGGCGAATTTTCTTCATCAGTCGAACCCCTCGACCATGACCCTCGCCGTTCGCGCGGGCTCCCACCTCGTCGACCTCTACCGCCAAGGCAGGCAACACGTGATCGGCAACCACCACCCGCTCGGCGCATCCGCCTTTGTGAATCAAAGTGCGGATGAGATCAAAGCGATGAACAAGCACTCGGGCTGAACGCAGCCCGCGGCGCGATCATTCGTCAGCGCCCTTGGTCGCGGATTTTTTGGTCGCTGCTTTCTTCGCTGGGCGCGGCGGGAAATCGAAACCGATTTTTCCTTCCTTCGCATCGAAGGTGAGGAATGCGTCGAACTTGCGTTTCGTCTTGTTCGAAACAAAGCCCTTGATGAGGTCGGTCTTGCCGGCGCTCACCAGCTTGATCGCCTGCTCGCTCGTAATTTCGTGCTGGAGGATCGACTTGCCGATGCGGATGCCGTTGGGCTCCTTTTTCGTGACGATTTCCGGAAGGTGATAGGCCTTTTCGGTTTGGTAAAGTTTCACGCGGCGTCCGTCGGCCAGCTCGACTTCGCCGATGACCTGATCTTCGGTGAGCTCCGCGGCGGCGTCCTTGTCGTCGTTGTCGAAGACGAAGTTGATTTTGAACTTCGCATCGAGCTCGAGCCCGGCATCGAAGGGTTTGTTGAACTTCGATTTGAATCCAGTGAGCGGGCCAACGAATTTTTTCGTGAAAAGCTCTGCTGCCTCGGCCTCGGTGAGCAAGCGCCCGGCGATGTGTTTCTTCGCCTTGAATTTGCACTCGGGCTGACGGCACTCGTAGGTGGCATCGGTTTGGCGCAGGCCTTTCGCGCCGCAGACCGGGCAATCGACATTGAGGTCGGGAAACGATTGGTTCTTGGCATCATCGGCGCGTTGCTTTGCCTTGCCGACGATTTCTTCGGTGTAGGCATTGATCTCGCGCATGAACTCGTCGCGCTTGAGTTCGCCCTGCTCCATGAGGTGCAGTTTGTGCTCCCAATCGCCGGTGAGTCTGGGCGAATAAAGCCCTTCGATTTTCATGTCGCGCACCAACTCGATGAGCCGCATGCCGCTGTTGCTGACATGCAAATCGCGCCCTTCGCGGGCCATGTACTTTTGTGAAATGAGTCCCTCGATGATGGCCGCGCGGGTGGCGGGCGTGCCGAGGCCGCGTTCAGACATCGCTTCGCGCAGCGCTTCGTCGTCGATGAGCTTGCCCGCGCCTTCCATCGCCGAGAGCAGGGTCGATTCGGTGAAACGCGCGGGTGGTTTGGTTTCTTCGTGCAGGACTTCGATCGATTCGACCGTCGCTGTTTCGCCCGCGTTCACGGCGGTGAGCTCGTCCTTGCCCGATGCCACGCCGGCGCGTTTGCCATAGACTTCGAGCCAGCCTGGTTTCACCAGCACGCGACCTTCGGTCTTGAAGGTGTCGTTCACATCGCTATGCGAAATCCGCGTGAGACGCGTGGTTTGCTCAAACTCGGCGGAGGGGTAAAAAACCGCGATGAAGCGCTTCACGATCATGTCGTAAACTTTCTGCTCGGTTTCGCTGAGCTTGGAAAAATTTCCGGTCGGGATGATGGCAAAGTGATCGGAAACTTTTTTGTCGTCGAACACGCGCTTGAGCTTGGCGAGCTTCGGTCCGTTTTCATTGCCACCATTGAGCACCGCTTTGGCATAACGCGCGGAGTCGAGATCGCTGCCGGCGATTTCTCCAAGCGTTTCGCGCACATTGGGAAGGTAGTCTTCGGGCAGATAGCGCGAATCGGTACGCGGATAGGTGATGACCTTGTGCTTCTCGTAAAGCGCTTGCGCAATGCTCAGCGTGCCTTTGGCGGAGAAGCCCGCCTCGCGTTGCAAAGTGGTGAGGTCGTAGAGTTGCGGCGCGATTTGCGACTGCGCTTTTTTCTCCTCGCTCACGCTGCCGGTCTTGCCTTCGCAGCGCGACTTGATCGCCTCGGCAACTGCCTGATCCCAAATCCGCTCGGGTTTGCCGTGCGGGTTGGCGTCGGATTTTTTCCACTTCTCGTCGATCCATTTGCCGAGGTAGTCGCCGGCCTTGACGCCGAAGGTCGCGTGGACTTCGAAGTAGGGGCTCGACTTGAATGCTTGGATCTCGGCCTCGCGGGCGGCGAGGATCGCAAGCGTCGGAGTTTGCACGCGGCCAGCGGCGGTGATGTTGAATCCGCCATGGCGCGAGTTGAAACAGGTCAGCGCGCGGGTGGCATTGAGGCCGACGAGCCAGTCGGATTCCGATCGGCACTTTGCGGCATCGGCGAGGGACTCCATTTGCTTTCCATCGCGCAATTTGTCCCATGCCTCGGCGATCGCGTTTTGCGTCATCGATTGCATCCACAAACGCTTCACGGGTTTTTGAATGCCGCCGTACTCGACGAGGTAGCGGAAGATCAGCTCGCCCTCGCGGCCGGCGTCGCAGGCGTTGACCAAGAGGTCGACGTCCTTGCGCTTGGCGAGCTTGAGCACCTGCTTGAGGCGCGCCTCGGTGTCGGGCTTGGCTTCGAGCTCGAAATTTTTCGGGATCGCCGGCAGCACGCCAAAATTCCACGGCAGGTTCTTGCCATTTGGTCCGGTGGGCATCTTGAGCTCGACCAGGTGGCCGACGGCGGAGGTGATGACCGCTTTGTCATTCTCGAAGTAGGCATCGCGGGCGGCGCCATGCTTTTCAAATTTGCCGAGCGGCTTGGCGAGCGCGCGGCTGAGGTCGGTCATGACGCTGGGTTTTTCGGCGATGATGAGTATTTTTCCCATGGCGATTGCAAGCGGTGTTGCGAATGTGGATTGAGGGACTAGTGCCAACCCTGCCGGTTTTGCAAGCGGTTTGGTGAAATATACCCCACTTGCGGGTCAAAAAATTTTCCCAAGGCGCGCGCCCGCGCGTGCGCACGCGAGGATCAGCCCAGCCCGAGGACCCGCTGCCTCACCGCTTCGAGCGCCGCTTGGCTGACGGCGAGCTTGAAGTCGCGGCGGTTGCGCGGGTGGAAAACTTTGAACGCGATCGCATCGTGATTTGACGATGCGAGACCGATCCATGCCGTGCCCACGGGTTTTTCCGGCGTGCCGCCATCGGGTCCGGCGATGCCGGTGACTGCGACGGCAATGTCGGCGCCGGATGCTTGAAGGGCGCCCAAGGCCATTTGCTTAGCGACCACCTCGCTCACCGCGCCGTGCGTCGTAAGATCATCTGCCGAAACATTCAACGAAGACGACTTCGCGCCATTCGCGTAGGTCACAAAGCCATGACCAAACACCGCGCTTGAGCCAGGCACATTGGTGATGCGATTCGCGATCAGGCCGCCGGTGCAACTCTCGGCCGTCGCCAGAGTCAGCCCGCGTTCTTTCAACACGCGCACCACAGTGGCCTCGAGCGATGAGCCATCGTCGCTGATTAGAAATGTGCCAAACTTTTCCAAGGCGATGGCACTGCCGCTCGCGAGTGCTTCGGGCGGTCCGATCAGGCGCAGGTCGACTTCGCCGATGTGCGCGCAGTAGCCAAACTCAAGATCGGGGATGGTCGCCAGTTGCGCGTCGATGCCTTGGTGGAAATCACTTTCGCCGATGCCGGTAAATTTCAGCTCACGGCTGCCATGAGCTTCATCGATCGCCGCCATCGCCTTGAGTCGCGGCGCGACCTCGTTGTGAAACATAGGGTAAAGTTCGCGCGGCGGACCGGGCAGCAGAAAGATCGCACAATTTGCCTGATCGTTGAGGCGCGGCGGTACATAGACTCCGGGTGCGGTGCCGTTCGGGTTGGGCAGCACATCAGCGCCGACCGGCACTAAGGCTTGCTTGAGGTTGGCCTGCGCCATCGGCTTGTTGCGATGCGCGAAGAACCCCTCAAGTGAGCGCAGCGCAGCCTCGTCGGTGATGAGCTCAAGCCCAAGCACCTCGGCAGTGATCTCGCGCGTGAGGTCGTCGCTGGTCGGCCCGAGGCCACCGGTCACGATGATCGCGTCGCTGCGCCCGATCGCTTCCTCGATCGACTCGCGGATCGCCGCGCCATCGGGTACGGTCGTCTGCCGCGCGATGCGCAAACCGAGTTTGAAAAGCTCGCGGCCAAACCATGCGCCGTGGGTGTTGATGGTGTTTCCAAGCAACAGCTCGGTGCCGGTGTTGATGACCTCGATGCGCATGTGATGAGTTCCGTGCGATGAGTGATTTTATTCCGCCTTCTTTTCCGCGCCCGCTTCGGGGGCTTTCTTGGCGGCTTCTTCCTTGCCCTGCTCGATGCGTTTGCGGAACTGCTCGATCATTGGCGCCATTTTGCTGTCCGGAGCAAAGGCCTTGGCTTCGTCGATAGCCTTGAGGGCTTCGTCGAATTTTGCCGACGTGGCAAGAATCGCGGCGCGGGTCATCATGATTTGCATGGTGACATCGGCATCGAATCCGCCTTCCTTGAGAGTTTTTTCGACCAAGGCCATTGCGCCCTCGTGATCGCGTTTGGCGCCGAATTCCTGCAGCGATTTTTGAAATCCCTCCAAGCGTTTGCCGGCATCGGCCTTTTTCGCAAAGCCGGTCTCGTCCTTGGGGTCCGCAGCGCGGATCTGCTCGGCGATGTCGCCGTAGAAATTGGCAACAACCGTTTCATCTAGCTCCATGGCATCGAGTGCGGTGACCAGGTCCTTGGCTTTTTCGACACCGCTTGCCTTGGCGGCCTTGGCGAATGCCTCGTCGCGCTTGACCTTGTTTTTGCGAAGCTCGTTGAGATGGCCGACATATTTTTCCGGGCCCCCTTCTTCATAGCCGGTGGCGGCATAGGGTTTGCCTTCAGCATCACAGAGCAGAATCGTCGGGTAGCTTTCCACGGCGTACTTTTCTCCAAGCTCGGTGTTCCGCTTGCGCGCATCTTCTGGCAACTTGCCTTTCTCGCGCGGGAAGTCGATTTCCACGAGCACGAAGCTGTCCTTCACGCCCGTCTTGAAGGCGTCGTGCTTGAAGACCTCGTCATTGAGCTTGATGCACCAGCCACACCAGTCGGAACCGGTGAAATCGATGAGCAGGTCTTTTTTCGATTCGCTCGCGGTTTTTTTCGCGGCATCGATGTCGGTGAGCCAACCTTCGCCACCGGCGAACGCATGACCCGAAGTGTGGAGCGCCAGCATCGCGGCGCAAAGTTTGATGAATGTTTTCATGGTTACCCGCGCACACTGGGCGCCACCACCACAGGCGTCGAGAATCAAATCACGGAGTGTATCCAAGCCACGGGCCGAGCCATTTCTCCGCTTCGGCAAGGGTCATGCCCTTGCGCTTCGCATAGTCCTCGAGCTGATCTTTTTGCAGCTCGGAGAGCGCGAAGTAATGGCTCTCGGGATGTGAGAAATAAAGCCCGCAGACCGCGGCGCCCGGGTGCATCGCGCAGCTTTCGGTGAGCGACACGCCGGTGGCTTGCGTCGCGCCGAGCAAATCGAAGAGCAATGGTTTTTCCGTGTGGTCCGGCTGCGCCGGATAACCGGGCGCGGGGCGGATGCCCTGATAGTTTTCATGAATGAGCTGATCATTGGTCAGCTCGCCTTCGGTCTCATAGCCCCAGTCGATGCGCGCCTTGTGGTGCAGGCATTCGGCAAAAGCCTCGGCAAAGCGGTCGGCAATCGCCTTGACCATGATCGAGCCGTAGGGGTCGTTTGCCGTTTCAAGCTCCGCGGCAAATTCATCCGCACCATGAATGCCAACGACAAAGCCGCCGATGTGATCCGTGGCGGCGATCACTGGTCGCCGCTCCCCATCTTCGCATTTTCCTTCGCCCACAAATTCCCAATGGTCCAATCCTGCCGCACGAGGATTTCTCAAAATATAAGCGCGTTGGTTCCAGTAATCATCGGCGTCACGAATGATGTGATCGTACGATTCTTTCTGCCATATCGTTCCACTGCCGCCTGATTCTTGATTGATCGCTTTGGATGAGGCGGATTTGATGCCTTGAAGAATCGACGACAAGGAATGCTCTCCCATCGGCCGGATGATGATGTGAACATGGTTTGCCATCACGCACCAGGCACCGAGGTGATAACGATCACCATCGAAATGCATCAGCGCATCGCGAACGATGGTAGCGATCTCAGGGCGCTTCATCAGACAGGCTCCGTGCCCGGCATCCAGCGCTTCATCCATGCGCTTGTGGTAATGCTCGTTGAGTTCGCGTTGCAATTTGGAAGCTGCGAGCGTGTCGCCTGCATCCTCAGCTTGTTGAATGCGCGCGAGAAGTTTCTGTTTTTCGGCTTGGTATTGTTTGAGAACGTTAGCCGGCAGTGAATCGGCGAGGCGGAAGGTGACGGCATAGGTGGCCCCGTCTTGATGCCAATGGGGAAGATGCCCTGAATCGCGCTTGTCGATGGTTTGCTCGGATTTTAGGAAAGTGGGTTGGAATTGGAGCGGCGACCGGTGATCGCCGCCACATGGCTTCACCCAATCCGATAGGGCGACGTTGGGTTTGCCGGAGTCCTTTTTGATTTGTTGGCGCAGGCTGTGGAAGCGTGTGCGTTCGGCGCTGCGCGTTTCATCGGTCCAGACGATGATGTCATCGCCCAACGAGTTCGCGGGGAAGAATCCGTAGATGCCACGGGCGTGGAAATGGTCGCCTTGGATGATGCGATCGATCCACTCGAGCGCATCGCGATGGAGCTTGGCCGCTTCGGCCGCGCCATCGGCATTCTTCGTCTTGAGCACCTTGTGCTCGCGATCCCACACACCGCGCAATTCCCACGCATGAAAGAATGGAGTCCAGTCGATGTAATCGACGAGGTCGCGCAGGGGCATTTCGAATGTCCTTGTGCCAGTGAAGGCCGGCGTCGGAGGAGTGTAGTTGTCCCAATCGTATTTCGGCGCGGCGGTGCGGGCTTGCTCGAGTGTGAGGGTTTCTTTTTTTGGCCCGCTGATGAAATTTTCGCGCAGCGATTTTTGTTTCGCGAGGTTGTCGCGGACGAAGCCGTCGCGTTGGTCTGCGGAGAGCAGCGAAGTGGTGACGGGCACTGAGCGCGACGCGTCGAGGACATGCACGATCGGGCCGGAGTAATGCTCGGCGATCTTGATGGCCGTGTGTGCAGCGGAGGTGGTCGCGCCACCAATGAGCAGCGGGATTTTGAATCCGCGGCGTTCCATTTCCTTGGCGACATGCACCATCTCGTCGAGCGATGGAGTGATTAGCCCCGAGAGGCCGATGACATCCGCGCCGATCTCGATGGCCTTGTCCAAAATTTTGTCGCAGTGGACCATCACGCCAAGGTCGGTGACCTCGAAGCCGTTGCACGCGAGCACGACGCCGACGATGTTTTTGCCGATGTCGTGCACATCGCCTTTTACTGTGGCGATGAGGAAACGGCCGGCTGAGCGTCCGCGTTCGGCAAGACGCAGGGCTTCATCGTCGCTGAGCGCGGGGTTCTTCGCCTTGACCGCTGCAATGTCACCGGCGAGGTGCTCGGCCTTTTCCTCCTCCATGTATGGCGTGAGCCATGCGACCGCTTTTTTCATCACCCGCGCCGACTTGACCACCTGCGGCAGGAACATCTTGCCCGCGCCGAAGAGATCGCCAACGACGCTCATGCCGTCCATCAGCGGGCCTTCGATGACCTTGAGTGGCCTGCCATATTTTTGGCGGGCTTCCTCGGTGTCCTCATCGATGAACTTGTCGATGCCTTTGAGCAGCGCGTGCTCGAGGCGTTTCTCGACCGTTGCTTCGCGCCACGAGAGATCTTCCTCGATCTTCTTGCCGCCCTGTCCCTTGAAGCGCTCTGCGAGCTCCAGCAAGCGCTCGGTCGCGTCGGCGCGGCGGTTGAGCAACACATCTTCGACATGCTCGAGCAGTTCTTTCGGAATCTCGTCGTACACTTCGAGCATGCCGGCATTGACGATGCCCATGTCCATACCCGCTTTGCCGGCATGATAGAGAAATGCCGAGTGCATCGCCTCGCGCACGGCATTGTTGCCGCGAAATGAAAATGAAATGTTGGAGACTCCGCCCGAGACTTTCGCGCCGGGAAGGTTTTCTTTGATCCAGCGAGTCGCATTGATGAAGTCGAGCGCGTAGTTGTTGTGCTCTTCGATGCCAGTGGCAACGGTGAGGATGTTTGGATCGAAGATGATGTCGTCGGGATTGAAGCCTACCTCGTCGACGAGGATGCGATACGCGCGTTCGCAGATGCGGATCTTTTCCTCATAGGTCGCGGCCTGACCGTTTTCATCGAAGGCCATCACCACCACCGCTGCGCCGTAACGCATGATGTGGCGAGCGTGGTTTTTGAAAACCTCCTCGCCTTCCTTGAGCGAGATCGAGTTGACGATGCCCTTGCCCTGCAGGTATTTCAGGCCGGCCTCGAGGATCTCCCACTTCGACGAGTCGACCATGATCGGCACCTTCGCCACATCCGGCTCGCCCTGCAGCAATTGCAGGTAGCGTGACATCATCGCCTTGCCGTCGATGAGTCCATCGTCGAAGCAGATGTCGATGACATTGGCGCCATTCTCGACCTGTTGCCGAGCGACTTCCACCGCCGCCTCGAGATCACCCGCGCGGACCAGCTTCGCAAACTGCGGCGAGCCCGCGACATTCGTGCGCTCGCCGATCATCAGGAAGCGCTTGTCGGCAGTGTGGTTGTAGGCCTCGGTGCCGGAAAGCCGTAGAGCGTGGGGGATGGTTTTCATTTTTTAAATCGAAACGCGGAGGCGCGAAGTTCGCAGAGAAAGACGCAGAGAGTTATTGGGGGAAATTGATGACATGGCGTTTGATGCCATCTTTGAGAAGCGAGGTATGAAAGTTGATTAACAAGCCAAGGCACTTTTTAGAAAGCTTCATGTAGGTATGAATTTGAGCCTCGTGAATCGGAAGAAGAGCGGCAACGGTTTTCAATTCCACCACCACGGCATCCTCCACCAATAGGTCGATTCGATAAGCCTCTTCATCAAGCAGTTCATTTTTGTAGATGATCGGTGCGGGAACTTGGCGGATCGTGGTTATGCCCCTGAGCGCAAGCTCCTTGACAAGCGCTGACTCATACACCCGCTCGAGCAATCCAGGTCCAAGCTCACGGTGAACCTCCATCGCGGCGTCGATGATCACTCCAGACAATTCATTCAACTCATCCTTTGTTTTCATGATGTGATCCTAAACTTTTCTCAGCGTCTTCCACAGCGAACTTTGCGTCTCCGCGTTTCGACTTATCCAATACCCGGCACTTGCCTTGGTTGTTTGTTCGCGACGGCTTGGGCGATGGCGTTGATGTGGTCGGGGGTGTTGCCGCAGCAACCGCCGGCTAGGTTGAGCAGTCCGGCGTTGGCGAAGTCGGCCATGTAATCATGCATGTGCTTGGGCTCGAGGTCGAAGCCGGTGGGCGCGAGCGGGTTGGGCAGGCCGGCATTCGGGTAGCAGGAAATGTGGGTGGTCGCGCAGGCGGATAGTTCCTCGAGGTGCGGCCTCATCAGGTCGGGCCCGAGCGAGCAGTTGAGACCGATCGCCAGCGGATGCGTGTGAGCGAAGGCATTCCAAAACGCCTCGACTTTTTGTGCGGAAATCATCGTCTCACCACCAAGCCCGACCGCTGCGGAAATGATCAAGGGCAGATGCAATTTCATTTCCGCATAAACCTCCTGCACGGCCACCGCCGCTGCCTTGGCATTGAGCGAATCAAAGATCGTTTCGATCATCAGGATGTCGCAGCCGCCTTCGATCAGCGCCTTGATCTGCAATTTGTACGCATCGAGCACCTGATCGAAATTCACCACGCGGAAGCCAGGGTCGTTGGCATCGGGCGAGTTGGTGAGCGAAACCGTGAGCGGCCCGATCGCACCGGCGACATAGCGCTTGCGGCCGGTGTCGCTGCCAACGGCATCGGCCCACTTGCGGCAAAGCTTGGCCGACTCGACATTCATTTCCCACGCGAGCTCGTTGAGGAATTTGTCCTCGATGATCTTCTGGAAAAATTCCGGGTCCTTGCGTCCGCCTTTTTCGCGCGGGTCCTCGACGAAGAATTCGCTCTGCGCGATGCTGGTGGCGGAGAAGGTGTTGGTCTCGCAGATGTCCGAGCCCGCTTCATAGAACCGCTTGTGGATGTCGCCGATGACTTCCGGGCGCGTGAGGCTCAGGATGTCGCCATTGTTGAGCAGATCCTTTTCGCTATCGGCAAAGCGTACGCCGCGGGCATCGGCTTCGTTGAGCCCATAGGTGCGGATCGTCGTGCCCATGGCGCCATCGAGGACCAAAATCCTCTCGGCCAAGGCCTCGTTGAGCTCGCGGGTGGGGTCGGCTTGAATCATGCGGGGAAAATAGCCTCAAAAGGGCCAAACTCAAGAATCAAATCATCATATCTGGATATGATGATGGGTTTTAAGCCGGTAGGGCGACACGGCCCGCGGCGCCGACACTTTTAGAATGATTTACCGCAAAGTCGCAGAGGTCGCAAAGGGACGCAGAGGAGAGGTAGGGGTTATTAGGGAGGGAAATGAGGTAGTTGCGGCTGCTCGTTCGTGCGGACCTTTTGGAAAAAGGTCCCTGCCTACTTGTCATCCACGAACCTTCTCATTCGCGTCAATTGGCGTTCATTCGCGGTTCAAACTCTTTCACCCCCAATAACCAATCCCTCTCCCTCAATGCGCGGGCCTTACCGGAATGCCTCTTTCGGCGAAATGCCGTTTGGCCTCGCCGACCGTGTGCTTGCCGAAATGGAAAATGCTCGCGGCGAGCACGGCATCGGCCTTGCCGGCATCGAGGACCTCGACCATGTGCTCGAGGTTTCCGGCGCCACCGCTGGCGATGACCGGGATGCCGACTGCGGAGGAAACCGCGGCCGTAAGCTCGATGTCGTAGCCGGCCTGGGTGCCATCGGCGTCCATGCTGGTGAGGAGAATTTCGCCTGCGCCGCGGCGCCAGACTTCGCGGGCCCACTCGACCGCGTCGAGGCCGACGGGCGTGCGGCCGCCGTGGGTATAGACGCCCCACTTGCCCGGACCTTCGCGCTTGGCATCGATCGCGACGACAATGCATTGGCTGCCGAAGGCCTTGGCGCCGGCATCGACCAGCCCCGGGTTGTTCACCGCGGCGGTGTTGATGCCGACCTTGTCCGCTCCGGCGAGCAGCATTTCGCGCATGTCATCGACCGTGCGGATGCCGCCTCCGACCGTGAGCGGGATGAAACAATGCTCGGCGGTGCGGCTCACGACATCGACCATCGTGCGGCGCTTGTCCGACGAGGCGGTGATGTCGAGAAACACCAGCTCGTCCGCCTCTTGCGCATTGTAAGCCATCGCGCACTCAACCGGATCACCGGCATCGATGAGGTCGACAAAATTCACGCCCTTGACCACGCGGCCGTCGGTGACATCGAGGCAGGGGATGATTCGTTTAGCGAGCACGGGCGGAGCTTTGACCATCGGCTGGCCTTGCGCAAGTGGTGATGCGGATCACGCGCAGGGCGGTGCGGATTTCAGCGCGGCATCATGTAGGACAGCAGGCTGGCAAGACGCTCGCGGAGTTTGCCGCGGTGGACGATTGCATCGACGAGGCCGTGCTCGAGCATGAACTCGGCGGTCTGGAATCCGGGCGGCAAATTTTGGTGGGTGGTTTCCTTGACCACCCGCGGCCCGGCGAATCCGATCATGCATTTCGGCTCGGCGAGGTTGATGTCGCCAATGGTCGCAAACGAAGCGGTCACGCCGCCAGTGGTCGGGTGAGTGAGCAGGGAAATGTAGGGCAGCTTCGCTTCCGAGAGTCGGGCCAGCGCGCCGCAGGTCTTGGCCATTTGCATCAGCGAGAGCATCCCTTCCTGCATGCGAGCGCCGGATGAGGCCGAGACGATGATCACACCGCGTTTCTCGGCGATGGCCATTTCGATGGCGCGGGTGATTTTCTCACCGACCACCGAGCCCATCGAACCGGCAAAAAATTTGAAGTCCATCACGGCGATCATCGCGCGATTGCCATCGATGCTGAGGCGGCCGCAGACCACCGCGTCGTCGAGTCCGGTCTTGGCGCGCAGGGCGGCAGTTTTTTCGACGTAGCCCTGGAAGCCAAGCGGGTTTGCAGAGACAAGGCCGGTCTCGGTTTCCTCGAAGGAGCCGGTGTCGGCCAGCATGAGGATGCGCTCGCGAGCGCCGATCAAGAAATGGTGCGAGCAATGTGGGCACACATGGAGGTTCTGCTGCAGCTCGAGATTGTGCACCATCGCGCCGCATTCCGGGCACTTATTCCAAAGGCCTTCCGGCATGTCATCGCGGCGGTCTTGGCTGCGCAGGCTCGGCTTGCTGAAAATTCCCATGGTGCTTGCTGGTTTCGTGATTGATTGAACGGACGGCACTGTGACCGCGCCCCGTGCGGGGAAAGCTAGCGATCGCGGCGGGTTGCGACAACCCCTTTTGATCCCATGCCGCCCCGCAATTCGGAGTTGCATTCGAAGGCAAAAGCGCACTAAACCACAAACAGTTGATATTCAACATCTCCGAAATACCCATGAAGCTTCGTCCTTTCATCTTCATTTATTCGGCGGCATTGCTGCTCTGGCTCGGTCTCACCTTTGTGACCCCGCAACCGGCGCAGCGCTATCGTCCGACCGACGCGACCTCGGCCAAAACCGCGGCGCCCAAGCCCGGGCCGACCGATGAAACAAAGGCCGCAAATTCCGACAACAAGCCGGCATGGACGGTTTCGGCCTCGCATTGAGCGAAAAAATGGGTTAGAAATTTTGCCATGGCCGAACAACCGATCATTTGCGACAGGAAACCGATGGCTCTCGAAGTCGAGGCAGGCACCTATTGGTGGTGCTCATGCGGACGCTCGACACATCAGCCCTTCTGCGACGGCTCCCACAAAGGCACTGGCCTGCAACCGGTGAAATACGAAGTTGCTGAAAAAACCACCGTCTGGTGGTGCCAATGCAAGCACAGCGCCAAGCCACCGCTCTGCGACGGATCGCACAAGTCGCTGCCTCTTTAGGCAGGGACCTTTGTCCCCAAAGGTCCGCGCGAATGAACCGCCGCTTCTTCAAGAGGGAGCGCCGGCGTCCCGCCGGCAGTGTCACGCATCTTGCGGGACACCTCTTCAAGCGTGGCGGCGCTTTCCAAGCGCCATGCCCATTTTCACTGCATGTGAAATGGCAGGACAAAATCGAAACGCCGAGGCGCAGAGCGCGCTGAGGACTTCGCGGAGGAGAAGAGTTATTGGTTATTTGTGATTGGTTATTGAGGTAGAGGATGAAGAAGCGGCTGCTTCATGTAGCTGGAGCATCTTGCTCCAGGCCGTCCATGGAGCGTCCCGCTCCATGATTTGAGTGGCCTAAGCATTTGCTTCTTCTGTCTTTTGCAAAATCGAAACGCCGAGGCTCGGAGCGCGCTGAGGACTTCGCAGAGGAGAATTGGGGCGTCTTCACGATACATCCATGCCTACCTACAAAAGCTCCGTGCTTTCCTTCGCACGCTCCGCCTTTCGCTGAAACGCCATTCATTTAGTTCGGAAAGTCGAATGGTGTGTTTAGAGCAGCGCCGTCAGCATAGCCAATCCAATGGCTGCCTCGACTCCCATCCCGGCAAGATTATGTGCAGCCCGGCTGCTATCGACGGCAAAAGACACCGCCCGAGCCAAAGCAGCCGCGCACCAAGCCGCTCCAACAACAGCAAAGACAGGCACGGACTGGGCAACTAGGCACCCGATTCCAAGCCCCAGAAAAAACCCGCCGTAGGTCGCACGGAACTCGGAGATACCCAGCGGCCTACTCGCCTCGATGCCAAGAACGCGACCGACGGCGCTCGGGCATAGCAGACCAAGTAGGCCGAGCGCCGCAGTCACAATGGCTCCACAATTCGGCAACAACATCATTCCGGGGACAAGCCGTTCGAGGTTTTAACATATTTTAGCCGAGCATCAAATTTTGCCCGGATAGACGAGCATCGCATATCCAAATAATCAAAATGATGGAATACCCTTAATTTCTCGGAAAGTTTGAAGGATCGGTGGGAGAGATTCCACATGGCGCTTGAGAAGAATGCTGCGGAGCGAAGGGCGCGGATATCAAGGGATTTTTGAAAAACATGTCATTCATTTTGTCCGGGAAGTTGAATGAGCGTGCAGTAAATATTTCCCGCAAATTCTCTCTGCGAAGTCCTCTGCGCGCTCCGCGCCTCGGCGTTTCGATTTTGCAAAAGACGGAAGACCTCGAGACAGTAGAAGCTAGATCAGATGCGGCCTCTTCATCTTATTCCCCAGGGCATCTCATTCGCGCGGACCTTTGGGGACAAAGGTCCCTGCCATTTTGCAATCCACGATCTTTCTCATTCGCGTCAATTCGCGTGCATTCGCGGTTTGAAAATCTCTGCAAGAGTCGGCGCTGCGGGGCCGCATCGCCCTACCAGCAAAAGAGACAAGACTTCAAGAGGCAAGATTCAAGAGAAGAAGCCGGATCTCCATCTTTCACTCCGATGCCCCCCATAACCCATAACATCTCAACTTTCCTCTTCTGCGTCCCTTAGCGACCTTGGCGCCTTGGCGGCAAATCTTTCTTCAAAGAGCCTGTATGGAGCCGCTTTGACAATTGGCGGCTGCCAGCCTATCCAAGTGCATGCGAACATTGATCAAGCGCGTGCTCATGCGCGATGAGCCTTGTGATGAAATCCACATTGCTGGTTGGGTGCGCACGCGCCGCGACTCGAAGGCGTTTTCATTTCTTGAGATCAACGACGGCACCTGTCTTGCCAACTTGCAGGTCGTCGCCGATGCGGGCATCCCCGGCAGCGACGAGCTCGCGGCGATGAACACTGGCGCTTCAGTCGAGGTCTTTGGCAAGCTCGTGCCATCGCCGGCCGCGGGCCAGAAGTGGGAATTGCAGGCTACATCGATCCGCCTCGTCGGTGGCGTGCCGGAAGATTATCCGTTGCAGAAAAAAGGTCACAGCGCGGAGTTCTTGCGTTCGATCGCGCACCTGCGTCCGCGCACGAACCTCCATGGTGCGGTGTTTCGCACGCGCAGTCGCATGGCCTTTGCGATTCATCGCTTTTTTCAAGAGCGCGACTTCGTGCATGTTCACACGCCGATCATCACCGCCAGCGATTGCGAAGGGGCGGGCGAAATGTTTCGCGTCACCACGCTGCCCGATGAAAAAATCTCGCGCGACGCGGAGGACTTCTTTGGCAAGCGCGCGTTTCTCACTGTGAGCGGCCAGCTCGAGGGCGAGACCTTTGCTTGCGCCCTGTCGAACATCTATACCTTTGGTCCGACCTTTCGCGCGGAAAACTCCAACACCTCGCGCCATGCGGCGGAGTTCTGGATGATCGAACCCGAGATGGCCTTCTGCGACCTCGCCGGCGACATGGATCTCGCCGAGGCCTTGGTGAAATTTCTCGTCCGTGAAATGCTCGAACACCACGAGGGCGATCTGGCGATTTTCGAAAAGTTCGTCGATAAGGGTCTGCGTGAACGACTCGAGTTCGTCGCCTCGCGATCCTTCGAGCGCATTTCCTACACCGATGCCGTCGCGCTGCTGCAACAAAGCGGCGAGACCTTTCAATACCCGGTCGAGTACGGCCTCAACCTCCAGTCCGAACACGAGCGCTGGCTTTCGGAAAACCACTTCAAAAAGCCGGTCACCGTTTTCAACTACCCGAAGGAAATCAAACCCTTCTACATGCGCATCAACGACGATGGCAAAACCGTTGCCGCGATGGATTTGCTCGTGCCCGGCATCGGCGAGATCATCGGCGGCAGTCAGCGCGAAGAACGGCTCGATGTTTTGACGGAAAATTTCACGCGCCACGGCATCGATCCCGAGGCCTACGCGTGGTATGCCGATCTTCGGAAGTTCGGCAGCGTGCCACACGCGGGCTTCGGCCTCGGCTTCGAGCGCTTGCTGATGTTTGTGACCGGCATGGCCAACATCCGCGATGTCATCCCCTTCGCGCGAACTCCGGGTAACTGTGAGTTTTGAAAAGTAAAAGCCGAAATACTGAAAAGAAGAGATTCAACGCCAAGGCGCCCTGGGGACCAGCTGGCTCGACATTTTTAAGATGCACGACAGGAGTGCCGTGTCTCCTTAGGCGGCTGCATTTCATTCTTTTACCCAATATTGAATCTCCAATCTCTCATGTCTTTTCCCAAATTCTTTTCAACATCCACATGCTGTGTTATGTTAGAGCATGAGTTCGGAACTTCGGATGTTGCATGTGGGTGAGGCTGGTGGGCCGAGAATGAAGTTGGGGCCTTACGACATCGAGACACTGATTGCCGAGAGCGATGAAGGTGCGGCGACGGCGTATCGGATCCGTATTGCACCGCATCAGCGCACGCAGGTGAGTTATCATTTGGTGGCAGAGGAGCTTTATTATGTCATCAGCGGCAGCGGGGTGGCTTTGCTCAACGGCGCCGAGCAGCCGCTACGCGCGGGGGATTTTTTGCGATTGCCGCCGGGCACCACGCATGGGTTTGTGACGGCGGAGGAGGAATTGGTGATGCTCGATGTCCACACGCCAGGCTCGCGGCCGAACCGGGATGTGTACTTTTTGGACGACAAACCCGAGGGATTTGGCGTGCTCCAACCCAGCTAGATGCAATTTGCTTGCAAAAGGCCAAAAGGTGCATCAAGTTTCCCGCATGAAACATTGGATCGCATGCGTGACATTGGCGCTACTCGTGTCACCGGCGGGCATGGCGGCGGCCTTGCGGGTCTCGGCCTTGCATCCGCTGATGGCGGATTTGGCGCGTCAGGTGGGCGGTGAGCGGGTGGAGGTCTATGATCTCGTTGGCGAGGGTGGGAATCCGCATCGCTTCGAGCCGCGTCCGGCGGATTTGAAAACCATGCGCGAATCTGCGCTGGTGTTGGCCGGTGGCAAGCATTTGGAGTCTTATTTGGATCGGTTGAAATCGGCGCTCGGCGGAGTGACGGTGGTCGAGGTCGGCCGCACGATTCCGTCGTTGGCGGTGGGCAAGGATTCGGTTTATACTTGCTGCCCGAATCACGCGGCGGGTTCGATCGACCCGCATTGGTGGCATGGGGTGGATCACATGCGGCGTGCGGCGCGTGTCGTTGCGCAGGAATTTGCGGCGAAAGATCCGGCGGGCAAGAATCAGTATCTGGCCAACGCGCAGGCCTACGGCCGCAAGCTCGAGGATTTGAAAAACTGGGCGCGCAACGAGCTGGCCAAGGTGTCCAAGGATCAACGCAAATTGGTTACCGCTCACAATGCCTTTGGATATTTTGCTAAGGAGTTTGGTTTTGAAGTCATCGCGGTGGCGGGGCTCAACAAGGAGCAGAACACCACGCCCAAGCAGCAGGCGCAGACGATCGAATCGGTGAAAAAAGCCGGTGTTCGGGCGGTTTTTCCCGAGATCGGCGCGAGTGGCAAAACTCTCAATGCGATCGCCGCGGCGACCGGCACGCGAGTGGCAAAGCCGCTGATTGCTGATGGCAACGGCCATGGAGCCGATGCGGGTTTTGAAGGCATGATCCGACACAATGTCAGAGTTATTACCGAGGGGCTTGTTGCGCGATGAAGGGGGCATTTCGATGGTTGCGCACACCGTTGGCTGGCACGGCATTCGTGTTGGCGGGTATCGGTGTGATTGCGATTCCTTTGCATCGGCTCACCTCGGCGACGAAGGTGCAAGCGCCTGCTGCGACACAAGCGCCGGTGGTGACCGACGATGAAACTTTGCCGGCAGTTTTGCGTTTGCGTTTGTTGGATGCCGCCAAGCGCGTGGTGATCAGCGACGCGAGTGGCGCGGTACTGTGGGATCTCGCCGATGCTGTGCCTGGCGAAACAGAGCACGATGTGGGGATCAAGCTCTCCGGCCATGAGCTCGAGCTCGGCCTGCGCGTGGAATTTGCCGATGGCGAAAATGAAAGCGCGGCATTTCTCACCGTGATGCCTGATGCGCACGAAGAGCAGACCTCTTATGCGATCGGCAGAGGTCAAGTTGAGGAAACCCTGCGCTACGAATGGCATGCGCATTGAAATGAAACGATGACTCATCCCGCTCACGAATCCTGCGATCATTGCGGTCACCATCACGAGTTGAGGGTGGAGGGCTTGCAGGTGCGTTACCGCGAGGTTGAAGCCTTGCAGGGCGTGAACATGTCGGCTTCCTGCGGTTCTTGCGTGGCATTGATCGGCCCGAATGGCGCGGGCAAAAGCACCTTGCTCAAGGCGATTGCCGGATTGCTGCCTGTTTCTGGCGGTCGCATCTTTTGGCGCGGCACCAAGGTCGCGAAGTGGAGCCGCGAAATCGCCTACCTTCCGCAGCGTGAAAATGTCGACTGGCATTTCCCGATCACCGTGCGCGGTGTGGTGCGCATGGGGCGCTACCCGCAGTCCGGTTGGTGGCGCCCGTTTTCCGTCGATGATGAAACTGCGATCCAACGCGCGATCGAGTGGATGGATCTCGCTGATCTGGGCGATCGTCAGATCAGCGCGCTGAGCGGGGGTCAGCAGCAACGCGTGTTCCTTGCGCGCGCGCTGGCGCAGGAGGCGCATGTGCTTTTGCTCGATGAGCCCTTTACCGGTCTCGACCGCACATCGAAAAACGCCTTGGCCAAGACCTTGCGCAAACTCACCGAAGAAGGTCGCCTCGTGATTGCCTCGCATCATGATCTCGACACCGTGCGCGACATTTATGACGAAGTACTTTTGCTCAATCGCAAGCCGCTCGCATTCGGTCCTGTGGCGGAGGTTTTCACGGGCGAGCAAATTGAAAAAACCTTTGCTGCAGGTGTTGCCGGTGGAAAGGAGCGCGCATGATCGACTGGCTGCTTGAACCCTTCCAACACCCCTTCAACCAACGCGCGGTGTTGGCGGCCTTGCTGATCGGTTTTACCAACGGCTATGCCAGCGCCTTTGTCGTGCTGCGCAAATCGGCGCTCAAGGTTGGCTCGCTTTCACACGCATTGCTTCCTGGCATTGCGGTGGCGATCGCGGTGGTTGGCCTGCACGATTGGAGCGCGTTTCTCGGCAGCTTGTTTGCTGCTTTGCTGATCGGCCTCGGTTCGCTTGCAGTTTCGCGCGGCTCGCGACTGGATCAGGATTCCGCGCTCGCGATCCTTTACACTGCGGCTTTCAGCGGCGGCATCATCTTGCTGCGCAGGATCGGCGTGACGCAGGAAATGGAAGACTGGCTCTTTGGCAACATCATGGGCCTGCGCGATGGTGACCTGTGGACGAATTTTTGGATTTCGATCACCGCGCTGGGAACGCTCACCGCATTGCATCGTCCGCTCTTGATGACGCTCTTCGATGCCGAGGTTGCTGCCACGCTCGGAGTGCCGGTGCGGGCATTGAATTACTTGCTGATGGCGGTCTTGATCGTCGTCTTGATTTCCTCGCTGCAAGCGGTTGGCTGCATGCTGGCGATCGGCCTTTTGGTGACGCCGGCCGCGACGGTTTATTTGCTCACTGATTCCACCAATGCCTTGTTCTGGGGTGGCGCGGTGCTTGGCGGCATCGCATCCGCGCTGGCGGTGCTGATCGGTTGGTGGATCAACATCGAGCAAGGCCCGGCCATCGTTCTTGTTCTCGGACTGCTGTTCCTCATCGCATTTCTCTTCAGCCCGAAATACGGGCTCATCGCGAAATCACGGCATTCGCGCGCTGCCCTACGATCTCCCAACCAAACCACGAAATCATGACAACCAAACCAACACGAATGCTTGCGCTTTCGGCGCTGCTCCTCACCAACTCGCAAACCATCCAGGCGGCACCTGCTGACGACTGGGAGAAATTCAACGATTGGAACATCGGCAATCTGCTGTTCCCCAGCTTGCATTTCCATGGCGTGGGCGGCTTCAGCACCGGCGATACCGAAGAGCTTGCGTCCGGAGGTCATGACCCGAAGCGCGATCCGTTTTCCGTGCAAGCGCTCGAGCCGGGCCTTTCGCTGCGCACGAAATATTTTGAAGCGTTTTCGAACTATCTTTTCTATCAGGACGCCACCGGTGACTGGGACGGCGAACTGGAAGAAGCGTTTGGAAAAATCACCAACATCCCCGGCGGATTTGAAATCAAGGGCGGTCGTTATCTGACGCGATTTGGTGCGCTCAACGACAAGCACCTGCACGCGTGGGACTTCGTGGATGCCGAACTTGCCAATGCCCGCATGCTTGGTGAGGACGGGCTTTTGCTCGAAGGAGCGGAACTTTCGTGGACGCTGCCGCTTGGGCTTGATCCCGAGTGGGTCTCGGTCGCATCGCTCGGCTATGGCAACGCGCCGGCGCACGATCACGCGCACGAACATGAGCATGAGCATGAGCATGAACATGAAGGCGAAGAAATCCCGCACGAGGCCGATGGTGCGTTTGTGGCCGACGATGTCGTCACCGCGCGTTTGATGGCAAGAAACCGGATCAATGATTTCCACAGCGTCACGGCTGGCACTTCATGGGCGGGCGGGACGAATGGATTTGGTCGCGACACGAATGTGTTCGGCGTCGATGTCGAATACCAATGGCGTGAAAATGGCTTGGAAAAGGGCGGGCGCGCGTTCCGCTGGCGTACCGAATACCTGTGGCGCGATGTCGATGCATTCAGCGAGCACGACGAGGATGATGATGGCGTGATCGATGAAACCTATGTCGGAAATTACGACGAGGATGGCATCCATAGCCATGCGATCATGACCTGGTGCCAGTACTTTGACAGCGGTCTGCGCGTGGCATGGATTGGCGGCGTCGATGACTTCGGCCAAGCCGAGAGATTTCGCGTTTCGCCATCGCTCACCTGGTGGCTTGACGATGCGCGCCGTGTCGGATTGCGGACGCAGTACAACTTTGATTCGGTCGCCGGCGAGGACGATGAGCAGTCACTCTGGTTCCAAGTGAACATTGCGCTCGGATCGAACCAAGAAGTTCGTTAGTGAGGCACTCGACAAACGGGGCGGATTGTATTTAATCCGCCCCAGTGAGACGGTTCGTGCGATCCGAGATTGGAGCTGCAGTCATTTGGGTTATCAGCTCCTTTGTGTTAGGTGCTGCGATCGCACCATGGTTATATCAAGCGGGAAAAGCATTTGCTGAATTCACTGCGGCAGGTGATTTCCCGCGCTTGATCGAATCCGTCGGCGGGTCGTGCCGCCGTGCCGGATTCGGGCGTTACTTCAATCGCTCGCTGCTGCTGGCCGCCTTGGTGTTGCTGCCATTTCTGCTGCGTCGTTTGCGGCTCCTTCGAGGCGATGGCACCAAGCGCTTGTGGCAAAAGTTGCCGTGGAAAACCGCGGTGATCCAAACCTTGGTCGGGTGCTTCGTCGCCACCGGTGTGCTGTGGGGATTTGCATCGTTGCTTGAGTCGATGGGGTATTTTGCGCCGAACAAGAAACCTGTGATCCTCGGCCGCGTGCTGTCGCAGGTGCTGGTTCCTGCCGTGGGCGTGTCCTTGGTTGAGGAGTGGCTTTTCCGTGGGTTGCTGCTCGGATTGTGGCTTCGCTACGCGCGACCGCTTACCGCCTGCATCGGCGCCTCGCTGTTGTTTGCGGTGCTGCATTTTGTCGAACCGCCGCTGGGTTGGCGCGTGCTTGATCCCACGCATTGGCTAGCGGGCTTCTCATTGCTTGGCGGCATCCTCGCCCATTTCACCTGCGGGATATTCATCCTCACCGAATTCATTCCGATGCTGGCGGTGGGCCTTGCGCTCGCATGGGCGCGGCTGCGCAGCGGTGCGCTGTGGCTGCCGATCGGGCTCCACATTGGATGGATCATCGCGCTCAAGTATTTCATCATGACGCATCATTATGTCGCTGCGAAAAAACCCAATGAACTATGGCTGGGCATTGGTGATCTTCGCACGGGACTTTTGCCATTGGTCGCGCTAGCCGTGACGGTTGTGCTTTGCCACTTCGCGATCAAACGGCCGGACGCAAGCGCCGAGCGTGACTAACCACGCATCACGGTGACCACGACCACCTTGCGAATGCCCTCGCGGCGCAGGGTTTTGGCGCATTCGTTGACGGTCGAGCCAGTGGTCAGCACATCATCGATCAGCACCGCGCCATGCGGGTTTTTGCTGATCAGATTTTCTCCGGCTTTGGAAATTTCGAATGAGCCTTGCAGGTTCTTCATGCGTTGCTTGCGGCTCAAGCGCGTTTGCGTGCCGGTGTCGCGCGTGCGTCGCAGGGCGGAAATGACAGGCAGGCCGCTTTGATGGCTGAGGCCGAGAGCGATTTCCTCGGCCTGATTGAAGTGGCGATGAATGAGCCTGCTTCGATGCAGTGGGACGGGAATCAATGGCCACTTTTCCGTAAGGGCAGTTGCGAGTCGCGGGTCGTTTTGAAATGACTCCGCCGCAAGCTTGCCCAGCTCATGCGCCAAGTGCAGCGAGCGTTGGTACTTGAGCTGATGGATGAGATCGAGCGTGCGCGTGTCCTTGTGCAAGGCCGGCCGCGCAAATTCGAAGGCAAAAGAAAGCCCGCTGCAGTTCGGGCACTCGAAGGCATGATCGATGATCCCCTCATACGCCATGCCGCAGGTTTGGCAAAATGGCTCGACGATGCGCGGGAGATCACCGGCGCAGGCCTCGCACAGAGAATGATGGCCTTGTAGCCCCGCACCGCACAGCGCGCAATCGGGCGGATAAAGCAGATCGATCACGCACACGCCGAGCCGGCGGCCCGCATGGCCTAGACGATTGCCGATCGCGCTGAAATCCACAGGCATGTAGACCAAGATGGGACTGAAATGTGTGCAATGCAAGCAGGCACAAGCCTCAATTGTTTTCCGTTGTTGATGAGCGTGCTGCGGCTTATCCTCGGCGCATGATCCGCGTTGAACCTGTGGGACACATTCGCAGCCAGTGGGGTGAAGGCCCGATCTGGTTTGGAACACATTTGTACTATGTCGACATCGAAGGCCGCATGGTCCACCGCTACAATCCGGAGGATGGCAGCGAAAAATCATGGCCGGTCGGCGAACGCGTTGGCACGGTGGTTCCTCGCGCCGGTGGCGGATTGGTGATCGCCGGCGACCATGGGTTTTCATTTCTCGATGAGGAAACAGGTGAGCTCACACCGATCGCCGACCCAGAGGCGGACATGCCCGACAACCGCTTCAATGACGGCAAGTGCTCGCCCGACGGCAGGTTCTTTGCGGGATCGATCAGCCTCGCAAAAAAGACTGGCGAGGCGAAGCTCTACCGGCTCGATTCCGACCTCAGCGTCCACGAAGCCTTTGCGCCGGTGACCAACTCCAACGGCATCGCATGGTCGCTCGACGGGAAATTGGCCTATTACATCGATACGCCGCGCAAGGAGGTGCTGGCATTTGATTACGAAGACGGAAATTTGAACAACCCGCGTTCGGTCATTTCCACCGCGCACATCGACGCCTCGCCCGATGGCATGACGATCGATGCGGATGGAAATCTATGGATCGCATTTTGCCATGGCGGATGCGTTTCGTGTTTTGATCCGGCAAAGGGTCAGGAAATTCACCGCATTGCGTTGCCCTGCCTTGAGACCACCGCTTGCGCGTTTGGCGGTGAGGACCTTGCGGATCTTTTTGTCACCACGGGTGTCCACAAGACCGCCAAGGAAGAGCATGCGGGCCGTCTGTTTGTGATCCGCGGGCTCGGGGTCAAGGGCGTGCCGGCCTTTGCGTTCAAGGGCTGAGCGCCGCTGCGCGCGTCACGCGGCTTTTGGTGCTGGCCAGCCGCTTGGGCGGTGCTTTAGGCTTGGGGCCGATGATCGTGGCAATGCTGGAACCTGCGGGATTGATCGAGCGCGGCGGCCCACTCGTGTGGGTGCTGCTGGCAATGGCCTTTGTCGGATCGATCTGCGTCATCGAGCGGGCCTTCTTCTTTTACCGCGCGCGGATCAATGTGAGCGACCTGCTGGTTGGCCTCGCGCAACATGTGCGCCGTCGAGCTTTCGCCGAGGCCTAGCACGAAGCCGCGCGCGCGCCGGGTCCGGTCGCCCGCGTCGCCCATGCCTCGTTGCTTCGCTATTACCTCTCGCGTGCCGACCTGCGCGATGTGACCCGCGAGGCAGGCCAACTCGAAGTGCCGCGCATCGAAAAAAACATCAGGGTCATTCTTGGCGTTGCGCTGCTTTCGCCGCTGATCGGAATTCTCGGAACCTTCCTCGGCATGTTTGAGGCCTTCCAACAAGTCGGCGCGCAAGGCGCGGCCAGCGGACCGGCGGAACTGAATGCCGGCATCATGATCGCGTTGATCACCTCGGTGCTGGGTCTTGTCGTCGCTGTCCCGATGTATGTGTTTTACCTGTATTTCCTTGGTCGTGCAAAACGCCTTGTGCACAGCATCGAGCGCGCGGGAATCGAAATGGTACACATGATTTGCGACGCGCGCGAAGAGGACGAATTCGCGTCATTCCGCGGTGAGGTCAGCGCGGGGCGGCAGTCGCCAAAACCTCCGGGAGGAGCAAGCCATTGAAACTTGAAATGTCGCTGCCCGAGCGACCGGCGCTGCTGCACGCGCTGCCGGTGGTGAATCTGTTTGCGCTGCTCTGGATGTTTCATTTCGCCGGTGCCTCGCTCACGAGCCAGGCTGGCGTGACGGTTGATCCGCCACCTTCGCGGTTCCAGCTCGAGCGCTTTCGCGAGACGCTGGTTGTCACGCTCGTGACGGCGGAAAGCGGCGCGCGCATTTACCTCGGCCGCGAATTGGTCGACATGGCGACGCTTGACTCGCGCCTTGAAAGCCTGCGCGAGCAAGGCGCTGCATCACGCACGATCGTGCTGCTGCAATGCGATGCCGACGCGCAGGTCGGCGCCGAGCGCGAAGTCGGTGAGCTGATCCTTGGCAAAGGCTTCCGACTTGCGCTCACCGGCTCGAATGGCGCTAGCGCGGAGTCGCAAAAGGAAATTTCAAAATGACCACGCGCGTTGTTTCAGACAAAAGGCGCATCCATGCCGGTGAGCAACTGTTTGCGTGGTCGCGCAAAAGCGATTCGCGCCTGCCGATGCTGGTGGCTTTGATGATAACGAGTGCGGCATTCGCCTTCATGCTTCATTCGTTGCGCGTTGATCTCGGATCGCAAGCTTCCACGCACGACGATCATGCCGCACTCATCCTTGCCGGCAGCGACGCCATCGGCATCGAGTTGAAACGCCGGGCGCGCGAGGAAGGTCCCTTTCCGCTGCGTTTCGATCCCGCCGGTGATGAGGCGGTGGTGAGGCTCCAGCAGGCGGCGCTCGATGTGATCCGGTTTTCCCCGCCGCCCTATGTGCCAACGCTGCGCCCGCTGCGCGAAACAAGCACGATCGTAAGCCCAAGCCTCGCGCCAGTCGGTGAAGCGGAGTTTCCGCGCCGCCCGCTTCCCTCGATCGAAATTCCGGTGAAATCGGAATCACGCCCGCAGCCGATGCTCACGCCGATCTCCGGCATCAGCGCCGAGGAAATGCCACGCGCGCTGCCGGAGTTTTCTGTTGAAATCAACGGCAAGTTGCTGCGCGACTCGTGGCGCTTTATGCTCCATGTCGATGCGAACGGCCGCGTGCTGGATTGCATCGCGCTGAGCGGCGGCGAATCCCCCGCCACGAGCGCTCTCGGCGAATGGCTGCGACAGGTGGAATTCCAACCCGCCACGCACGCCGCCGCTCGCTGGTTTGCCATCGACCTGGGAATCATCAACCAAGCCCCCCATGCGCCTGACCCTCACTGAGCTCGCTGTTTTGGCGGTGTGCGTTCCGATGATTTTCATCCTCGTCGCGACCATCATTTCGCGGACATCCCGTGTGCGGGCCGAGACCCGCGCCTTTTCCCGCCGGGTCATTTGCCGCCTGTGCCTTCACGCCTTCGAGGCCGATAAACGCGGTTTGGTCGAGTGCCCCCGCTGCGGGGCGCAAAACGAAAGGAAGTGATGGCAGGCGTGATGATTGCTTGCGCGGTCCCGCCAGAGCGGGCAGATTCGCCGCCGAAACCATGAACGAAAGACGCGTCGTCATCACCGGCATTGGCTGCCTCTCACCTTTAGGCAACGACCTTTCCTCCACTTGGGAGGGCATGAAGGCGGGGCGCAGCGGCATTGCGAGGATCACTCAGCTCGACCCCGAGCCCTTTGATTGCAAAATCGCGGGCGAGGTCAAAAATTTCGAGCCCGATGGTTATTTCAATGTGCCCAAGGACTCGCGTCGCGCGGATCGCTATGTGCAATTTGCCGTCGCGGCCTCGAAGATGGCGATGATCGATTCCGGCCTCGATGTTTCGACGATTGATGCCCGCCGCTTCGGCGTGATGGTCGGTAGCGGCATTGGCGGTCTGGCCACGCTCGAAAACGAGCATACGACTTACATGACACGCGGGCCGAAGCGGGTTTCGCCTTTCACGATCCCGATGATGATTTCCAACATCGCCAGCGGTATCATCTCGATGGAGTACGGCCTCAAGGGCCCGAACATGGTGATCGTCACCGCATGCGCGACCTCGAACCACAACATCGGCGAGGCATGGCGCATCATCAAGTTTGGCGATGCCGATGGCTTCCTCTGCGGCGGCGCCGAGGCGACTATCCTGCCGATGGGCCTCTGCGGCTTTGGCAACATGAAGGCCCTCAGCACGCGCAATGACGAACCCGAACGTGCATCGCGCCCCTTCGACAAAAACCGCGATGGCTTCGTGATGGGCGAAGGCGCGGGAGTCGTGATGATCGAAGAACTTGAGCACGCGAAAAAACGCGGAGCGAAAATTTATGCCGAGCTCATCGGCTATGGCGTGAGCGCCGATGCCTACCACCTCAGCGCGCCATCACCCGATGGCAGCGGTCCGGCCTACGCGATCCAGATGGCCCTCAACCACGGCAAGAAAAATGCCAACGAGGTCAACTACCTCAATGCCCACGCGACCTCCACCGGCCTAGGCGACATCGCCGAAACCAAAGCGATCAAGCTCGCCTTCGGCGATCATGTAAAGAAGGGCCTCATGGTCAGCTCGACGAAGTCGATGACCGGTCACATGCTTGGAGCCGCGGGCGGCATCGAGTTGATCGCAAGCGTCATGGCCATCAAGGACAGCATCGTGCCGCCAACGATCAACCTCGAGGATCAGGACCCCGAGTGCGACCTCGACTGCGTGCCAAATGTTGCGCGTGAGGCGGATGTCAAAGTGGCCCTCAGCAACAGCTTCGGTTTTGGAGGTCACAATGCCTCGGTGCTCGTAAGCCGATTCGAATGATCATGGACGCGCCCCTTTACCGCCATCATCGCGAGGTCGCATTTGCCGACACCGATGCCGGCGGGTGGGTGCATTTCCCGAACATCCTGCGCTATGTCGAGGAGGCCGAGCATGCGTTTCTCAAATCGCGCGGTGTGCTGGTCTTCGATCGCGCGCTCGGCGGCTGGCCGCGGGTAAATGTGAATTGCGATTTTGCCAAGCCCCTCCAATTCGGCGACCGCGTCGAAGTGCAACTCGCCATCGCACAAATCGGTAACAGCTCGGTGACATGGAAATTCGAGCTGCAAAACGATGCCGGCGAATGCGCCGCGCATGGCAGCATGACGACCGTGCGTGTCGATCATGAGGGGCGGCCACAGCCGCTTAGCAATGCAGAGCGCATGGCGCTGGAAAACTCCTGCGCCTGATAGAGCATTTTGCTCAATGAAGTGGACTGTTGAAACTTTATCTCTGCGGAAGAACCCAAAAAATCCGGGCAACCAAACTGATTGCCCGGATGATTTTGATCTGGCGTGGTAACGCGCCCGCACTTTCTTACTGGCATGCTTCGCAAGTGCCGCCATTGAGCATGGCTTCAAGCGAGCAGGCATTTTTCTCCTCGGCGGTGTATTCGCGCTTGGCGCCGGCGGCAATGCCACGGACTTCCTTTTTGACGTCGATGGTTGCCTTCTCGATGTTTGATGCCTGCAGCGTGCGCAGATAGTAGGTCGTCTTGAGCCCCTTGTCCCATGCGCGACGGTACATGTGTGAAAGGGTCTTGAGGTCCGGCGTGGCGAGGAAGAGGTTCACCGACTGAGCTTGATCGATCCATTTTTGGCGACGCGAAGCGGCATCGACGATGAATTCATGGCCAATGCCGAAGACCGTCTTGTGCTTGTGCTTGAGCGCTTCGGGGATGTCGTCGATGGCATCGAGTTCACCGTCGAAATACTTCAGTTGGTCGAGCATTTCCTGGTTCCACAAACCGGCCTTCTTGAGGTCCTTGACGAGCTCCGAGTTGAGCACGATGAAATCGCCCGAGAGGTTGGATTTCACGTAAAGGTTTTTGTAGTTCGGTTCGATGCAGGGCGTGGTGCCCATGATGTTCGAAATTGTGGCGGTCGGCGCGATGGCCAGCACATTCGAATTGCGCATGCCTTGGTCTGCGATTTTCGAACGGACGACGGACCAGTCCATTTTGCCGCCGCGCGGCACATCGATGTTGCGGCCGCGCTCGTCCTCGAGGAGGTCGAGCGTATCCTGCGGCAAAAGACCGCGATCCCACTTCGAGCCTTTGTATGACGAGTAGGTGCCGAGCTCCTTTGCGAGATCGGATGAGGCGCCGTAGGCATAGTAGGCAATCGCCTCCATCATTTCATCGTTAAACTCGACAGCCGCATCCGAGGCGAAGGCGAGCCCACGCTTGTACAGAGCGTTTTGCAGACCCATCACACCGAGGCCGATCGGGCGATGACGGGAGTTGGCCGTCTTGGCCGCTTCGGTCGGGTAGAAATTGATGTCGATGACATTGTCCAGCGCGCGGATTGCAACGGTAATGGTTTCCTTGAGCATCTCGTGGTCGAGCGCGCCATCGCGGGTGATGTGCGTGTCGAGCACGACCGAGCCGAGGTTGCAAACGGCGGTTTCGTCGGCGGAAGTGTTGAGCGTGATCTCGGTGCAGAGATTCGACGAGTGGATCACTCCGCAGTGGTCTTGCGGCGAGCGGACATTGCAGGGATCCTTGAAAGTGATCCATGGATGGCCGGTTTCGAAAACCATCTTGAGCATGCCCTTCCAGAGCTCGAGAGCGGGCATTTGGCGCGACCAGATTTTGCCTTCGGCAGCAAGCGCCTCGTACTCGCAGTAGCGTTGTTCGAAAGCCTTGCCGTAGAGATCGTGGAGATCGGGCACTTCATTCGAGCGGAACAGCGTCCATGTGCCGCGATCGGCCATGCGCTTCATGAACAGGTCGGGAATCCAGTTGGCCGTGTTCATGTCGTGGCAGCGGCGGCGCTCGTCGCCGGTGTTCTTGCGCAGCTCGAGGAAGTCCTCGATGTCGTTGTGCCAGGTTTCCAAATACGCGCAGCCGGAGCCACGGCGTTTGCCGCCTTGGTTCACTGCGACGAGTTGGTCGTTGTGAAGCTTGAGGAATGGGATGATGCCTTGCGACTCGCCATTGGTGCCTTGAATGTAGCCACCGGTGCCGCGCACGGAGGTCCATGAACCACCGAGGCCGCCGGCCCATTTCGAAAGGAATGCGTTTTCGGCAACGCCGCGGATCATGATCGACTCGATCGAGTCGTCGACCTTGTAGAGATAGCATGAGGAAAGCTGCGAGTGCAGCGTGCCGGAGTTGAACAGCGTCGGTGTGGACGAGCAGAAACGGCGACCCTTGTAGAGATTGTAGAGGCGCACGACCCATTCATCGCGGTTGTTTTCCTCACGCTTGAAGAGGCCCATTGCCACGCGCATCCAGAAGAACTGCGGCGTTTCAAGACGGCGCGGCTTGTGGCCGGTTTTGTCGACAATGAGGTAGCGGTCGTAAAGTGTCTGAATGCCGAGATAGTCGAAGTCGAGGTCGGCGGTCGGATCGAGCGCTTCGGCGAGTTTGTCGAGATTGTAGCGATCGAGCAGCTCGGGGTTGAGGCGCTTGATGGAGACGCCGTGCTTGAGGTAGGCCTTGAATGCAGTTTTGTGGGCCTGCTTGAGCTTGTCGATGCCATCGCGCGAGATCGACCAATTGAGCACTTCCTCATAGATGTAGGAAAGCAGGATGCGGCCGGCAAATTTCGCGAAGTCGGCGTCTTTTTCGATCAGCGACTTGGCGTTGAGAATGATGGTGGCCTTGAGATCCTTTTCGGAAATTTCCGATCCGATCGAGCGGCGAAGTTCGCGTTCGATTTCGATTTCGGACAAGCAGAGGTCGAGGCCGATCGAAGCGAAAGAAATGCGCTTCTTGAGTTCCATGCCATCCCAGAACGACGAGCCACCTTGCTCGTCGGAAACGGTGACCATGTACTCTTGGTTCGGGTCTTCGGCATTGGCTTCCTGCTCTTCGCGAAGGCGCGAGCGTTGGGCGCGGTAAAGGATGTAATGCTCGGCCGCCTTGAAGTGGCCCTGGCGCATGAGTTCTTCCTGCACCATGTCCTGCACATCCTCGATGTGAACGAACGACTGGTCGCCGCGGCGGATCTTTTCGGTCACCGCATGAGCGATATCGATCGATGGCTCGGGGTTTTCCTTGATCGTGAGGAATGCCTTGCGCACGGCGATTTCAATTTTCGTCTCCGACCACGGCACGACATTGCCGTTGCGGCGGATGAGGCGCACGGGCAGCGTGCTGAGCCCGGCGTTGAGATCGACCGAGCCGTGCTTTTCGAGCGAGCGGCGGAAGGCAAGCGACTTGGCGACATCGTAGGCTTCGTTCTCGAGCAAGGCCTTTTCAATGAGCAGGTAGAGATCGGATTCGGAAAGACGCAGACGACCACCTTCGTCGAGTGACTTGGTCAGCGAGTTGGCCACCGCGTGAGCGACATCGGAAACAAACTGGCGGTTCACATCCGAGAAGATCGACTTCTCGTCCTCGCTGCGCGCGATGAGCAGGTCGGCAAGCGAATCACCGATCGCATCGGCCACATCCTCGAGGGAAAATTGCGATTCGGCGTTGCCGCGGGTCACGATGATGTCGGAAATGGGGACACGCTTTTCCTTCGGAAGCACATCGCGCCACAAGAACATGCGGTCCGCGGGTGGCAGCGCGAAACGGTCGGTGATGACTTGCTTGAGAACGATATCTTCGGTGGGATCAATGGAACGATACATGGGATTTGATTGGTGAAATTTTGTGTTTTGGAAATGCGTGACGAAACGATGCGAGGCGCGGATGAATGGGGGATCATCCCCACCCCATCGCGGATCAAAGCTCGTCGTCGTCGACAGCGGCGAGAGCCGAGGCTTTCTGGTATTCGGTGACGCGGCCTTCGAAGAAATTGGTTTCCTTCTTGATGTCCATCATCTCGGCGAGCCATGGGAACGGGTTTGAGACGGAGGCGTTGAGCGGCGCGAGCCCGCATGAAGCGAGACGGCGGTCGGCGATGTAATCAATGTAAGTTTCGAAGTCGGTCGAGTTGAGTCCAAGCGCGGAAACCGGCAGGCAGTCGCGGATGAATTGTTTCTCGAGCGTGATACCGTCCTTCATCGTGTCGCGGAGGTCTTCCTTGAACGCCTCAGTCCAGATGTCGGGGTTCTCGTTGATGAGGTCCATGAGCAGGTTGCGGAAGACCTCGATGTGATTCGATTCATCGCGCAGCGTGTAGCGGAACATCGAGCCGATGCCGGGGAATTTGTTTTGGCGATAGAGCGAGAGGATCATGCCGAAGAGGCCGTAGAACTGCGTGCCTTCCATCACTTGGCCGAAGAGGAAAATGTTCTTAGCGAGCGCTTGTTTGTTTTCGGTGATGGTGAGGTCGACATCGCGGCGCAGCGCGCGTGAATTCGAAACGACGAAGTGGTTCTTCGCCTTGATCGTCGGGATGTCCTCAAACATCGCTTCGCACTCGTGTGGGTTGAGGCCGAGCGAGGAGAGCATGTACACCAGCGAATCGGCATGGATGTTTTCCTCATGCGCGTGACGGCCGAGCACCAGCTTCAGTTCGGGCGCGGTCACCACTTCGCGCACCACGTGCAGGACGTTGTCGCCGACAATCCCTTCGGCGGCGGAGAAATAACCGATGCCCATTTTGATGATCCAGCGTTCGACATCGCTGATTTCGTCGGAGCGCCACTGTTCGACATCCTTTTGCATGGTCACATCCTCCGGCTCCCAGTGGTTGTTCTTCATGGTTTTGTAGAGGTCGTACGCCCACTGGTATTTGAGCGGCAGAATGTTGAAGAACATCGTGTCGCGCCCATTGATCACGCTCTTGGCGGCGATTGCCTGCTCAGCTTTATCGCGATCGAGGTGAAAGCTGCGGTTTCCAAGGGTGACAGTGGTGGTTGCGGAGTTTGCTGACATGGTTGTTTAAGCTCTTTTGATTAGGGGGGTGAAAAAAACGGGGAGAGTGAAATCAAATTGAATTTTTTGCCTCGTGAAGCGTCTGAAACCTCATTTGAAATCGGCTCTCGGGTCAATGCAATTTTGCTCATGTGGTATCCACAAATTATTCACAATACCATATCTTGTGGTTTTAGAAATGCATGTATAATGTAAAACAGCCTTAATAAGAGGCTCTTGCAGTGTGATTGGCGAGCAAGCCATCCTAGCCCTAGGGGTTGAAAAAAAATCATCCATCGGGTCAAAACTGGGGCGTTTGGAAAATTTGAAAAAATTCTTAAACATTTCCGAAATTTAACGCCTCTGTTGCCGCTTCGGGGCGGAGTTGCTTGGAATCATTGGATTAAAAATTTTAGGCGCAGCCCACGCGATCGGCAATTGCGGCTTGGCGTAAGGCGAATCGGCCTTAAAATCGACTCGTGAGCGAGCGATTGAAAATTGATCTGGCGACATTGCCGGAAGAGGGGAAGAGCTACGAGGGTGAGTTGAAGACCGAAGTTTTCGATCTGCCAGAGGGCGACGCAAAGGCCATTGGGCCCTTGAAATACAGCCTTTGGGCGCAACGCTTCGGTTCTGAGTTGCTGCTCACCGGAAGCCTTGAGGCACCCTTCGAATTCACCTGCGTGCGGACCCTGCACCCCTTTGTTCAGACCATCCGGCTGGAAAATGCGGCCATTTCCATCGAAATCGACCAAGCCGGCGAAATTGACGCCAGCGATGCGCTGCGTGAAGAGGTTCTGATCCACTTCCCGATCGACCCTCGCTGCGAGGATGGGGATGTGCCCCAGCACTGCGAAATTGATCCTCGATATTTATCAGTGGACAAACCCGCGGAAGATACTGTACCCACTCCGCCCCGCGGTGCGGGAGCCGATCGATGGTCGGCCCTCGACCAACTCAAGGACCTCAAGGACCAACCCTAACACGAAGCAAGACCATGGCCGTTCCAAAGCGCCGCCAATCCAAAAGCCGTCAGAAAATGCGCCGTGGCGCAAAGCGCTGGCGTGCACCCATCTTCAAGAATTGCCCCGAATGCGGCAGCAAGGTGCCCTCGCACATCGCTTGCCCGTCATGCGGATATTATCGCGACCGCCAGGTGCTCGATGTCGAGGCTCTCTGAGCCTCGTCGCGGAAAACTTTCACGGATCGGCCGTCGCGCGTTTCATCCTTCGGGAGTCGAGCGCCGCGACAGTATATCTAGAGCCCGGATTTCCCATCGCATCCCAAATTTCCTGACCAGATGAAAGTCGCTTTAGACGCCATGGGTGGGGATCATGCACCTGCCGTGAACATCGGCGGCGCGATCGATGCGTTGAGATATTATCCCAAGCTTCAGCACCTTTATCTCGTCGGCGACGAGAGCCAGTTGAAACTGGAATGCGCGAAACAAGGTCTCGATCTCAGTGATTCGCGAGTGAGCATCGTGCATGCGGCCGAAGCCATCAGCATGTCTGAACCGGGCGCCAAGTCGGTGCGCCGTAAAAAACAATCGTCGATCAACATCGCCATGGAAATGGTGAGGGAAGGTCGTGCCGATGCGTTTGTTTCCGCAGGCAACACCGGTGCCGCCGTGGCCTCGGCGACATTGAAGCTGCGCACGCTTCCCGGCGTCGACCGCGCGGGCATTGCCACTGCGATTCCCAACGAGCACGGCCTCTGTCACATTCTCGACGCCGGTGCCAACCCAGAAGCAAAGCCCGAGCATCTTGTCGCTTACGCGGTGATGGGCACAGCCTTCGCACGCAATGTGCTCGGTGTGAAAAATCCAAGGGTCGGTCTCATGTCGAACGGCGAAGAGGACGAAAAGGGAACGACCTTCACGAAAGAAACTTTCAAGCTTCTCAAAGAAACGCCCGGCATCGAATTTGTCGGCAATGTCGAAGGTCGCGACCTTTTCGAAACCGAGCTTGATGTCGTGCTCTGCGACGGCTTTGTCGGCAATGTCATGCTCAAGACCGTCGAGGCCACCGCCAAGGCGGTTTCTAAATGGCTTAAGGCCGAGATCAAGGGCAACCCGCTGCGACTTTGTGGCGCGATGCTCGCCAAAGGCGCCTTCAAAGCACTCAAGGAAAAAAGCAGCTACGAAACCTACGGTGGGAGCCCACTGCTCGGAGTGAATGGCGTGGTCATCATCGCCCACGGGTCATCATCCGCGCTCGCGATCCGCAACGCCGTGCGCGTCGCGATGGAAACCGTTGCCGTAAAGGTCAACGCCCGCATCGAGGAAGCGATGGCAAGCCTCGCGACCAAAGAGGTTGCCGCCGAGTGATCGCAAGACGCACGCGCAACAAGCGCCGCGAGCTCAACGGTATAAATTCGCGCTTGTGAGCGCACGCTGCTGGTTCCAATCTCACGCCGCATGAGTGAGTTGAATTCCGAAGTCGATGTGTGCATCGCGGGCACCGGTAGTTATGTACCCGAACGGGTCCTCACCAATGAAGAGCTCGCCGCGAAAGTGGATACCAGCGACGAGTGGATTGTCACCCGCACCGGCATTCGTGAGCGACACATCGCCGCCGAAGGAGAACACACTTCGCACATGGCAAGCCACGCCGCACGGCGTGCGCTCGAGCAAGCCAACATGCAGGCTTCCGAAATCGAACTGATCATTGTCGCGACCATCACACCCGACACCCCAACGCCGGCCACCGCGTGCCATGTGCAACAACAGATCGGCGCAACTCGTGCTGTCGCCTTCGACATTTCCGCCGCGTGTTCGGGATTTCTTTACGCGATGAAAATCGCCAAGCGCCTGATCTCGGATGGCGCGTTTCAAAATGCCTTGATCATTGGCGCTGAAAAACTTTCGACCGTCACCAACTGGCAGGATCGCACGACCTGCGTGCTCTTCGGCGATGGCGCGGGTGCCGCCGTGCTGCGCCGCTCGCAACCAGGCGAAGGCGCGATCGTCGCGACCGAAATGGGCACCGACGGCAACCTCACGCATTTACTCGAAATCGCCGGCGGCGGCAGCGCTTGCCCGATCACCGCCGCCAATGTGCACGAAAATCTCGCAACCCTCAGCATGCAGGGCAAAGAGGTCTTCAAACACGCCGTCACCCGCATGAAAGAAGCGGCGGAAAAAGTCATCGAACGCGCCGGATGGCAGCCGGAGGAAATTGCCTGCGTCATTCCGCATCAGGCGAACCTGCGCATCATCGACGCGATCGCCGATCGCCTCGCCGTGCCCAACGAACGAGTCTTTGTGAACCTCGACAAGTACGGCAACACCTCAGCCGCCGCAGTCGCCATCGCGCTCGATGAAGCCAACCGCAAGGGCGTCTTCCATCGCGGCGACCGCATCGTGCTGGTTGTTTTTGGAGCCGGCCTCACATGGGCAGCAGCCGCCATCCGCTGGTGATGATCTTGCTGCTCGGGGCAAGATCAGCGCTGAAAAGCGCCTTAAAATCTTCGCGGCGGAAGAAGTACGAGGACTGGGACTCGAACCCAGGACCAATTGGTTAAAAGCCAACTGCTCTACCAACTGAGCTATCCTCGCATTGATGCTCCGGCAGGCGGGGCAGAAGGGTTAGTGGACATCCGGTCGGCTTGCAAGTGGATAATCGAAATTTTCCTGCAATCATTTAGGCGCCTCATCGCGGCATGACGAATCAGGCTTGAAAGTCCGCGCCACAACGCACGCAAGCCTGCTTGACGCCATCGCCAACGCGTGCGGATATTTCACCAATGGCATGGCGCATTGATGAAGCGGTCGTCCGCGGCGAGATCGACAACACCGTCGAAGGACAAACTACCGGCCGCATCTGGTTGGCTGGCCGCGACGAACCTTTGACCCTCGAGCTCGTTGGAGATTGCTGGCGCGACCTCGCCGGCACACGGCTCGCATTTCAAAACCGCTCGCCCGTGGCAGGGGAAGATTCGGCGGAAATCGAAACGCACCAAAAAGGAATCGTCGGCGACATGACCGCCTCAAGGAAGGCCCGCGTGCCGCTCGTCGGCGATGGCGAAATGTGCGAGATCCACAAAAGCGGCGGCGAGATTCCTTGCGAGTGGAAAAATGTTCTCTACCTCGAGTGGTTCAGTGAAATCAACGGACGCGTGGTGATTGAAACCACGGAGTTCAAACTCGATGTTTCACCACACGAGTGGACCATGGATGTGGATGACGAAGAGGCACAAAAGCTCGCCAATCTCAACGCGATGCGCGACTTCATGGCGCAGGTCATCCGCCGCCGCGAGCCAAGCGAGGATGAGGAGAATGATTATTCCGACCGCATGGATGAATTTGCCTGGGAACAGCGACTCAAGGAGTCCGACCGGCTCACCGACGCGTACCAGGAGGTGCTCGAAAAATACATGGAGGACAGCGACTGCGAACGCAAAGAGGCATTCGTCATGGGCTGGGATGGCTTGCTGGAGGAAATGGCCGAGCGTGATGAAGCCAACACGCGCGATGATTCGGATGAGCCTGCCATCGATGCGGGTGGGCGTCTTGATTTCGATGACATCGCCGACGATGCGGATTTCGCGGACGATGGGGACCCCTTTGGCAAATACGAGAGGCACCCACTTCAGGCACGCGCCCAAGAGCTTGCGCTGCGTGCGATGGATGTGGTCTCCGGCGAATCCAGCCAAAGCTCGCCATCCTATTTGCTCATCTCGAATTTGCTGCAGGTCAGCGGCAAGCTGGCCGGCGCACTCAATGATCGCAGCAGCGGCTACGAACCCGAGGCCGGCTATGTGCTGGCGATTTTGAAACGCTGCCTCAACTGGCTCAACGAATCGGTCGGCGCATGCCAGGAACTCATGACCAGTGAGGAGGATGCCGACCAACTCGCGGCCCTCGCCCACATCCGCAGCACGATCTTTGAAATACGCGACGGCATCACCGAACTTCGCCGCGAACTCAAATGACAGGAAGCCGGCTTGCAGGGATCATCCCAAGCGGCTAGTCTCCGCCCATGTCCCACGCGACCCAGACTCGGTTTCTCGAGATCGGCAGCCCCTTCCCGCTCCGGGATGGCGGCACTTTGCCGCAGGTCCGCATCGCCTTTGAAACCTGGGGCGAACTGAATGCCGACAAGTCGAACGCGATACTCGTTTGCCACGCGCTCTCCGGCTCGCATCACGCATCCGGCCGCAACCCCTCGATCGAAGGCGTGGACTCGCTCTGGCAGGAGGAACTACATGCCGGTTGGTGGGAAGACATGATCGGTGCCGGCAAGGCGATCGATACCAATAAACATTTTGTCATTTGCGCCAACTACCTCGGCGGCTGCTACGGCAGCACCGGACCGGGATCGATCAATCCGGAAACCGGTCGCCACTGGGGCTCCTCATTTCCCGCAGTCACCGCCACCGATCAAGTCAATGTCCTCGCGCTCCTACTCGACGAGCTTGGCATCGGCGCGCTGCATGCGATTGTCGGCCCATCGGTCGGCGGCCTTGTCGCGCTCACCTTTGCCACCCGCCTGCCCGAGCGAGTTCGCAATGTGATCGCCATTGCATCGGGATTCAAAACCACGGTGCTCAATCGCCTGATCCTTTTCGAGCAAATCCTCGCGATCGAAAACGACCCGCACTTCAACGGCGGTGACTACTACGAGGGCGAAGCACCGACCTACGGTCTCGCGTTGGCCCGCATGATTTCGCACAAAACATTCGTCCATCTCAATTCGATCGAGCGCCGCGCCCGCAAGGATGTCGTCCAGCCCGACGATGTGCTCGCATGGTACAAGGTGCGCGACCAATTCCAGAGCTACATGCTCCATCAGGGGAAAAAATTCGTGCAGCGCTTCGACGCCAACACCTACCTGCGCATCATCGATCTCTGGTCACGCTTCGACGCCACGCTCGAAGGCGATGCCGAAACACCCGCAGCCCTATTCCAGCGCTCCCGCGCCGCCAACCAACGCTGGCTGGTCTTCTCGATCGATTCGGACTTCTGCTTCTACCCGGAAGAACAAGCCGAACTGGTCAAGCACCTCGAGCGCGCCAAGGTCGATTGCATGCACATCACCGTGCACTCGGAAAAAGGCCACGACTCATTCCTCCTAGAACCCAACCTCTACACCCCGCACATCGCGTGGATGCTGGAGAGGTGAGCCCGATTTATTCCCCCTCTTCATTCGCCGGAGCCACAAGGTCTGCCGCTTTTTGTTTGAGAGCACCCTCCGGCAACGATTTGCGCCACTGATCAAAAGCGGTTGCGTCATCGGCAAGGTAACTTTGGAGAATTTCCATCTGCGCCTGATCCGATAGCAATCCCGGCGACTGCTCGCTCGCCCACTTCGCTGAAGCGGCAGAGTCAACCGATGCCCAATCAACCGCAAATTGATTGCTGGCAAGTCGGCGCTCATTTTCATCGGGCAAACCGCCAATCCATTCAAGCCCGGCATCCGGAGACTGCCTCGCAAAAATGGTTGATAGCTCCAGCACCGCTTCCGCGCGCTCCGCAGGGTTGGAAACATTTTTCGACAACCACTCGGAGCTCGCTGCCAAATCCACCGTGGCCCAATTGGCCAGAGTGTTTGCAAACTGCGTCATGTCGCCATGACCTCGGCTCGAATCCAAGCTGGCCGAAACTGCCGCGACCGGATCGCTCTTGGCCCAACCGGCATACGAAGCACGTCTCAAAACTGAGGCTAAGCCCTTGTCCGTGACCTTTGCTCCCGCATATTCTACCGCCGCCACAGGATCAACTGTGCCCCAACCAAAAAACGCACTTTCAAGCGCGGCATCGCGTTGCTTTGATGCCGGAATTCCGGAAAGCCAATTCACCGCTTCAGTCCCATTGATGCGAGACCATGGCCCGGAAATCTGAATGAGACTGTTGTGCAGCTCGATACCGGAAAGATTTGCCATCACCCATTCAGCTGCGCCTTTCGGATCACTTTCCGCAAATTGCGCCAAGGCGAGGCGCATGACCTCCTTGCGCCGAACACTCGGCTGCTGGCTCTTGATCCAATCAAGCGCTCCACGAGGATCACGCCCAACCCACGCCTCCATGTGGTCCGTCGCGAGCTTGTACCGCGCAAGCGGATTTGCCTCACGCTCGAGTTCAGCAACCAAGTCGGGAGGTCCGTCACCCGGGCCTGACCATTTTTTGATGCCGATCTGGCGTTTATTGGGCGCACCATTAACTGCTGGCCTAGAATCATTACTCAGACCCTCGCTATCAAGTTGAGTGAAACGCCCCGAAAGAAATCCTACGACCGCGATAGCGATGGCAATTGATATGGCAAAGCTACGAGGCATGGCCATCAAAACAGGTCGTCATAATCAAAGACGAGAACATCCCTCCATTGCCAACTGCCCGCGTATTCAAACAGGTTGAGTTGCGGGTAGTAATAATCGCTGAGATAAAGAGCAAACCCGCTGCGTTTCACATTCTTGAAATACTTGTAGGCCTTCAGGCGATCGATGCCGGCTGTCATGACAACGATACCGCTGGTAGCATCGTAGTAATCCGTGGCCCAAAGCTCAAAACTCATCGCGCCTGAACGATAACCGGAATAGTTGGTCACCCGATCCATTCTGATCCTCGCACTCTGGTAGTAATCCGAGCCAAGGTTGCGATAGCGACCACTCTGCTTTTTACCATTGCCGTAATACCGATAGGTATCACCCAAGACATAGGAACCTACGCCCTCGAGCGCGAGATCTGCGGCTTGGGATTCGGTGGGCGCGAAAGAAACCAAACCCGCGCCGGCAAGGATCGCAGTGATTTTTTGAGCAATTTTTTTCATGGTGATGTCTGCCATAGACATACATGAGACTGACAAAATCTCCACATAATTCGAAAAATTCGAGCGACGCCCAAAAACCTCAATAATCCGCCACCGGGCTGTTTGATGCGATCTCTTGGGCGGGGTCGAATTCCGCGGCGAGCATGGCAATCGATTCGCAGGTTTTTTGCAATTTCGCGTCCGACCAGGCGGCGGGCGGG